>Ga0070729_10003091_pt1 | contig 19994 bp, 17 predicted proteins | sample tdDd472_FD_66725 | JGI IMG/M metagenome (GOLD analysis project Ga0070729, IMG submission 66725) | Marine sediment microbial communities from the Atlantic coast under amendment with organic carbon and nitrate - tdDd47.2 | ecosystem: Environmental > Aquatic > Marine > Coastal > Sediment | place... | reverse complement strand
TGTTCTGCTAAAGGACCCCAGAATAACAGAGGCGCTGTTTGTGAGCCGCCGCAACAAGGGGATGACCCGGCAGGCAGTTTGGGAAAATGTACGGCGCTATACCCGTGCCTGCGGTATTGACAAAGCCCTTTCACCTCATAAATTACGTCATAGCTTTGCAACGCATATGCTCTCTGGTGGAGCTGACCTGCGCACGGTGCAAATCCTGCTTGGTCATGAAGATATTACCACCACAGAGATATATACCCATGTAGACCGCGGGCATTTGCAGAATGCCATTTCACAATTTCACCCGCGGGAACAGGATTGAATGAACAGGAATAATCATGGCTAATCCCAAAAATGTCAAAAAGGAACGTGCCCGCAAAATGAGCCAAGGCGGGCAGGGCGGGAGCCTTGAAACAAAATTTTCATCGACAAGCGGCAAGCGGGAAATTACTCAGCTTGAAGAGACCATTGATCGTCTGGAACGTGATTACACATTGTTTTTCAACGGTATATCCAACCTGGATCCTTCCGACAGAAGAATGAGGGTCAATAAACTTGTGTCCCGCCTGCATGAAATGCATGTGCGGAATCCGGCGTTAAAATTCAAATTTCAGGCATTGATGGGGCGCTATGTGGCCCTGAAAAACAACTGGGATCGGATACTCAAGGAAATTGAACGCGGTGTGTATAAGCGTGATATTTTCAGGGCTCAGGTCAAACAACGGCAGGCCGAGGAATTTGAGGGGGTGTACAACAAGAAGAAACGTGGCCTGTATTCCGGAAATGTACCCGAGAAAAAAGAGGCAGCCCAGACATGGAGTGTTGATGATGACGGCAACAGTACTCCTGCCGCTGCTAAAGGCGAAGATACCGCCAAGACATGGAAAAAAACTCCATCCAAACCCGTAGGCCCCGTATGCGCCCCGGATCGTCCATCCCAGGCCGTTACGGCACAAAACGGTGCAGCAGATAAGCTGTATCAGGATTTCACGTCTGCCCGTAAGCAGGCAAATCTTCCGCCGGTATCCAAAGAAGCATTAAAGCGAACCGTTGAGCAGCAAACGGAACGGCTGAAGAAAAAATACAATGCCTCGGACGTGCAGTTCAAAGTTGAATCAAAAGAAGGTAAAGTGGTTCTGAAACCTGTTGCGATCAAAAAGAAATAAGATATCCATCAAGGAAAGCGAGTATCTCCCATGAGGGAGTGGAACCACGAAAATATACCTTTGCATATGCTGAGGCCGGCGACGGTGGGTGAAATTCTGGATAACGCCGTGGAATTATACCGGCGGTACTTTCGGAAATTTTTCTTTATTCTTCTGTACTATGGTTTTATATCTGCGGCATTGTCCATCCTGATGCGCATACTGTTTATATGGGGAGAGGGGCAGGTAAAAGAGCTTGCAGAGATGGGTAAAGATGGTGTGGACCAGATCGATATAATTGTTACCGCCATCAATACAATGACTTTGGGCGCAAGCCTTGGTGGCCTTATGTATGTTGCCACGGTGTGGACATTTATTGTTATGATAGGAGCCGTCACCTATGCGGTATGGCAGGTGTTGCAGGGTAAGCCCTTTACGCCAATAGGAGCATACAAGGCTGCTTTGAAACGGTGGAAATCACTGTTTTTTGCCACGGTGTTGACGGTTGTTACCATATATGCCGCCGCGCTTGCCGGGGTGGTTCCGGGATATTTCCTGCTGATTTTGGCGGCGATAATAGAATCCAAAGCCCTGCTTGCAACTGTGGGTATTGCCGTTGCCGTTGGAGCGCTTCTTGGGGTTGTGGTGGTGCTTGCCAAAGTATTTTTAACGCCGGTAGTGGTTATGATCGAAGATAAAGCCGGGTTGCCTGCGATTCTTCGGTCTGCAACCCTTGCGACCCATATTGCCGAGTCAGGATTCAAGCGTCATCCTTTGGTGAGGGCAAGTGTCCTGCTGACGGTTCTCAGTGCGGTGTGGGTGGCTTACGGTGCGTTTATCGCTATTCCCCGTGTGGTCTTGATGTATACCTATCAGTTCAAGGATATCATCAGCAATCCGGCAGGGCTTTCGTCCATGGGCAGCATCCCCTTGTCCTATGACCTTATTATCACGGCCTTCACCATCCTGTATACCGCCCTGGTCATGCCCTATCTCATAATTTCCCTGGTGCTGTTCTACAACGATCTTAAAATGCGAAGAGAGGGCACAGATCTCTCTGCGCCCTCCCGGGGATAACTACTGGGATTGATTTTTATATCAGTGTTTGAGGCGATCCACCGCTTCGATACGGGCCTGTTCCCGCAGGTATCTGGTATGCAGTGAGATTCGTTCAGGAGAATCAATGGGGCCTTCAAAGACTGCCAGTTGCTGCTCGAATCGCTGGAAGTTGGTTTTTGCCCGCTGCTGATCGATGCTTTCGGCAGGCTCGGCGGTTTCCACCAGCAGCAGAATGCTGTCAGTGGCAACTTCAGCGTATCCGTTGGAAACGGCCACGTACTTTATTTCGCCGTCCTGACGGTACCACAGAAGACCTGAAGGTACGGTGGTCAGCAGGGGGATATGCGCTTCCAGGACGCCAAACTCACCCTGAACACCGGGGCTGACAACTTCGTCGCAGGTTGTTTTCAACACCTGCCCGAAGGGGGTGATGATCTCCAGTTTCATGAGCCTTAGCCTTTTCTCAGTTCTTTGGCACGCTCTTCGGCTTCTTCAATGCTTCCTACCATATAGAAAGCCTGTTCCGGATATTTCTCGTTGTCGTCATAATCACCGGCAATGAGCTTTTTGAATCCGGCGATGGTGTCTTCCAGCTTCACATACTTACCCGCAACGCCGGTGAACTGTTCCGCAACGTGGAAGGGCTGGGACAGGAAACGCTGAATTTTACGGGCGCGGCTGACGATCAGCTTGTCGCTCTCGCTCAGTTCATCCATACCCAAAATGGCGATAATATCCAGAAGGTCTTCGTAGCGCTGCAGGATCTGCTGCACTTCGCGGGCCGTGTTATAGTGCTCTTCACCCAGAATGCGGGGATCGAGAATACGGCTGGTGGAATCCAGGGGATCAACCGCAGGATAAATGCCCAACTCGACGATTTTACGGCTCAGAACCGTGGTGGCATCGAGATGGCTAAATGTGGTTGCCGGGGCCGGATCTGTAAGGTCATCTGCGGGCACATAAATGGCCTGAACAGAGGTAATGGAACCCTTCTGTGTCGAGGTAATGCGCTCCTGCAGCTCACCGAGGTCTGTGGACAGCGTGGGCTGATAACCGACTGCGGAGGGAATACGACCCAGCAGAGCCGAAACTTCAGCACCGGCCTGGGTGAAACGGAAAATGTTATCAACGAACAGCAGAACGTCGCGTCCTTCTTCGTCACGGAAATATTCCGAAACAGTCAGGGCTGACAGGGCCACGCGGGAGCGGGCTCCTGGGGGTTCGTTCATCTGACCGTACACCAGCGCGGTTTTGTCAATAACGCCGGATTCCTGCATTTCGCGGTACAGATCGTTACCTTCACGGGTACGCTCGCCAACGCCTGCAAATACGGAAACACCGCCGTGTTCCTTGGCAAGGTTGTGAATGAGCTCCATGATAACAACGGTTTTGCCAACACCGGCGCCGCCGAACAGACCGATTTTTCCGCCAAGGGAGTAGGGTTCCAGAAGGTCGATGACCTTGATACCCGTTTCGAACATCTCCACGTTGACGCTCTGGTCCTGATAGGAGGGCGGTTCGCGGTGAATGGGCAGATATTTATCGGTTACCACCGGGCCGGCGTTATCCACGGGCTCGCCCACGACGTTGATGATACGTCCCAGGGCCGCTTCGCCAACGGGCATCATAATGGGTTTGCCGGTGTTTTTAACCTGCTGGCCGCGCTGGAGACCGTCAGAGGAATCCATGGCAACGCAGCGCACCCGGTTTTCACCCAGATGTTGGGCAACCTCAATGACGAGGTTCCACTCGCTGTCGTTGATGGCAGGGTTGGTGACTTTGAGCGCAGTGAAAATTTCAGGAAGATCTTCCGTACGTTCAAACACTACGTCGACAACAGGTCCCATGACTTGAACGATTTTGCCGTAAATTTCGGGCATTGCCAACTCCTTACGTAAAATTAGCCTTTGTCGAGCGCTTCCGCACCGCCGACGATTTCCATAATTTCATTGGTGATGACAGCCTGCCGTGTGCGGTTGTACACCAGGTTCAGTTTTTCAATCATTTCCGCTGCATTGTTGCTGGCCGAATCCATTGCGGTCATACGGGCTCCCTGTTCGGAGGCCACGGATTCCAGCAGGCAACGGAGAATCTGCACGGTGATGTGGCGGGGCACCAGATCGTTGAGCAGTTCTTTGCGCTCGGGTTCGTAGATATGCTCCGGGGCAAACTCTACTGCCTCGGTGAGGGTATTATCGGATGCATCGGACAGCGAAACAATGGGAATCAGCTGTTCGTCGACAATCCGCTGGCTGATGGCGCTTTTGAACTCGTTGTATACAACATGAATTTCATCGGCTTCACCATCAATATACATTTTTGTCAATGCGCGGGCTATTTCATCGGCTTTTTGGTAGCTCAGGTCTCCGAAGACATCCACAAAGGTTTTTTGGATCTCGACCTTGCGGTGCTTGAAGTAATCAACCGCCTTTTTGCCTACGCACAAAAGTTTGATATCGTAGCGGTCGCCTTTGGCCCGCATGACGTTGTATGCGTGGCGCAGAATGTTGGAGTTGAAGCCACCGCACAAGCCACGATCCGAAGTCAGGACAAGTACGGCAATGGTCTTTTTCTCCTCATGCGCCACCATGAGCGGATGCTGGTAGCCCGATTCATCCACAAGGCGTCTGATAAGGCTTCGGATGGCATAGGCATAGGGGCGAGCCGTTACAATGGCGTTTTGGGCCTTGCGCAGCTTGCTGGCGGCCACCATTTTCATGGCCTTGGTGATTTTCTGCGTGCCCTTTACCGAAGTAATGCGGCGCCGGATTTGTTTTAGATTAGCCATAGTGTTTCTCTACCGTTCGAGTCAGTCGCTACGGTTGCGGCTAAATGCTGTGATCCTGTTTGAATTTCACCGTGAACTCATCCAGGCACTTTTTCAGCTGTTCTTCAGTTTCTTTTTCCAGCTTGCCGGTTTCGCGGATGGCGCGAAGCACGTCCGGGAAATTGTTTTTCGTGTATTCCTTGAGCTCTGTTTCGTAATCGAAGATTTGGCCTTCGGGAATATCGTTGATGAAGTCGTGGGTTCCTGCGTAAATAATCAGAACCTGCTCTTCAACGGCTTGGGGCACATACTGATCCTGCTTGAGGATTTCCACCAGTTTGGCGCCCTTGTTCAACTGGGCCTGGGTGGACTTGTCAAGATCGGAACCAAACTGGGCAAAGGCCGCCAGTTCGCGGAACTGGGCCAGGGTCAGACGCAGGGTGCCTGCGATTTTTTTCATGGCCTTGGTCTGGGCGTTACCGCCAACGCGGGAGACGGAAATACCGGCGTTAATGGCCGGGCGCACACCGGAGTTGAACAGATCTGTTTCAAGGTAAATCTGTCCATCGGTAATAGAAATAACGTTGGTGGGAATATAGGCGGAAACATCGCCTGCCTGGGTTTCAATAACCGGCAGCGCGGTCAGTGAACCGCCACCCATTTCATCGGACATTTTTGCGGCGCGTTCCAGAAGACGGCTGTGCAGATAAAAGACATCGCCGGGGTATGCTTCACGACCGGGCGGACGGCGAAGCAGCAGGGACATCTGGCGATAGGCCACGGCGTGCTTGGAGAGATCGTCGTAGAACACGACGGCATGCATGCCATTGTCACGGAAATATTCGCCCATGGTGCAACCAGCATAGGGGGCGATGAACTGCATGGGGGCCATTTCGGATGCGGTAGCGGTAACAACGGTGGTATATTCCATTGCCCCTGCTTCGCGCAGACGATTCACCACCTGTGCAACCGTGGACTGTTTTTGGCCAACGGCAACATAGATGCAGAACATCGGCTTGTCGCCCTTGTGGGTGTCCTTCTGATTGATAATGGTGTCCAGAATAATGGCGGTCTTACCGGTCTGGCGGTCACCAATGATCAATTCGCGCTGACCACGACCAATGGGGATCATGGAGTCAACGGCTTTGATACCGGTCTGCAGGGGCTCCGCAACCGGCTGGCGTGCGATGATGCCCGGGGCCTTCAGTTCAACACGGCGGTTGTCGTCGGTTTCAATGGAGCCCAGACCGTCGATGGGCTGGCCAAGTGCATTGACAACACGCCCCAGCAGAGCTTTGCCAACCGGGACTTCTGCAATGCGGCCGGAGCGGCGTACTTCATCGCCTTCCTTGATGCGCTGGGCTTCACCGAAAAGTGCAACACCGACGTTGTCTTCTTCAAGGTTAAGCACCATGCCGAAAACATCGTGGGGGAATTCGAGAAGCTCGCCGACCAGGGCGTTTTCCAGGCCATATACGCGGGCGATGCCGTCACCTACCGACAGAACAAAGCCCTTTTCCGCAACATCAACCTTGGCTTCATAGCCAGAGATTTTCTGTTTGATAATGTCGCTGATTTCTTCGGCACGAATTTTCATCGCCATTGGATTACCTCTCTTTAACCAGAGCCTGTTTGATATTGCGCAGCTGGGTTTTTACGGAGCCGTCATATACCTGGCTTCCGATAGCAACTATCAGTCCACCGATGATTGATGGGTTAATGTGCTCTTCTATAATGATTTCTCTGCCGGTTTCGGTGGTCAGAGTCGATACCAGCTTTTCTTTTTGGGGAATGCTGAGGGGGCGTGCAGAGGTCAGGGAGACTCTGACTTTGTTCTGGACATCCTCAACATGATAGCGGAATTGCTCAAGAATTTCCGACAGAAGATTGATGCGGCGGTTTTCGATAATAATCGCCATGAATTTCTGCATGTCTTCATCAAGCCCCAGGCGCTGGTATACCGATGGCAGCACGGTTGCGCGTTCGTCGGTAAGGACCGGGCTTAAAAACAACTGACGCAGATCGTCGCATTCATTCCAGGCGTTGACCACGGTTTCCAGTTGTTCCATAACCTTGGGGATCCTGCCTGCCTCATGAGCCAGTTCCGCCAGAGCTTTGCCATAGCGTTTGGCAACGGCTTCGTTTTTCATTTGCCACCCCCGATCGAATCGATGGTCCGGTTTACGAGATGCAAATCATCGTCGGGTTTGATTTCTTCCATCAGGATTTTTTGGGCTTCTTCGGTCACGGCGTCAGCGATTTCCCGGCGCAAGCCTTCTTTGGCAACTCGCATTTTTGTTTCAATGGAAAGTTCCATGTCCTTTTCCATTTTCTCAATGCGGTGCTGCGCGGCTTCTACGATTTCATCGTGTTCACGCTGGGCATCGGCGCGATACCGGGCAAGCTCTTCTTCCTTGCTTTTGTCAAAATCCGCAAGTTTGTCCTGGTATTTCTTTATAAGTTCACGGCTTTCGGCTTTCAGCCGCTCCGCCTCATGGACTTTATCGCTAATAATCCTGGAGCGATCACTGAAGAAAAGTTTCAATTTAGGTGCGAGGAGCCAAATAAGAATGCCAAGCAGAATAATAAAGTTTACCCAGGAGAGGGCAAACCCCAGCCAGTCGAAGTGATGCTCGCCGTGTCCGGCGTTTTCACCGGCAAATGCCAGTGCCGGGGCCAAAAGGCCCGCGATGGCCAGACTCGCGGTATATAAATGCCTCATGATTACATCCCTGTCATAGGTATCATCAAAGGGAACGTCCAACAATTTTGGATGCGACCTGCCGGGCAAGCTGACTGCTTTCCTTCCACAGGTCGTCGTGAACCTCAACAATCTCTTTGTTGAGGGTAAATTCCATTTTATCCATGGTGGTGCGGAAGCGGTCCTGCGCAACGTTAAGCAGGTCCTTTTCTTCCTCAAGCGCCTTCATACGCTCGGTATGACGCAAAGATGTGCCCGAAGACCGCAGTCCCTGGATCTTTGTGTAATATTCCTTCTTGGATTTTTCAGATTCTTCTCTTTGTTCTGCTGCCCGCTGTTCGGCCCCGAAAATTTCTTTTTCCCGCACCGATAAAATTTTCAATACCGGACGAATAATTAACCGACTTGTTATAAGATAGGTCAATATGAAAAGGGCAAAGGAGAGGAAAACAGTCTCGTTGGGGAACAAGTCCATGTGAAACTCCTGAAATAAGCAATAATCACGTTGGATGGATAGTTACCATACCATGACGCGATTTGTCAATATGGTATGGTCAATAAAAAAAATTAATACATCTGTTTTTGGTTTTCTCTTGGTGGAAGTCAATATACGGCTTCGTATCTTGCGTGGTAAAGGGGTTTGTGATATCTAAATATGTTAGCATAGCGTTTTGCATTCTTATGCGACAACTGGAGATACTCATGACCCGCAGAAAGAAAACTCTGGCCGGATGGCCCTATAAATTTCTCATCATGTGTCGGCGCGGCGTTGAAGACATCATATGGGCATTGCCCCTGTTGGGGGTTTTACGAACCCGTTTTCCCAAGGCACGTCTGGAGTGGATGGTTGATGAACAGAACCTGCCGCTGTTGCAGGGACGGCCTGATCTGGACAAGACGGTTTTGTTTCCCAAAGCCGAAGTATATAAAATATTCAAGCCCCTGCGGCCTTTCTATAAAGTGTTTGTGGTGTTCGTTAATTTCGTACTGGCACTGCGCCGCAGACTGTATGCAGCGTCCATAGATATTGAGGATACCGGTACGGGACGCTGGTTGATGCGCCTTGCCGGTGTGCGGCTGCGCATTGGTCGTAAAGGACTGCTCATCAGCCGGTGTCTGAATAATTTCCGCGTGCCTCCTGATCCCGATGCAGAGCGTCAGCATATGGTATGGCAATACCTGAATTTGCTTTCCGGATGGATGGATATTACCGAGGCTCCGCCGGCGCCGGGTATTGCGGTTTCCGAAGACGTTGAAAAAGAGAAATCCGGCATGCTGACCCGCCTTAACCTTGAGCCGAAAAAGTATGTCATTTTGCATCCCGGTACCCAATGGGCAAGCCAGCAGTGGACCATTGAAGGGTATGTGCAGGTTGCAGAGCATCTCAAAAAGAAGTACGACCTTACATCCCTGATTACCTGGGGAGTGGGGGAGCGCGGTACGGCATGGGATATAGAGAGTAAATCCCAGGGAGCTGCAAAAGTTGCCCCTGAAATGGATATGTCCCTGCATGCGTCATTCCTGAAATCCTGCCGGATGCATATCTCCGGGGATTGCGCGGCCATGCATATTGCCAGTGCGCAGGAAATTCCCACCATCGCACTGTTTGGCCCCACTGATCCGGCATTGCGCGGGCCTTTCTGGGGTAAAAGTGAAATTATCAGTCGTTGGCCCGATGCGGCAAAATATGCCCGTCCCAAGCAGCGGCTGCGGCCCTGTCCGCTCATGCAGGAAGTGACTGCAGAGGAAGTGATTCAGGCGGTGGATCGTCTTATGAAAGCAACCGGGGATAACAGCAAAGACGAACCTTTGGACGCCACGGCCTGAAGACAGTAACCATTTTTATGAACAGGAATGGTCAGTGAAAGAAGTTTGCATAAATCATAGTGATCGCCCCGCCGAATACATGTGCGAGCAGTGCGGCAAAACATTCTGTTCAGAATGTAAAGTCGAAAAAACCTATGATGCCATGTCCATTGACTTATGTCCCGAATGTGGCGCAAAGCTTTTTGAGCTCGCTGCCAAGCCTTCAAAAAAAGAGAAGGAAAAAAGCGAATCCTCTTCTTCCATTGAGTCCTTTGGACCTGCGGTGCCGATTATTTCTCCGGGGCAGATTATTTCCAATGCCCTGGAGGACTGGCAGTACGCTTCAAGCATTGAGGCTTTGACTGCAGTTGGTATTCAGGCGGTGTTCTTTGCCGTCTTTTTGGCCCTGGCTGACAGCCTTTTGCCGGGAATCCTTCTGTTTCTGATATTTCCGCTGGCGGTTACGGTTTCCTTTATCATGGAAGCGCTACGCGGGGCATTTGATGATACTGATTTGTTTGTTGATCCCCTGGGCAGCAGGGAGTTCTTTTTTACGGTAGTCGGCGATTTTATCAGGTTTATTGCATCGCTCACCATCCCTGCATCGTTTCTTGGAGCTGTCGCGCTATTATGGATAAACGTACTGGGAAAAGCCCCCGAAACCCTGTTTTCCATAGATTTTTTCATTTCCCCCATGGCCATTGGCGGTATTGCCCTGGCAACCCTGTTTTGGCCCATGGCCTTTGCGCAGGCGGCAAAAAAGGAAACCGTATGGGAAATCTTCTGGCCTCTGAACAAACTTAATCTGTTTAAGGGTGGCGGCAATCTGATCGTCCAGTGGGCCGTGTTGCTAACCGAGGCGGTGTTTATTTACATTCTGGTTCTGGTTGGTCTCAAACTCTTTCCCAAGGTAGAAATCTTTTTTGTGCACGGACTGGTTGTAGCTATCTTTTTTGCCCTTGGGGTAAGCACCTTCATAGCCTTTGCCCGCACCGTGGGCAGAACCTATGCTCAGGCTGTCAGCGCTGCCGAGAATGTTACAGTTCCGGTGGCGGAAGAAGGGGACATGGAAGAAGCCGCATCACTGGAACCGATTCCTCAAGATGCTCCGGAAGAGCAGGGTAATGCTGCGGTTCCCCAGCAGTCATCCACAAGCGATTATGATTCTCATGAGCCGAGCTATGGCGATTACGGCATGGTTGAGGCTAGTTCCGGCTCGGATGCCCTGCAATATGAGCTGTCTCTGGCCGTTGAAAATCACAATCTTGGCAAATACGCTGAGGCGGAAAAACAATACCGTAAAATTCTGAATCAGAACTCAACTCACAAAGAAGCTTTGACTGGCTACTTCAACCTGCTGGTGCAAATGCAACGCAGTGGTGAGGTTCAGGATATGGCTATGAACGTCCTGCGGGCCGCCCATGCCGATAAAAATTATGCCGAGGCAGTGCATGTCTGGCGCGAGACCGTTGCTCTGGCTCCCAGGTTTTCCCTGCCAGCCAAACCTTTGTACTTTGTGGCCCGGGCCATGCATGAAGAACACGAGTATCAGGATGCCGCAAGCCTGTATCGTCGGGTGGCGGAAGAAAATCCCAACACCCCTGTTGCCGCCGCAAGTCTGATCCGTTGCTCAGAGGTTTTGGGTATCCATCTGGGGCGCAAGGATATCGCCAAACAGATGCTTGGGTATGTTAAGTCAAACTATCCCAATACCCCCCACCAGGCAGAGGCGGATCAACTTCTTCAGGAAATCATGGGAGAGTTGAACCAGTGAAAATGCCCTCGCTGTCCGCCAGAATTATCATCTGGTGGGTGTGCATTTTTGCTGTCATACTCATGATCCATATTCCGGCCTGGCCTGGGGAATTCGCCTACGACGAGTTCCGCACCGTTGTAAACAATCCATGTACCTCTGGGGAGGCTCCGGTTACAAAGCTGTTGACCAGTGACCTGTGGTGCCTCGGCGGTTCCGGCGCTACCGCCAGTTATCGTCCCGTTCCCGCTCTGTGGGCGAGGGCACTGTACAGTGTTGCCGGAGCGGACGTGGTTGTATACCGGCTGGGGAGCTTATTCCTCTATTCCATAATCACCGGATTATTTGCATTGCTGCTGGTGCGGCTGGGATTATCCGCCGGGTTTGCAGTTGCCGGAACAACTCTGTTTGCGGTGATGGGGGTGCATATTGAAGCTGCATTGTCTGCGGCATCCATATCCGATCTTATGTTTACCCTTTTTGCCCTGGCGCTGCTCATATGGAGTTTGGGGGAAAACCGGTGGAAGACCGGTGGCATACTAGTCGGGGTCTGTCTCTTTGTATTGGCGCTGTTGTCCAAAGAAAGTGCCATGGCGCTTGTTCCTGCGGTAATCGTGGTGGATATCATGCGATCCGGCAGCCGGGAAGCAGGCGTAAAGCGAACAGTGATTCTGTATCTTGCCTTTGGGCTTGTCATTGCTTCTTATCTCTTCATTCGCTTTCAGTTGTTTGGGCATCTGGGGGTTGCTGTACAGGCTCAGGATAACCCGTTGGCCAGTACCGGAGCTATAGCGCAGTTCTACGGTGCTCTGGCCGCCCTGGGTAAAGGCGTATGTTTGATGCTGATTCCGGGGATGTGGTCTCTGGAGCATGCGGGCTGCACGATTCGCTGGGAGTTTGCCGTGATTGGCGGCATGTGGCTGCTGTCGTCTGCGGGCATATTCCTGTGGGCGTTTAGTAAAAAGAATTTGCCGCTGATGTTTGCGGTGTTGCTGTACTGGGTGGGCGTTGGAGTCAGTTCAAATCTGCTGGTTGTGGGGCCTTCGCTGCTGGCGGAACGCCAGTTGCTGCTGGCCAGCGGCGGTGTTGTTGTACTGCTGTTGCTGGCTGGACAGTATATTATGACCCGGTGGGAGATGTCCCGCCGGTTCGTTGTGCTGTTTTTTGCCCTGTTTATTGTATTGCAGGCCGGAGGCACAATGCTGCGGGCCTCGGATTGGTCCTCGGAAGAACGGCTGTACCGTTCCGCTGCGCTGAGCTGTCCGGGATCATTCAAGATGCAGGTGAACCTAGCTCACTGGCTGCGAACTCATGGCGTCTGCTATGAGGCGGCGGTTCAGTTTCAAAGCATTCTAAGCTCCGCTCCCGGCGCGGAACAGTTTTATCTGTACCGGGAACTGGGGTATTCCCTGCATTTGTGCGCTCAGTACGATGCCGCCATTGTTGCCTATAACAAAGCCCTAAAGCTTAGGGGGAAGCCTGATTCCGCCATTGCATTTGCATTGTCCCATGCGCAGCAGAAAAGTATTCCCACGCAGTTTTTGGAAAACCAGCCCTACCGATAGGTTTTATTCCGGCTGATACAGGTTTCGCAGGGAGATTTCCTCAAGGACTTCCGGGGTAAGATAGTCGTCCGTGGCTATACCCTTAGCGATATTATCCCGGATCAGGGTGCTGGAAATATCCGGCATCACCACATCGCAACCTTCTTCCTTATGGCCTTCCCGTCCGATCCAGATAATGGGGTAGTCGCGCTCGATGATGTCAAAGTCTTTCCAGCGCTCGGTTTCCTCCCGGATATCCGTGCCCAGAATCAGGGAGAATGCATGATCTGGATAGGTTTCCTGCAAGGCTTTGAGGGTGTCGATGGTATAGCTGGGGCCATCGTGGCGGTTTTCAAAATCCATCACCGAAAGCCGTGGACGGTGCGGGGCGATCAGAGCGCTGACCATGGCCATGCGGTCGGCAAAGGGTACGCTTTGTTTACCCAGGGCGTGCCGCTGCACCGGCATGTACCAGACCTCGTCAATGTCGTGATGCTCCAGCACATGCAGGCCAATGGCCAGATGATAGCGGTGCGGCGGATTAAAGCTGCCACCAAAAATGGCTATGTTGGGATGACGGGAATCCGTTGGCATAATAATCAGGTTCCCCAGTCGCGGCTGTAACGGAAGTCCTTGCCAATGGTTCGCTGGCTCAGCTTGGCGATGACCGGGGGCAGGCGCTTGAACTGGTTGGTGCGCATCCGGTTGAGGCACATGTCTACCAGGGATTCTTCAAAGCCGTAGCCGATGACTTCTCCCCGGGTGCAGCGCATGTCCACCAGCAGGATCAGTATCTGATCCAGCATGGCGTAGCTTGCGCCGAGTTCATGCTCGTCGCTCTGGCCTTCCCAGAGGTCGGCGCTGGGGGGTTTGGTGCAGATGGGCTCCGGTACGCCCATAAATTCCGAAAGCTGGAAGACCTGGGTTTTGTACAGGTCGCCCAGGGGATTTATGGCCGAAGCCAGATCGCCAAAAATGGTGCCGTAGCCCAAAAGCAGTTCGCTTTTATTGCTTGTGCCCAGCACCAGCGCATTGTGGTGATAGGACAGATCATACAGAATCGACATCCGTTCCCGGGCCATTTTGTTGCCCTGGCGGTTTTGCCGCTGGCTTTCACTGCTGGGCTCCGGGGTGGTTTCACTGGCAAAATAGGCATCCACCTGCTGCGAGATATCGATCTCGTAATAGGTGGTGACATCAAGAGACGTCGCGGCCAGCCGTGCGTGCTCAACGCTTTCCTTTGAAGACATCCGGTAGGGCATGGAGACCAGGATAACGTTTTCCTTTCCAAGGGCTTCAGCCGCCAGATAGGCGCACAGAGCACTGTCCAGCCCACCGCTAAGCCCCAGGATGGCCTTTTTTATGCCAATGCGATCCATTTCCCCACGGATGAAGGTGGTCAGAAGGTCGCGGGTCAGTTCGGTTTTAATATTTAACTGTGAAAGAAAATCAGTTGTCATGATTCTTGTCCATTGTATTGAGCCATTGATTTGAAAGCACATCCAGACCATGACGCAGCCGCAGGAAATCATCTGCGCTACGGCCCTTAAAGCGCTGCCGTCCGCGTCGCAGGGCCGGTTCCAGTTCCAGCTCTGCCTCAAGGATATGTTCCTTGAGCATGGGGGCGACGGCTTCTATGGTGCCATCCGGGGCGGTAATGAGGCTGCCGCCGCTAAAAATGAAGCCGTCTTCAACGCCCACCCGTTGGCAGTGCAGGACATGGCAATTTAAAAGCTGTGCATAGGTCAGGCAGGTGGCGTGCCAGAAATCGATGTTGGGAAGCCCGCCTTTGCCGGATTCTGTGATGCCCCGGGCCGGGGAATTGCTGATGGCTATCAGGCAGTCGATGCCTTCCAGTTCCGGGCCGTCCAGGCTCAGCATAAGAGGGTTGGCCAGATGCCACATGTCTTCGCAGATAAGCAGGCCGCAGCGTCCCAGCTTCGGGGAATCATAGGCATGCACATGCATGCCTGCGTAAAAATAGCGGTTTTCGTCAAACATGCCGTAGGTGGGCAGATTGACTTTCCGGTGGTTGTGTATCAGGTGCAGATTGCCTTCATCATCCAGGGAAAAATGCGCTGCACTGTTGTATACCCGGTGGGATGGTGATTGCTCCACATAGCCCACAACAAATTCTATGGGCTGTTCCTTATTAAGTCCCTGCTGAAAAAACGTTTGGAGTGTTTCCGGGGAGATGGCGATTTCTTCGGTCAGATCCCGCAGCAGATAGCCCGTAAGGGACAGCTCCGGGAAGATGACCAGATCAATACCGTTTTGCTGTGCCGTGGTAAGAATCTTAAGATGCTGTGTAAGATTTTTTCCGAAATGCCCAAGCACTGCCGCGCTTTGAATGAGCTGTATGCGCATGTCAGCCCTCAATTTCAATGTTGAGTTTATTTACGCCTTTGAGGGATAAAAGTTGTTCCTGCAGTTCCTTGATTTCCGAGGGGCGTCCGCTGTAGGCAAAGCTTGTGTGGATTACATCGCCCTTGATTTGAATCTGGAAGCCATGTTCCTTCATGCGGTGTTCGCCCAAAAGGGTTTCGATTTTCTGAAAGGCGAGGCTGGCCATATTCAGTTCCAGGTCCACCTGACAGGTTCGTACCCGGATGGTGCTGAAGAATCGTTCAACGGGATTCAGCAGGGACAGCCCAACGATGATGATAAACACGGTGCCTGCGGCAATCACAAAGTAATGGGCACCCACCGCCAGCCCCACGGCAGCCAAAAGCCACATCATGGCCGCTGTGGTAAGGCCCTTTATAAAGTGCCGGGAGTGGATAATGGTGCCTGCGCCCAAAAAGCCGATACCACTGACCACCTGGGCCGCCATACGTCCCGGGTCCCACAGGGGTTTTCCGGTAACGGGATCGAGCCCCGCCACTTTTTCCGAAAGGATCATGATAAGGCAGGCCCCGATGGTGATGAGCATGTTTGTGCGGATACCCGCAGCCTTGCCGCGGTATTCGCGTTCAATGCCCACAATTGCACCGAGAGCCGCTGCAATAACGAGTTGCCCCAAAGGTCCGGTGGCGGCAATGTAGGAATCAATCCATGTATGCCATTGGCTTTCAATCATAATCAATCAGTCTATTACCAGTCGTGTACATGGTCAAGTTTGAAAGCAGCTTCAGGGGGTAGAGGTCAATATTGCCTGGAAATCGGAGAATTCATCATACTGAGGGATGAAACATCGTTCAAATGATTGACACCGTGAGACAGTACCCTATGCTGTTTGAAACTACAACCGGAAGGTGAGCGCATGAAAAAGATGTTACGGGTATTATTGAGTTTGGCGGCACTGTGTGTCATTGGGTGTGATTCCAGCGAAGACCCCGACAACAGCAATGCCGATGGCGATTGGGATTACAGGGAGACATGGACCGGGCCCCAGGAAGAGTGGGCGTCCTGTGCCGATACCGACTACCGGGAAGGGATGCTTCTGAAGGACAAAGCAGCGTATTACGACTGGATTGTTTCCCGGCTACATCAGGTGCCTGCCTCGACTCCCGGGCATGAGGCGTATTCGCGAGTGTACAGTGTAAACTGTGATGGCCCCCTGCCCACGGAAATCGTGCCCGATGACCAGCTTCCCACCTGTACGCACCGGCTTTCGGAAAACAACGGCCTGTGGACAGGGCTGTATGTGGCATCACAGGCATTCCGTTACGCTGCAACCGGCGACGCGGATGCTCTTGCCCAGCTTCGGCGTACTCTTAACGGAACTTATCAGATGTTGCTGATTACCGGCAAAGACGGCCTGTACACCAGAGATTTTCGCGATCCGTCCCTGCCGCAACAGTATTGTATTGAAGACGATGAACCCTATGCAAGCGCGGCGACGGATAACGAGCGCTATGCCCGGTATGTGCCTCCCGCAAGCAATATGGTGGGTAACCAGTTTGTGAAAATTGATGATGACGGCTGTTTTAAAACCTGGGACACAAGCCTCAACAGTGGTGATGGCGGGTGGCTGAAGCATGATGAGTATTGCACAGATAAACGTTTTGCCGGTTTCTGCTGGCAGATAAACGTTAGCAAGGACGAATATGCCGGGCACATGTTTGCCGCCGGGATTGTGGCCAAAATTGTGGATGACGAGGAAGTGCGGCAGATGGCCCTTGATATCCTTAAAAAGGTCGGACATCATCTCGTGGATCACAATTTCTGGCTCAATGACTATGATGGCCGCAATACCCGCTACGGATCGGCACATGCCATGTCTCTGGACGAAATACCGGGATCCAACGCAATTATGGCTCTGGCATGGATCAAGGAAGCGGCGGTTGCCACCGGTGACCCCGAGCTTACGGCAACGTATTACGATTGCCTGCTGCAAATATCCGGTGTGCTGGAGTGCATTGACCAGCCCGCTGAAAACCCTGATGACTACCGCAATTATCTGAGCCAAATGGGCCTGGCGCTGGGGTGCCAGTCAAACTATGATACCATTTCCATTGCCATGCTGAACTACTTTAATCTCATTTGGTACGAGCAGGATGCCGATCTGCGGGCATTTTACCGCGAGCAGTTCCGTATCAATACCAAAGGTCCGGACCGGGCGGATCGTGACCTGTGGGCTGAATCCGATCCCTTTAAGAACTTTATTCTTGTCAGCATGATGGAGCCCGACCAGTACTATGATGCCGCAGAGGCAAAGAAGATGGTCGATGATTCGATCTGCACCCTGAAGCGTTTTCACACGGATAAAGCCTATCACGCAAAAGACACCAGCGGACTGGATATATGGTGTGACTCCGAACGCCACGGCGGTCTTGCCGAGGATATGATTCCCATTGAGGACCGCTGTTCATCGGTGTTTGAATGGTGGGGAGACCCCAATAGCCGGGAAACCTGCGGCGAAGATGTAACCCGGGCAAATCCCCCGGCGGATTACCTGCTGCCCTACTGGATGGGACGTTACTTCGGTTACATCGGCGCGGAGTTGTAGAGGCGCGCCGTAATCGAGTTTAGTGACTTCCCTGTTTATACGAAATGATTAAAGCCCGATACCTTAGCAGCGAGGTGTCGGGCTTTTTGTATTGATCCGCATCATGGACAGAATGCGTCATTCCCCCTGCCTGCAATTGGTGTGGGATTCCACGTTGACACCGGCAAAGTGGGCGGCGCAGTAACTGTCATAGGTGATGCCGTCGCAACCGCATACCGGTTTCCAGAATTCGGGGGCGCAGTATGCCGGACGGGTATGACAAATACCCTGGCCTTCGCAGGCGTCGCCGGGCCTGAAACAATACTCGGATATACCGCAGTCGGTATTGGCGGTGCAGGCAGTACCCAGTTCCTCACATGTTCCGTTTTGGTAGATAATTGAGTATCCCTCCTGCTGTGGCCAACAGGCATTATCGTAGGTAACGCCATCGCATGCACACACGATATCAATGGGCCAGTTGGTGCAACTGTCCGGTGTCGGTTTATCAAAACAGGTTCCCAGTTCTTCACAGTTTATAAGATGGCAATACTCGTCATTTGCGCAATCCGCCGATGAGAAACAGGCGTTCGTAACGCCACATGCACGTTCATATGTGGCACTTTGGGAGTCCATCCAGGCGTGGCACGCACTGGGGTAGGTGACGAGGTCGCAACTGCATACGGCATCATCTGGCCCGGGTCTGGGGCATTCCGTTGGGATTACAGTACATTCTCCTGGATTTCGGCAGCGCTGCTCCTTTTTGCAGAAGGTTCCGTTGTCGCATTCGGAGTTGTACATGCATGGGCCGGTCAGGTCGCATTTGCCGCTGCGCTGAATATTGATTCCATGACTTTGTATGGTGCATGGGTTGGCGTAGCTGTTGCCATCGCAACCACAGACCGGTTCCCAGGGATCCTGGAGGCATTCAAAATCCTTGGGTTGTGACAGGCACAGCCCCTGACCTTCGCAGTCGTTGATGTCTTTGGCGCAGTAGGTTTCGGGCTCCGTGCAATCTGCATTGTCGGTGCAGGATTTCGGGCATTCTCCTTCGCCGGAAACACTGACCCCGGCCATGGCAGCTTCACAGGCATTGCCGTAGGTGTTGCCGTTACAGCCACATACCGGCTCCCATACATCAGGGCAGGCTTCCGGCATTTCTTCGCAGAAACCCTGATCTTCGCAATATCCCGGGGTTTTGGCGCAATATTCCCCGATGTCGCAGTCTGCATTGGAAGAGCAGGTGTTTTCGCATGGGCCCGCCGCAACGATGCCCATGCCCACAGCCTGAGCAAAACACACGTTGGGGTAGGTTGTGCCATCGCAGCCGCATACCGGCGTGCCATCAGTGGGGCAGGAGAGGGGCCGTATTCGGCATTGTCCCGGTCCTTCACACATGCCGAATTCATAGCTACAGTATGAATCTTCCGCACAGTGCTCGGGCTCCAGACATATCTGAGGGCAAAACCCTTCATGGGCAACGTTGGTGCCGATTGCCGAGGCTTCACAGGCATTTTCCATGGTAATGCCGTTACATCCGCATACCGCAGACCGGGGAAGCCCCACACAGGTGGTCATATCCTCCTTGGGGGTGCAATAGCCTATTGCGCTGCAGGTTCCCGCATGCCAGGCGCAATACTCGCCTTCGGTACAATCGCCGTTGTATCTGCACTGATTCTCAACGTCACATTCACCGCTTGATGCGATGTTTATTCCCCCGGATGCGGCGGTGCAGCTGTTCCAGTAGGTAAGGCCGTCGCAGCCGCATACCGGATCATACTCTATGGGACATTCTACGGGCATCGTTGCGCATTCACCCCGGCCGATGCATGTTCCTGTTTCACGTCGGCAGTATTTTATTTCTTCACATTCACTGTTGTCTGCGCAGCCCGTAATGGGAATGATGCAAGGCCCGATGGATTGCACATTGACCCTGTTTTGGTGGGCCTCGCAGTAGTTGTCATAAGAGCTTCCGTCGCAGCCGCACACCGGGTTGTACAACTGGGGCACTGCGCAGTACTCCGCTATAATCCGGCACAGACCCGGCCCTTCGCATACACCGGTTTCCCGCCAGCAGAACTCACCGATTTCACATTCAATATCTTCGGTGCAGGGGGAGACAAAATCTTCACAGGTTTTGTTGTACTGCCAGGCACCCACACCTGCTTCATACAGCAGACAATATGAATCATAGGTATTGCCGTCACAACCACACACAGGATTATCCAGTGGTCCCGGTGGATTGCAACTACCGGGTTCGCTTTTAGGCTGGCAGATTCCCATGCCTTCACAATCGTATTCCGG
>Ga0070729_10003089_pt1 | contig 20000 bp, 13 predicted proteins | sample tdDd472_FD_66725 | JGI IMG/M metagenome (GOLD analysis project Ga0070729, IMG submission 66725) | Marine sediment microbial communities from the Atlantic coast under amendment with organic carbon and nitrate - tdDd47.2 | ecosystem: Environmental > Aquatic > Marine > Coastal > Sediment | place... | reverse complement strand
ATTGATTGCATCATCAGTTCTGTTATAGAGTTCCACCCAATCTTCAAAATCACCATCACTATCAGCTATGATACTATCATTTGATGCTAAAATTTCATTGAGGCAAATTGATTGAGTTTGATTGGGAAATGTAATTGACAATACTGAATTTGGTGCTTTGAAAGGAAAGGTTCCAACTTTGCCAGTGCTATCAACAGCATAAATGAAATAATAAAATTCTGGTGCAGGAATATCTAAAATTTTGATATACTCATATTTGGTCAAATTTCCATCGTATTCTACCTCATAGAGTTCAAAATCAATAGAATCAATTGCGCCATTAAATTCAACTATCATTCCAGCTTCAACAGGTTTGGATTCATCAAAAATATCAATTTTGATTTGAACTGAATTATTGCCCAAAAATTTTACTCTTGGGAGAGTTACCGGAAAGGGTTTCAGGTTTACTTTATCCACTTGGGATGCTGCTGATGAATAACGTGTGGAAATGTAATTTTTAATCCCATAAGTCACATGATTTCCCCAAGCAGAGGTAATTGAGTTATTAAAATCATCAATGGAAAATCCATAATCCATCGTTCTGTATAAATCTTCTTCTGCAGCAGGAGTAATCATTGTTTTCAATGAGTCAATTTTTCCACTTAATACCGCTGAATTGAAATGATTTTGAAGTAAATGGTCAACAAAAAATGAATACAAATCCCTGAATTCTTGTACTTTCAGAATATTTTCTACTAAGGGGCGCTCATTACTGTTGCCCCAGGAATAGATATTTTGACTTCCCCAATCAGTATCATGAAACCATGAAATACCAAAGGAATTATCAAAATCATAAGGAACAAAAGTAAACCTGCCGGACTGTGAATTGTTGTAAAGATAGAAATTATTTTTTAGAAACCAGTAATTGTCCCAACTTCCGGTTAAAACCTCAATACTCAGACTTTTTAGCATACTCCAAACATCAAGATATGTGTGAATACTGTCAGCAAAAGCATAGTCTGATGTACGGTTGATGATTTTGATTAAGTGTACAATGTCTGAATAGTCATCATAATCCTCATTGGTTTTCAGATCATAAGTCCGTTTGTCTCCATGCTCGAACTTGTATTCCTCAGCATCTTCACCTCGCCAGGTCAGGTCTGCAGGCCATAAACACTTGTAAAAATTCCCAATATCATTATCAAACCGAGTATCCAAAAATATATCATCATAATGCTCGATATTTGCGTATAATCCAAAATATTCATCATTGATATATACTTTTGCATGTGCTACTCGTGACGCATCAACATTCATTTTTTCAAAAAGATCGAAGCACAATTTTGAGCGAATGATTGATGGATCATTATGTTCACCGTTGAGGTTGAATTTTTTCAGTCCATAAAATCTTCGTCCTGATTCAAATTCATTGAATGATACTTTGAAGGATTTTTTCTCAGCATTTCTAGATGTATTGCCACGTAGTCTAAATCCAATATTTTCTACTGTTGTATCAAGTTCATTATTTACATAACGCATTGTACCACGAAAATATCGATCGCTTTGTACATTTTCATTTAGCCATATTACTGTATCTGGCGAAATTGTGATATATATTTCTGCCAATTGTGTATCGTCAAAAATTATTTCTGCCAGATCATATTTTTTGTCAGCAAAAAGCATTTGACTGATTGCCAGTGTAATTAATATTAATTTTAATAATTTCAATTGATTCCCTTTGTTGTTGATAATATGCAATTAGTAAATCTGTCTAAAAAGTATCCAATCACTGTCATTCCGAACTTCGTGAGGAATCTCAGTGACATGAAATGAGAGATACTTTGATAAACTCAGTATGACAACTTCGAAGTTAAATTTGACTTTTCAGACAGTTTCTAACTCAATTTTTAATTTTATTTGATAAAAAGCATTTTCCTGACCAAAACTCTTTCCGTAGTTTGAAGTTTATAAATATAAATCCCCGCCGGAATAATGTTGCCAAATTTATCAGTTCCTAACCAATTAACTGAATAATTGCCAACGCTCTTTTGTTCTTTAACTAACGTAATAATTTTTTGTCCAATGATATTATAGATTGTCAAATTAACCCGAGAATCTTTTGGTAATGAATATTCAATTTTTGTAGAAGGATTGAATGGATTCGGATAGTTTTGGGATAATTGATAATCTATTGGTTTTAAGATTTCATCATCGATTGCAACATTGGGATCTATATGGGCAATAAAATCTACAGTTGTACTATCAATTCCGTCACTAACAGTCATATACATTTTAAAATCACCAGATAGAACTTTTGCACTGAGTGATAAGACAATATTGCTATCAATAGATCTATAAATTCTAGATTCAAAGTTTTCATTTTCTTCTATTGTCACAATTAAATCTTGAAAATCATTATCAATATCTTCAATATAGTTTTTTAATCTACCATTATTTTGATGATATATAAGAACAGGTATTGTATCTGGAAAATTCACCCAAACCGGAGCATCATTTACTGGTATAATTTCCACTGGAATATTAATAAAAACGGTGCTATCATATTCATCTTTTGCTGTGATTTGCAATTCATCAAATCCGAAGTAATTTTTTTCTGGCTTCAGAACAATCATAGAATCAAATTGTGAATGTGACATGAAATCAGATTGAAAATTGTAAGTCAATTCATCATCTGTAGGATCATGAAACATCTCTTTCAATATCAAACTGGAATCCAGCTCATCTTCATTGAATCGCAGAGTATCAATGGATTCCACCAATAACTCCGGTGGAGAATTGAAAATACGAAGATATTGAATCGCAACCACTGGAGAATCATTTTCAACTGCTGCAATTAGTTTTGGTGTATAAAGTCCCGGCTCATAAAAAGGCCATGAAACTTCACTGGAATAGCAATCTATTGAACCATCATTATCAAAGTCCCAGTTAATCATAAATTTATCAGTAGAAAAATCAACTGTTAAAGGATTATGCCCGGAACTGTCAGATATTGTGAAGTCAAGATTTCTCTCCAATGTTTCACCGGCGAACTCAATTGCTCCAATATCGATTATTTCAATCATTCTGTTACTACCGACGAAATCGAGAGAATCCAATCCTAATCCTGTTGAATCTTCAACACCTGCATTGATACAAGGTGACCATGGATGAAGTGAATAATCTGATTCATCTATTTGTGGAAAAATATTGATATGAGAATCACTCAATTTTTTTTCATTTTTGATACAGGAATTGACAAAAGAATATTTACTGCTGTCCTCTGTTAAAAATTCATCACCACCATAGTTCCAAACGATAGAGTTGGTGAAATTGACAAGAACATTTCTACCTGGATTGAATGGCACAAATTTTCTGGAGGGAACAGAATTTCCATAAATTGTAGAATTGATAAAATCACTAGTACCGGCAATAGAACCAAACAGTCCTTTCTCCCACAATGAATTTTTTACGATGAGGCAATTCCTGAAAATATTGGTTCCATTGTAAGAATTAACCAATGCATTTCGAATTCCTGTTGGTACTTCTTCGTTTATTTCATTGTTTGCGATTTTCACTCTATTGCATGAGACCAAGGAAGATACATTGTAAAAAACTGGTCCCAAATTCTTCCTGATCACAACATCTTCTAATTTTAAGGTTACCTGATTAATTGCCGACAATACATTTTGATTTTTTACACCGGAAATTTCACAATTTTCTAATATCGATAAAACATCATTGGAGGAGGATTTTTGAGTGACGATTCCATTCCAATCTTCACCGGTAAATGTGATAACACTATCTTCAGTTCCAATAGCGTCAAATTCACCCAAATTTTTAATCTGATAATCACCTTTGAATAGTACAGTAACACCAGGATTAATGACCAATTTTCCGGTTTTTGTGATTGTCACATTGTTCAATACTGAGACAGTATCAGAATCAATAATGCGAAGAGATTCAATATTGCCATAGAGTTCATTTTTTGCTTTAACAAAGATGTAGTCTTCCATAATTTTGGTTTCACTGACATATCCTGATGTATCCGTGATTGTCAATTTCACTGTGTAATTCCCCGGCTCTTCATAGACGTGAATAGGATGTTGTGCTAAACTGGTATCTCCATCTCCAAATTCCCACAACCATTGCGCTGTTTCACCAGTGGAAATGTCTTGGAATTGTATTTCCAGAGGTTGAAGACCAGCCATAATATCTGCCGAAAACCTCGCTGTTGGAATTGATGGTTCTATGTAAATAATTGATCGTTGTGATTCATTGAAAAGCATATCATCAGGATTGAGATTATTCAGCACATACCAGCCATTACCACTTCCGGACCAACCCCAATTGACATGGAAAAAATCCATTTCTTCCTGGTTCCAGTAACCATCAAAAACAAAAGCATGGCCACCATCATCTCCTGTGCCGGCATAATACATAGGACGACTCGCACTCAATTCTCCAACCAGGTCATTAATCCATGCTGTTCCATCAGTGTAGTCTTTATATTTCATATGTGTTTCTCTGGAATAAGCAAAATTGTCTCTCAAAACTCCCGGAACCCAACTAGAATAAGCTCCTGAACCTTCGGGACCGTAACCCATATCAACAGCAACACCACAATGGTAAATCAAATTGGCAACAGCATCTTGTAAAGAATCAGCATCACTGTTAAGCACAACATCCTTCATTATTTCCCAGTTGTAAGTGGTATCGAAATTAGCATATTGATATCCATAATCATCATGTTCATAGGAATGCTCACCGATTCCCCGATTTGGATATTCCCAGAAATTCATGATCTGAGCCATGGCAATTGCTACACATCCGGCAGGAACATGAGAATTGTAACTTCCTGTGGATTCGTCATCTTCTGGACAGAACTTATTGTAGGGATATTCCTGTCCCCATCTTGTTGTAAGTAAAGGGTCAATTTTTAGGGAATGAGTAACAAAATCTCTGAGATTATTGTCCTCCTGCCAATATTGAATTGTAGTTTGATTGCTTAATTGATTCTGCTTGATTCGTCGAAGGTGTTTTTTGTAATTGTCGAGAAAATTCTCAAATGAAGTATTGTTCTCATCAAAATCCAATTGTGATTCTGTGGAAAAGCCAATAACAGGAAATGCAGCATCATCAGCTGAGAGAATTAGGAATCCATTATTCTTAAAATTGATTTTATAAACAAGGTTATCTTCATTTACAATTTCATCAACTTCAGCATTCTTGTATCCGATTTTCTGCATGAATCTTAGTGAAAATTTTTCAATTTCTTCGATACTGATATTTTTTGCAAATAGAGCAAAAGGCAACAATAATAATATTAATATTTTTTTCATCTCATCTCTCAAAATTTATAAGTTCAACAAATTTATGACTTTTATAAGAGAATGCAATCAATAAGATGTGGAATATTTTTATGATAAATACCTATTTATAATTGTTCATCAAATGATTATATTATTTTTATATTACAAGGAGCATAAATGAAATTTATCAGAGCTTACATCAAATCAATGCGACTTTATTATTCCTTTATTACTGGTATTGCCGGCTGGCTTGGTGTATCATTTTATGAACATATTGCAACAGATTTCAAGACTGTTGAAGTAATGCCATCAGTAGAAAAAAAAGGTGTTATCCTAGTCTTACTATTTCTCTCCTGGGGAATCAACCAGATTTTCAATGATTACCTTGGTCGAAAAGAAGATGCAATCAATGCTCCTCACCGTCCTATGGTTTCCGGTGAATTGAATCCGAATAGAGCACTCTTACTCTCATCTGTCCTACTGCTTGGAACAGGATTTATATCCTGGTTTTACCTGGAACCTATTGCGATTTTGCCACTGATTTTCGGAGTGCTTCTAAATATTATTTATGAATACGCAAAAGGGTATGGGATTCTTGGAAATTTGACTTTTGGCTTAATGATTACTCAGTGTGCTGCTTTTGGATTTTTGGCCTCCGGGCCAACACAAGCACCATATTTTACCAAAAGCAGACTTGCAGTTCTCAGTATTGTATGGTTGATGAATGGTTTGATGACTTTTTATACTTATTTCAAAGATTACGAAGGAGATAAAGCCGCAGGTAAGAAAACATTAGTAGTGAAATTTGGTTTGGAAAAATCCAGGTTCATTGCGATTTTTTCACCTATCTTACCAGGATTATTATTTGTCACTCTATACAGCATGAATAGAATTGTCGCACGAGTAAATACTGTTTTTATTATTCTTGGTATTATTACAATTTTTCTGGAATTTTTAACCGGTTGGTTTTACTACAAAAGTCCAAAAGGCAAGGTAACTTATTATGCATTGGCCACCAATTTCCGTGCTTGTGCTTGTGGACAGGCAACCTTTGTCGCATTGTTCAATACTGAGTTAGCTATGATTCTGTTTCTTGTATCTTATGTTTTTGTAGGATTTTTATTCAATCTCCATTCTGATGTGAAGGTGTGATTTACAACTTGAAATTAAGAAATGCGGAATACAATTCCGCGGTCCAACTAGTTCGATAAATAAGGAGCACGGATTTGTAATCCGTTAATATTAAATAATGATATTTAATCAAGCAAAAATTGGAAGTATTTTTCTAAATAATCGCATTATTCGTTCGGCGACTTTTGAGGGAATGTGTGATGAAAATGGTTTTCCTACCGATGAATATTTTCAGTTTTATTCGAATCTATCAAAACAGGAAATCGGTGCAATCATTACGGGATTTGCTTTCATTGAACAGGAAGGTCGAGCAATTCATCTGGGACAAGCTGGAATTGAAAATTCGGAGAAGATTCCGCACTACAAGAAAGTCACTGATGAATTCCACAAAAATGACTCAAAAATCTTTATGCAAATTGCTCACACCGGAAGACAAACAAATTCACAATCTACTAAAGGATATGTCTGGGGAGTGTCCAGCAAAAAATCACCATATTTTCAATCTGAACCTAAAGTATTGAATCAGGGAAAAATTGCGGGTATTATTCATAATTTTGCTAACTCGGCATTTTTTGCAAAAGAAGCTGGATATGATGGCATTCAACTTCACGCAGCCCATGGATATTTGATTCATCAATTTCTTGATCCAAAGATTAATAATCGCCTAGACCTGTTTGGAAAAAGGACAGAATTTCTATCACATGTTATTGATAAAACTCGTGAGAAATGTGGAGAAGATTTTCCTATATTGGTGAAAGTTAGTGCTGATAAAAATCATGTAGAAGAATTCAGAGAGTTAATTACATTTTTGAATACAAAAAAAGTTGATGCTATTGAAATCAGTTATGGTACAATGGAAAATGCTCTAAATATTTTTCGTGGCAAAAGGATTCCATTAGATACTATTTCGCGATATAACGCAAAATATAAAAGTGAAAGTGAAATGCATCGTTGGTTGTGGAAAAAAATGGCAGCACCGATACTATCCAAACAGGTTATAAAATTTTCACCTGCATACAATCTGGAATACGCAAAAATTGCCAAACAACTAACTGAAATTCCGATTATTTGTGTTGGTGGATTCAGAAATGGAACAGAAATCAGTGAAGCCATTATAAATAAACATACAGATTTTGTATCACTTTGTCGTCCATTTATTTGTGAACCAAACTTTGTGAAGAAAATCAAAGATGACATTAATTATCAATCAAAATGTGTTGATTGTAATATCTGTGCAATTATGTGTGATTCGGAATTTGAAACACGATGTTATCATGGAAATGAGAAAATAATGAGGTCAAAATGACATTTGAAGAAAAAATAATCTCCTTGATCCAGGAGAATACCGATAAAGTGGGAGATATTTCTCCTGATACTAATATTTGGAAAGACATCCAAATTGATTCATTGGATTTTCTAATGATTGTTGATGCTATGGAAGATGAATTCAAAATTGCAATAACTGATGAAGAGATCAAAAAGGTACAGACAATTGCAGATATTTGTCTGAAACTCCGTGAAATGTTTCCAGGAATTGATAATGAATTCATTTCTTGATCGACTGATAATTGACAAATCCATCGCTGATGAATTAGAATTTAATCCATATTATCCACTGATAAATAGTGGATTAGCCGATGAAGTCCAAATTGATGATGAAAATTTCATTGATCTGGCATCAAATGACTATCTCGGTTTGTCATCTCATCCTGAAGTAAAAAATGCTATCATTGAAGGTGTTAAAAAATTCGGAGCCTCCGGGTGCGGAACGCCAATTGCCACTGGATATTCGACAATTTTTCAGCAAACAGAGCAGAGAATATCATCTTTTCTAAATCTTGATGATTCAATAATATTTCCTTCCTGTTATCAGGCGAATTTGAGTCTCTTTTCTGCAATTGTACATCCCAATGATGTGATAATTTTTGACCATTATGTTCATGCGTCAATGATTCATGGAATCAAATCTGCCGGTTGTAAGATCAAACCTTTTAAGCACAATGATATGAACCATCTGGAAAAAGTTTTGAAGCGATCACAAGACTTTGAGCAAATTTTTGTTGTGACAGAATCAGTTTTTTCTACCGAAGGAGCAATTGCACCTTTTGCCGAGATTGTGGAGTTGTGCAAGAAGTTCGATGCTACTCCCGTAGTAGATGATTCTCATGGAATTGGTGCTATTGGTGAAAATGGCAGAGGCATCCTCGAGTATGTTAAAAATTTTAATGGAATTTATACTGCTTCTCTCGGGAAAGCCATCGCAAATGCCGGTGGTGTCATTGCCGGAGATGCAAATCTGATTGACTTTCTAAGATATTCCTGTAGTGGATTGATTTATTCCACAGCACTTCCTTCATCAATATTTTTTGGAATAGCAAAAGTTTTGGATATCATTGAAAGAGAATTTGCACAAAGAAGTCATAAAATGTGGTTATCGAAAAGACGAATTGAGGAAGCCCTTCATAAAACTGGCTTCAAACTAGCAGATGGTAAAGCACCAATCATTTCCATAGTCTGCAAAAATCCTCTGGAGACTATCAAATTATCAAAAATATTATATGAGAACCACATACTTTGTACACCCTTTATTCCACCATCAGTGCCACCAGATTCCGGAGTTGTGAGATTGATAGCAGGGGCAAATTTGAAAACAGAACAAGTTGATAGAATAATTGATGTTATTGGCAAAATATAATGAAATATTTCTTCATCATGAATCCTGGTTCCAGATCGGGAAAAAGCAAAAAGATATTTCATGAAATCCATAGTTTCTTAGAACATCAAAAGATTAGTTATGATTATGAGGTTACTTCAAGCCTTGATTCCGCATTTTCACTATCCCAACAAGCCAATGAAAATAATTATGATATAATTGTTGCTGTTGGTGGTGATGGCACGATCAACAAAGTGATCAATGGATTTTTTGATGAAAATGGGAAATGTATTTCAACAGCAAAATTTGGTGTGATATACACAGGTACAAGTCCGGATTTTTGCAAAAGTTATGACATACCATATAAAAAGATAGATGATGCTCTCCGGATAATCCTTGTGGGGAATACAAGAAAAATTAAAGTTGGTAAAATCTCACTTGCTGATCAAAATGAGAATGTTAGCACGAAATATTTTGCCTGTTGTGCCAATATTGGACTTGGAGCAACTCTGGCGAGAAATGCTAATAGAGGAATTCGCAAATATTTTGGAGACAATATCGGTACATTTCTATCTTTGCTAAAAACACTGAAAAATTATCGAGCAAATGATTTTGAAATACAAATCAATGGAGCAGACAGAACTATAAAAAAAATGCATAGTCTTTCTATTGGCATGACAAAATATATTGCATCAGGTATCAAAGTTAATCATGATTTGCAAGAGAGAAATTTCTATGCATTAATCGTTCAAAATATGGGACTTGAAAATCTTCCTGCAGTTTTGAAGAAAATTTACTCAGGGAATAAAATAATCAATGATGAAGTGGTTACTTTGGATTATTTGGACGAAATTGAAATTATGAAGAATGTGCAAAATCCTGAAGTGGAATTTGATGGTGATCCACAAGGATTTTTACCATGCAAAATTGGAATTGCAGAACATGAGTTGGAACTGATAATTCAAGACCTTGCGAATGGTTGAAAACCTTCGAAGTGGTTGTTCTGGTTGAGTTGGTTGAAATGGTTAAATTTGTTAAACCAGTTAAATTGGTTGGCTTTGGCTTGACCTGCAAAGCCTGGCGACGCGGGTTTGAATTAGTTAAATCAGTTGAATTTAGTGATTGGTGGATGAAGGAATTGTGATGTTGAACGAAAATCAAATAATAGAAATCATAAATGACACAATTAGCAAGAACTGCAAATCTCTTGATAATAATAAAGAACAGGATGCAGTATTATTCCAAACATCATGTAATAAACTTTTATTTACTATTGATGATTTTTCTCACGAAGATCAATTCCGGGAAAATGATCCATATTCTCTCGGATGGAATATGGTGGTTGGTGGTGTCAGTGATATTTTGGCAAGTGGCGGAATTCCTAAGTTTTTCGGGCACAGTTTAGTTATATGCAGAGAATGGAATGAAGATTATATCATAAAGTTGGCAAAAGGAATTGCTGATGCTATATCTAAAGCGGACATGACATTTATTGGTGGTGATCTTGGAATATCTGAAGACTGGAAATATACAGCATCTGTGATTGGTGATGCACCAGAAAAGGAATTGAATCGAATGGGAGCAAAACCCGGTGATTCGATTTTTATGTCAGGGAAAATTGGTGCTGGAAATTTTGAAGCTGCTTTAAATATTTACAAGGAAAAACTCAAGTTGTCAGGCTTGATAAGGACGATTAAAACTCGCTATTCTTATCGATTTGAAGAATCTCAATTAATGAAAAAATATGCAAGTTGTTCTATCGACACCAGTGATGGTGTATTTAACGGACTAAATACAATTTCTGAATTGAATAGCATTGGATATTCAATTGTAAACCTTCAGTATATTACAAAAGCATCCTTGCTGGCAAAAATTCTGTCGCTACCAAAAGAAATGTTGTTCTTTGGTGAATGTGGTGAATATGAACTTTTATTTACTGTCAATGAGGATAAAGTTGAGGAATTTATCAAAGAAGCAAAGCAACAGAATTTAGATTTTTTTCAAATTGGTAAAGTAACAGAAAATGAGAGAATATTGGAAATCAGGAATAAGATAACAAATCTTTCTAAATTTGATGTTCGGGCAAGGGATTTTGAGAATATCAAAGATTACCTCAAAGAATTAATACAAAAACTAAAGGCATAATATGAATCGGCGAGTAATGATAACCGGAATTGGTCCAATCGGGCAATGGGGAAATGATAAAGAATCTTTGATGGATTGCTTGATGGAACAGCAAAATCTTGCTCAACCAATTCCTGAATCATTTTGTAAACATTATGAATATACATCCAAATTCTATATCCCTTTTCCTGATGTGGAATTGCCAGACATTGGTCGGAGATATAAACGGATATTGGCTGATGAAGACAAACTTGCAATTGCAGCAACAACAACAGCCTTGGAAGATGCTGAACTTGTGAACGCAAAAAATGCTGCAGTGATTCTAGGTACTGGATTCAGTGGACTGGAAAATTCTTTCAAATCCCATGTTGCACATATCACTCCCAAAGGTGAAAAATCTATTAATCGATATAATCGCTTCATTATTCCTATGACAATGCCAAATTCTATTGCAGCCTGGGTTTCTATTTTGTTCGGTTTCCAGGGGGAAAGTTATACTGTCAATGCATCTTGTGCATCGGGAACAGCTGCTATTGGACAAGCATTTCGTAAAATAAAAAATGGCGAGAGTGACATTGTAATATCAGGTGGTGTGGAAAATCTTCAGGATGAAACTGGTGGAACAATGCGGGGATTTGATAGTCTTTCCACTTTGACTAAAGCCGAAGATGGCAAGCCGATGCCCTTTTCACAAGATCGTAGCGGATTCCTATTTTGTGAAGGTGCTGGATGTGTGCTCGTGCTTGAAGAATTACAACATGTAAAAGCCAGAGGTGGAAAAATCTATGCTGAAATCCTCGATTATCAGGCAAATAGTGATGCTCATAATATTGTCCAAATTGATGAAAATGGTGATCAGATTTTTAACCTCTTATCAGCATTGTCCAATAAAAGTAAAATAGATTACATCAACACCCACGGGACTGGAACAACTCTAAATGACAAGGTTGAGGCTGAAGTGATTCAAAGAATTTTTGGTCACAAGGATTCTCAACCAATAATTAATGCTACAAAGGGAGTTACCGGACATTCCATTGGTGCTAGCGGCGGTATTGAAGCGGCAGTGACCGCATTGGCAATTTCTACAGGAAATATTCATGGAAATAAAATCCCAAATCCAATTGAAAACCTGAATCTTGTACAGGATTCCATCCAGAAAGATATTTCTTGTGCAATTTCAACTTCTTATGGATTTGGCGGACACAATTGTGGATTGTTAATGAGGAAATTTAATGAGTAAAATTCTGATTACTGGCGGAAACGGCTTCATTGGAAGTCATATTGTCGAAGCATTTTTGGAAAAAGGTCATGAAATAATTTGTATTGTCAGACAACATAGTAATCAAAAAAATCTTGAAGGCTTAAATGTCAAAATTGTCCATGGAGATGTTTCTGACAAAGGATCTATTTTTACTTATTTTGAAGATATAGATTTTGTGATTCACAATGCATCCCTGGTGAAAGATTGGGGAGATTGGAATACTTTTTACAATGTAAATGTACAAGGAACACTTAATGTCCTGGAATTGTGCAAAGAGAATGACATCATTGAAATCCTGATGACAGGAACGGTTTCCTCTTATGGAGAAGAACATTGTGTTAGGGTGAAAAATGAGAAATCTCCATTCAATTCTCATTATGATTATTTCATGGACAAAATATTTCCATGTAAAATGAATTTTTACCGGGATTCCAAACGAATTGCAGTAGAAAAAGCATCGGAATATGCTGATGATCATGATTTGAATTTGACGATCATTGAGCCGGTTTGGGTTTACGGTGAGCGTGAATTTTCATCGGGATTTTATGAATATTTGAAATCTGTGGAAGATGGAATGCGATACATGCCCGGATCAAAAAAGAATAAATTTCATGTAGTCTATGTGAAAGATCTGGCAAAAGCATATTACCTTGTTTTTGAGAAAAAATTGGAAGGAATCAATCGCTTCATCATCGGCAATAAAAATTCTGACAATATGCATTCATTATATGAAAAGTTTTGTGAAGAAGTTGGTTTGAATATGCCGCGAAATATTCCAAAAATTCTGATCTATCCAATAGCATTTATTATTGAATTATTCGCTACAATTTCTAAATCGAAAAATGCGCCACTGCTTACGCGTGGACGTGTAAATATGTTTTATGACAATATTGAATACTCGATTGATAAAGCACAAAAAATATTGGGATTCCAACCTGAAGTTTTGCTTGATGAAGGAATAAGAAAAACAGTGAAGTGGTATAAGGATAATGGGTATTTGAAGTGAGAACAATTGCGGAATACAATTCCGCGGTCCAGTAATAATATATGGAACGCGGATTTGCAATCCGCAATTTTAAAAAATATAAAATAAATGTTAAACAACAATAGTATTAAAAATCGCAAGTATTAACAATGCAAAATCCACTAAAATATAAATCCTTTTATAAACGAAGATTACCACATATACAACCTTTGGATGCTGTATTTTTCATTACATATCGACTGAATTTCGAATATTCAAATGATGTAATTAACCATTTTAATATGAAACATGATGAATTTGTTAAACTTGTATCACAAACGCTAAAAGAAAAACGAAAACAGAAATCTGATGAATTGTATAAAATATTATTCGATATTGAGGATAGTTTTCTATCTAAAATAAAATCACATAAATGGTTGATGAATGATAAAATTGCAGAGATTATCAAAGAAAGTTTGTTTTTTAGAAATGAAACTGAATATGAATTAATTTGTTTTTGCATAATGCCAAACCATGTGCATATTTTAATTAAACCTTTAGTAGAAAAAGAAAATATTCCTTATTCATTGAGTAGTATAATACATGATCATAAAAGATTTACTGCAAAGGAATGTAATAAATTATTGAATAGATTAGGTGCTTTCTGGTATCCAGATTTTTATGACCACTATATCAGAGATGAAGATGAATTTCATAATGTCATTAATTATATATTACAAAATCCAGTTAAAGCAGGATTAGTTGAAGATTGGAAGGATTGGAAATATAGTTGGGTATATGAAAATGTAATATCATTGTGAAGTTGAATTGAATACGGAATAAAATTCCGCGGTCCAGAATCCAAACATGGAACGCGGATTTGCAATCCGAAACCAACAATAAAGAGAAAACCAATGCAAATAAAAAACATAACAGGAACATCACGAACACTATTCATTTTACAAGTAAAACTAGTTGTAGCATGGCACTATTTTCTTGAGTTGATATCAGGAAAATTAAGGTTGGGTCACTATTTCAGATTACTAATACGGCTAAACTATTTTATTGGTCAGTTGAAGGAGAACAAGTTTGTTAAAATTGGCAAAAACACTCGATTGAATCTTTATATTCCCGGTTTTCCATCCAAAGCATTCTTTACAGCTTGTGATAAATTCAAAGTGTTTGATGAAAAGTTCCCAAACACAACTGTATTGCTCTCGGTTACAAGAGCATGTCGATATAAATGTAAGCATTGCTACCAAATGAAAGATAACGGGAAAGATATTGATATTGATAAACTTGTTGCAATTACTCAACAACTTCAGGATATGGGAGTAGCATTTTTCAATGTAGAAGGTGGCGAGCCTTTCCTTGGATATGATCGATTAAAGAAAATCTGTGAAGCAATCGATGATCGTTCTGAAATATGGGTGAATTCTACTGGTGATGGAATGACTTTGGAAAGATTACAGGAATTAAAACAACTAAATGTAACAGCAATAATGTTTTCGCTACATACATCAGAACCGGAAAAACTCAACCAATTTATGGGAATTGAATCAGCCTGGAATACTTTGGAACAGGCCATAAGTAATTGTCATCAAGCAGGTATTGCTGTATCTTTCAATATTTGTCTGCAGAAAGAAGCATTTTACAATGGCGAATTTGAAAAATTGATGGAGCGAGCAAAAGATTTTGGCGCAACAATTATTCAATTGATCAATCCAAAACCTGCTGGTGGCTGGCTGGAATCAGGTGTAGAACAATTTTCCAGTAAAGATTTACAACGAGTGAAAGATCTAGTCCACAAGTACAACCATCACAAAGATTTTTATAATTATCCGGCAATTTCTGCACAGGTAAATGAGGAAGATAAAACCATGTTTGGTTGCACAGCCGGTGGAACAGATAGGTTTTATATCAATGCAACAGGCGAAGTTCAGCCTTGTGAATTTCTCAATATTTCATTTGGTAATGTGAACGATGAAGAGTTTGAGGAAATCTATAAACGAATGCGGACGACTTTTGAAGTTCCCAGAGATAAATGGCTGTGTCAGGAATATTCAAAAGAGATATTCCGCTTGTATCAGGAAAATGATCTGGATAGCCTGCCGCTTAACAAAGAATTGTCTAAAGAAATATATACAAATTGGAATCGCGGAAATGATACAGACTTGTACAATCGGTTAAATAATAAATAAAAATCGGCTCTCTTTTTGTATCAAATTCATATTTTGAAAAATTAACCTAAACGAGATAATAAAATGAAAAAATTACTTCTTTTATCAATACTTCTGATCACATTTTCAAATTGTGCAAAAGTCAATACTTCGGGAGGAATTGTTATTTGGGGATCAGAGGAAACCACTACTATTGATCTTCCTCATAAAAATTTTAATGAAATAATTGTCAGCGATAAATTCAATGTAACAATTAAGCAGGGAGACGATTATTCTGTAAAAGTTAAAACCAATGTAAACCTGAAAGATTTTCTTGCTGTAGAAAAAAAATACTCGGTATTGCTTGTGAAAATGAAACCAAACCATTTTTACAAAGATGCTGTATTGGAAGCAGAGATCACTGTTCCGGATTTGATTTATCTCGATGTCAATGGTTTGAGCAAAGCAGAATTTGAGGATTTTTCACCTAAAATGGACATTAAAATTGAAGTATCAGAAGTATCTCAAATTGAAGGAAAATTGAATGCATCAAATCTTCATCTTATTGCAAAAAATGGTGGAGTAGTAGAATTAACCGGGAGCACTTCATATATGAAATTGGAAGGTTCTTTATCTGCAAGATTGAATCTATCAAATTTCCAAACAGCAAAAGCCAATATCTATCTTAGTGTGGGAAGTGAAGGGGAATTCAACCTAACAGAACGCTTTGTTGCTGAACTCAGGGCAGATTCCCAAATGAGGTACAAGGGTGAAGCAACTGAAGAAAAGGTGGTGAAGGACGAGTCATCAAAGTTAGTAAAAGGTGGTTAATTTCATTATTCATAAATTTTATTTCATTTTCTTTTTTCAAATCATTACTTTTTCTTAATATAGTTTTGGCAATTATAATAAAAAAAGTATGAGTATGGTATGCACAAAGTTTTTTTCATATTATTTGTTAGTATTGTAATCCTATTGGCGCAATTTCAACCTAACCTTTCAAAATCAACTATTTCGGATCCATTAATTCCGGATTTCCAGGTGAATGAAAATGTCGGTACACAAGGATGTGACCAATATATCAGAGATGTTCTATGTGATAAGGAAGGAAACTATATCATAATCTGGTATGATGAAAGAAATGCAGAATATGATTTTTATATGCAAAAATATTCTAAATCCAGAGAACCCATCGGTAAAAATATTAAACTAGATGATATCAAATACTCTAATATGGAATTTAATAGTAAAAATGAATATATAATTGTTTATACAGATAATAAAGCGGGTGATGATTATTATTCAGAAATCTATTTCCAAAAATATGATTCAAATAATAGGAAAATTGGTGATTATGTTCGGGTAAGTGAGGAGCATCTAAAATCCTGGCAAAGTTATCCACATATTGGTGTTTTACCCAATGATAATTTTGTCATAATATGGGAAGGCTATCAGAAAATATTCTATCAGTTTTATAATAGTAATGGTGTTCAGATAGGGAACAATCAAAGTGTAAATGATGACAGAGGTGAAGTCTATTGTAAACTTCCGGAAATCTATGTAAAAGATGATGGGGATTTCATCATAGTCTGGGCAGAAGGAAGTTCTGAATATTCTGACATTTATGCCCAATGTTTTTCAAAAAATATGGAAAGAATTGATGGGAATGTCAGAATTGATGAATTGGATAACGACAATTTAAATCCCTATATAGCAGTTACTAATTTTTCTGGAAATTATGGTATCTTTTGGACTAATTATGGGACTGGTGATTATACGCATAAACTTTCAGGACAATTCATTTCTACAGACGGCAAACTTTTGGAGCAAAATTTCGATATCTATAATAATGAGAATTGTAGATCTTATTTTCCAAATGTACACAAGTTAAAAAATGGTGATGCACTTCTTTTATGGGAAGTTTGGGATTCAAAGGTTAAAAAAAACTATCTATTTGCCCAACGATATGATAAATATGGTTCTGAAGTAAATGACAAATTTATAGTTGAAAATGATGCTGAAGATTATGTGGGTTACCCACATGTATGTGGCTATGATGATTATATGGTTGCCTGGATGAGTTCACGTAGCGGTGATCATGATGTTTGTGCTCAATTTTACAATGAATATGATGAGCCAATCGGAGCAAATATCAAAGTCAATGATGATAAAGGAAGTTCATATCAATACATACCTAAAATTGCTGCTATGGAAAATGGTAATTTTGCGATAGCATGGTACGATCTGAAAAGCTACAAGTATGACCTATATGTCAAATTTTTCGATTATAACGGAAATCAATTTAAGAATAACATATTTGTCAATAACCCTGAGGACATAAATGTTGATGATTTTGATATTTCAATAATTAACAATGAAAATTACCTGGTTTCCTGGATAGCTTCAGATGGTGATTCAACATTTCTTTTTGGTAAATTATTCGATCAAAAGGGAGAATTAATCTCTGATGATTTAAAAATTTATAATAATCCTTATAATCCCAATTCAATAATTGGAATTGCATCTGATGAGTCAGATAATTTTTCTGTTTTGCTAAAAGAAATTGTTTTAGTAGACGGTCCTGACGATTCAGTAAAAATATACAATCATCAATATCAACTTGGTGAATCTCAACCTACAAAGATTTCAAAAATATTTGAATCCGACAAAATTACATCATGGGCAGATATAGCATTTGATTGTAACTCAAAAGGAGAATTTATTTTAGTTTTAGAAGAAAGAATTGATTATGCTGTACATGCAATTGCAAGAAAATATAGTTCCTTTATGGATTCAGATAGTTATCAACAAATTACATTAACCAAAGAGTATAGAAATGATTCTGTTGAACCAAAAGTAGCATTGACAGAAAATGGGAATTTTTTGTTAACCTGGATAGACGAAGTGGATTATAACTATCAAATAAAATCAAAATTTTTCAATTCAAAGGGAGGGACAAAAGAAAAAGTTATATATGCTGGAGATGGTGCGACATATTCAATGGATCATGTATTAGCGAATAATGAAGAAGGAAATTTTATTGTTTCCTGGGATGATGTGCGTTTTAATGACCAGAATATCTTTGCACAAAAAATCTCAAGCAATGGTGGTTTAGAAGGGGAAAATTTTCTTGTGACAAGTTATACTGAAAAAGAACAAGACAATCCTGATGTGGCTTTTTCCGGAAACCGAATGTACTTCACGTGGGAAGACAATCGTGCTGGTGGAACAGGTCTGGACATTTGGGCAAATGTGATCAAATGGGAAGATTTTGGTGGCGATGGATCTTATTATATTTTGGATCAAAATTACCCAAATCCCTTCAATCAATCCACGCAAATCACTTATCATGTACTCCAACCCTCAAAAGTTAAACTAAATATCTATGATCTCAGTGGAAGATTGATTAAAAATGCTATTAATCAGTTTCATGAGTTTGGAACCTATAACTATTACTTTAATCCTTTAGACATGAGCAGTGGAATTTATTTTTATAGACTTCAAATTGGGAACAGTCAGTTTGAGACAAAGAAAATGGTTTATCTAAAATAATTAATACTCCAATATTACATGGTCTGCATTCTTTAGAATGATTCTTCCAACTCGGTTTTGATCTTCTTCATTAAAAATTTGATTTTATTAAACTTATGTTTTCCCTATAAATACAAGTTATTATTGTTTATAAACAAACTCTGAGTGGAAAAATGAATTGTTTTTTAAGAAAAGCTGATTTAGTTTGTAAGGGTCAGTAATTGGGGAGAGTAGATTACAAACCTACACACAAAATGTTTTTTTGGGGGAAATGTTTTGTCTATTTTTTTATAGGCATAATGGATATATTTTTGTCGAAAAGTATGGGAGTATATGTGAGATTTTTTAAAATTTTAATCGTAATGAATTTGTTGGTTCTGGCTATTTTTGCTCAGTCATCAAGTACCACCGGAAAGATCAGGGGAAATATCACTGATGCACTTACTGGTGAACCACTGGTGGGAGCCAATATAATAGTAAAAGGAACAACATCAGGAACTGCCACAAATACCAATGGGCAGTTTGTAATTCCAAACCTTGCTGCTGGACAGCATTCTTTAATTGTCACCTACATGGGATATGCAACACAGAATATCAACAATATTGAAGTGTTTCCCGGGCAATCAGTGAACCTGAATCTGGAATTGAGACCAGCCAGCCTTCAAGGTGAAACTGTGGAAGTTGTTGCTGAAGCACGCCGTCAGGTAGTGGAAGTACGTCAGGCAGCCAGTGTTGAAAAAATATCAGCACAGCAAATCACTGCAATGCCGGTTTCCAATATCCAGGGATTGATTGCAAAAACTGCTGGAGTTGTAGAGACAAAAGGTGGTCGTGATCAGGGAATCCACATGCGTGGTGGACGTACTGGTGAAGTGGCAATCTATGTTGA
>Ga0070729_10003088_pt1 | contig 20000 bp, 15 predicted proteins | sample tdDd472_FD_66725 | JGI IMG/M metagenome (GOLD analysis project Ga0070729, IMG submission 66725) | Marine sediment microbial communities from the Atlantic coast under amendment with organic carbon and nitrate - tdDd47.2 | ecosystem: Environmental > Aquatic > Marine > Coastal > Sediment | place... | reverse complement strand
GTTCTCGCCGCGCGGCTCATGCACGATGCGTCCGTAGACGCGGCCCTCCGCCTCCACGACCACTTTCGGCGGCATGCCGGGCACAGCCACGGCAACGGCGCAGATGAAGTACGCCTCCGGCTCCCGGATGCCGCGCCGATCGAGCTCGGAAAGCACCTTGCGCAGGTTGTCCTCGTCCGTCGCGTCCTCGCCCGCGTAGCGTGCCGAGTAGAGCCCGGGCTCACCATCGAGCGCCGGAATCACGAGGCCGCTGTCGTCGGCAAGGCACGGCGCCTTGAGGAACTGCGCGAACTCCGTCGCCTTCTTGGCTGCGTTTTCCGCGAACGTCTTCCCGTCCTCGACCACATCCGGAAGGTCCACGGCAATCACCGCGCGCATTCCGAGCGGCTCAAGAATTGCCCGCACCTCGTGGAGCTTGTGCTTGTTTTTGCTGCCCAGAAGAATCATGGCTGGCGGATCACTGCTCGAAGGCCAGGTGCTGCATGCGCGTGATGTCGGCGATGCCGAGCCGGCCGAGGCGCAGCATTTCGGCGAACTGCTGGTCGTCGAAGGGTTCGCCCTCGGCCGACCCCTGAATCTCGACCATCTTCGCGTCGCCGTTCATGGCGATGTTGCAGTCGACATCGGCGCGCGAGTCCTCGGGGTAATCGAGATCCAGCACCACTTCGCCATTCACGACGCCGACGCTGACGCCCGCAATCGAGTTGAGCAGGGGCCACGTCGACCAGCGCTTGCGCTTCGACTCGAGGGCATCGCGCAGCGCCACGTAGGCGCCCGAGATGGCCGCCGTGCGCGTGCCGCCGTCGGCCTGCAGCACGTCGCAGTCGAGCCAGATGGTGCAGTCCTTGATCGCCTTCATGTCCACCACCGACCGCAGACAGCGACCGATCAGGCGCGAGATCTCCAGGCCGCGGCTGTCCGCCTTGCCCATGCGGGCTTCGCGAGCCTTGCGCTGGCCGGTCGAGCCGGGGAGCATCCCGTACTCGGCGGTGACCCAGCCTCGACCCTTGCCCATCAGCCAGCGCGGGACGCCGTCCTCGATGCAAGCCGTGCAGAGCACACGCGTCTTGCCGTACGAGACCAGCACCGAACCCGCCGGCGTGTCGTTGAAGTTTCGCTCGAAGGAGATGGGTCGCAGCTCGTCGGCGCGACGTCCGGAGGGGCGCATGGGCCTGTTGGTACCCCGCGCGACGGAAGCGCGCAAGAAAGCGGGGTGTCATGAATAATACGGCGATGCGCTTTACGAAGATGCATGGTGCCGGAAACGACTACGTCTACGTCGACCTCTTCGAGGAAGAAGTGGCGGACGCCCCGGGTTTGGCGCGCGCGGTGAGCAACCGCCACATGGGCATCGGTTCGGACGGGCTGATCTTGCTGGCGCCGTCCGAGAGCGCGGATGTGCGCATGATCATGTACAACGCCGACGGGAGCCGCGCGCAGATGTGCGGGAACGGCGTGCGTTGCCTCGCTCATCTGGCGCGCGATCACGGGCGCGTGGCGGGCAACGTCGTGCGTGTCGAGACGGACGACGGTATCAAGGTCGTCGGATTGATGAGCGGGGCCGCCGAGGTGGACATGGGCGCGCCGCGCCTGAGCCCGGAGTCGCTGCCCGTCCTGCTGGAGGGCGAGCGCATCGTCAATCACCCGGTCGAGGTTCTCGACCGCACCTTCGAGATGACGTGCGTGTCGATGGGCAATCCGCACGCGGTCATCTACATCGACGACGTCGAGTCCTTCGACGTCGCTCGCTACGGTTCCGCCCTCGAGACGAGCGGCCTGTTCCCGGAGCGGACCAATGTGGAATTCGTCGAGGTCATCAGTCCGAGCGCCGTGCGCCAACGAACGTGGGAGCGCGGCAGTGGCGAGACCCTCGCCTGCGGTACAGGAGCGTGCGCCGTGTGTGTCGCGGGCGTGGTCACGGGGCGCACCGAGCGGTTCATCCGCAATGAACTTCGCGGTGGCGGATTGCTTCTCAGCTGGGTGGCGGATGATGCGCCCGTCAAGATGACCGGGCCCGTCGCCACGGTGTTCACCGGCGAGTACCCGTCGACCGCGAGGGCGTGAGATGGACTGCGACGCCTGCGGCTCCCGCAACGTCACGCGACGCGAGATCGAGGGCCACCTGCTCTACGAGTGCCGGCTGTGCGGAGACCTCAGCGGTGACGATGCCGCCATTGCGCTGATCGAGGAATTGCGCCTCGGGCGCACGCGCGGGCTCGATGACGAGGTGATCCCGCTCGTCAGCGTGCTCGAGGGGACCGGCAAATTCCGACTGGTTCACGCGTCTGCCGGGTGGAAGGAGAAGGGAGAAGCACCGAGCGTGCTGCTCTCCTGCACACGGGACGAGTTGCGCGTGGTCGAACGGCTGCTTCGATCCGTCGAACTTGCCAACCGCGAGATGAAGCTGCGCTGGCTGGTCGAGCTCGCGCTGCAGCAGACGCTCGTGCTCATCCTGCGCCCTCGGTTCTTCAAGCCGCCGACGGAGATTACGGGCGACGAGATCGATGCTGCCCGCGCCGACTTGCGGACGCTGGCCAAGTGCCTGCGCCGCGACGTGTCGCTCAGTTGGTGGCGCTAACACGTGCCCGCGCGAGGCTCGCCTTCGAGTAGCGCCGCTCGATGAAGGCCATGTAGCGGTTCACGTCGCCTTGGAACTTGCGCTCCAGGAGGTGCCGCTGCGGGAGCCGGGCGAAGACGTAACGGATCGCCTCGACCTTGAAGTCGGGGACGTTGTCGAACCGAATCTGTGCGGCATCGGGCTGGACCCAGCCGCGCGTGAGAACCCCGCCGTCCACGCGACCGGGAATCTCCACGCCCCAGGTTCCGAACTCGACGGGCACGCGGAACTTGCCGTCGGCACCCGTCTTCGCTTCGCGGACCAGCGTCCCCGACTCGAACCACTCCTTGGAAGTGTCGCGGGTCCGAGCAATGACCTGCAGTCCCTCGACGGGCTGCCCATGCTGATCGACCACACGGCCCCGGACCTCCGGCTCCAACCGTTCGAGAGACCAGCGGATCCGCACCTTGCGTACGAACGTCCCGCGCTTGACCTCGAACTCCCTCTCGCCGGTGGCGCGCAAGCCGCCCTCGTCGAGCGCGCCGATTTCGACGAGGCCGTCCAGCAGGGATCGACGCAGTGCGACACTGCGGAACGTGGCGAACCCGTCCGTGTCCATGCCGCTGAGCGTGGTCTTCACCGAGAACCGCTGGCCGCGCGTCCCGAATCGCAGGCGGACGGCTCCCGTGCGCGCATCCACCGTACCGGCGAACACGAAGTTGAGGCGGCCCGACTCGGCGCCCTTGTTGGCCACCTCGCGACCGGAGCGCTTCTCGCGCAAGTCGAGGCGCACCGCCCACTCCCCCTGGATGCGGCCGACCAGCAACGGGAGCAGGTGTTCAGGTTCGGCGGATTTTCTCGGGTCGGTCACCGCGAAAAATTCGGCCCGCTCGGTCTGGACCTCCTCGCTGCGGTCTCCCTTGCCCGCCTGCAGCTGCGACTCCAGCTCAACGACGCCGCGCCAGCCGCGAGCCTCCGCCAGCAGGGCGGGTTTTTTCTCGTCCTCCGCAGCGGAAACCGCGGCCAGCAACAACACCCCAAGCAACATCCAGACCCCGCGCATATGCATCTACTCTCGAATCGGCTCGATGGCGTCTCATTCTGTAACCGTGAAGCCTCGCCCGGACGGGTCAAGTGAAGGGCCCGGCTGGTCGAAACGGTGTTGATGGCTCTCTGTTCCCAATGCGGCAACGAAGTGATGAACCCGGACCACTGTCCGGTTTGCGAGGCAGGTCGTGGCGCCCGCCAGGGTCGCCAGGCTCCCGCGCCCGCACAGCCGACCGTCTCTGCGTGCTGCTGCCCGCGTTGCGCGGATCCGATGACCGACCAGGACATCGAGGGTTGCACGACACTCATGTGCCCCTCGTGTCAGGGAATGTTCTTTCCCGACCAGACACTCGAGCGGGTTCTGAACCGCCTGCGGGCGACGTGCGACCCGACCGACGTCCACTCCGCCATGCAGGAGTTCAAGGATCGCTTCACGCGCGCGCTGCCGGAGTCGGTGAAGTACAAGCAGTGCCCGGTCTGCGATGGGCCCATGACGCGCCGCAACTACGGCGGCGTTTCCGGCGTCATCGTCGACGTCTGCTACGAGCACGGAACGTGGGTCGACGGCACCGCATTCGGGGAGCTGGCCGACTTCATCGTGCGCGGCGGCGATCTCGTCACGGAGAAAGCGAACGAGACGCGTGCCCGCGCGCGCCCCGGCAGCAACGCCGGTGGCAACAGCTCGCTGTTCGGCAAGATCCTCGGCTCCGACTAATTGTGAACGACGGTGCCTGGCACCAGATGCACAGTTATTCCTCGCGCTTGATCAGGGTGAGCACGAGGTTTTCGGTGCCCGCCACGATTGCGGTGCGTTCGAGGGCCTCGTACTGCGGGCCACCGCCGCGGCTCCACGTGCGAACCTGAATGGTGTAGGTGCCTTCCGGCAGGTTGCGCATGACGAACGCGCCGTCTCCACCGATCCGCGCTCCCATCTGCTGGTTGCTGGGCTCGCCATCGGGTGAGGCCGTCTGGCGCGCACTTACCCACGCCTGCTGAATCGGCTTGCCGTCCTCGTCCACGACTTTGCCGGAGATCATGAGCGCCGGCTTCACCGTGATCTTCATTCCGGTGATCTGCTCACCCGGGAGTACGCCCTTGCGACGAATCTCATGGGTGGCAAGGCCGTCCGCTTCGATGCGCATCACGATGTCGCCGACCGGGACTTCCGCGGCGTAGAAGCTGCCCTTCTCGTCGGTGAAGGCCACCATGGCGCCGGCGAACATGCGCCAGCGTGCACCGGCATCCGCGGCGTCGCCCGGATCCTTCGCGATGGTGATGCGTGCGCTCGGAACGAGGCCGCCTCCCCGCGCGACAACCATGCCGCCAATCGATGCGGCCGCTTCCAGCTTGGCATCCATGCCGTCGAGCAGTCCGCCGCTGGTCAGCGTTTTCACGCCGGTCTCCACGCGATCAAAACCGGGCGCGGAAACTTCCGCCTTCAGCTTCACCGGAGGCACGCCACGAATCTCGTAGGTCCCATCGCTGCGTGTATGCGTGTAATAGTCGCGCAGGCGCATGTCGCCCATCCATGAACCGCGACCGCTGTCGCCGGACCGCAGGCGCACGAGTGCGCGCGAAACCGGATCCCCGGTTTGGGTGATTACCTTGCCCTTCACCGTGCCCGCGGGCTCAAGCTCGAAATCGCGCTGCACGATCTTCTGGTCCGCAGGCAAATCCGCGCCGCGCCACGGGTTGTCGCCGATGTCGGCGTATCCGTCGGCGTTCGCGCGCAAGGAAACACGCTCACCGACATCCTCGATGCGATAGCGACCGTCGGAGCTCGTCTCGTACTCGCGGTTCCCGACCACCCAGTCATTGACCGTGACGGTCGCCCCGGCGATCGGCTCGCCCGTCCCGGCATCGCGCACGGTTCCCTCGATCACGCGGCCGAGAGCGAGCGAGACATCGGGCAGCTGGATTTCCTGCGCCGAGTCGAGCTTGATCGCGGTCATCTTCTGCCACGCTTTCGAGTTCTGCGTCCACTGGGAGCCCGTGAAGTGCGCATAGCCCGGCGCGCTTACCGCGAGGGACTGGATGTTGCGTGTCCCGACACCCTCAAGTCGATAAGAACCGAACGCGTCGGTCGTGAGAACCTTTTGATACTCGGGCACCCAGCCGCGGCCGCCCGGACCCTGCACTCCGACCAAGACCTCCGCGCCCGAAATCGGTTGCTCTGTGGTCGCATCGACGACACGCCCCTGGATGGTCGCGCCGCCGGGCAACTGGACGACCAGTTCCTCGGTCAGCGGGAGGCGAAACGACTTGTTGATGTCCACGCCCTTCGGGGGCATGACGCGCACGCTGTAGCGATCGGATTGCGGCTCGATGCGGAAGTCGAAGCGTCCGTCGGCCTCGGTCTTGCGCAGCTCCTTGACCTGGCTCCACCACTGGCGGCCGTTGGCAAACAGACTCACGGTGGCGCCGACGACCGGTCGACCGTCCGACGCGAGCACGATGCCGCTGACCTCGGTTCCCCGTGTCAGCGAAACGCGCACGTCCGTATCCCCGCCCGCACCGATGAAGACGTCACCGCGATAGTGCGGCGCCCAGTCTTTCGCGCGAACGCGAACCGTGAAGATGCCCGGGTCGCGCAGCTTGATCATGAACCGTCCGTCGGCGCCGCTGGCCGACTCGGCCGCGACCGGATCCGCGGCGCTTGCGTTGACGGCGGACGAACGCCAGGAGAAGCCACCTCCACCATTGGGCAGGATGACCGCCACCTCCGCCTGTCCGACGGCGAGGCCCGCGCTTGACACGATCTTGCCGGTGAGGAAGTAGAAGCGGTCGAGGTAGATGTCCCCGACGTCGAGAGCCGATCCGTCGGGCTCCGGAATCGTCTCGCTGTACGGTTGCACGCGCTCGGCGTCGACCTGCATCGTGTAATCGTTCCCGCGCGGAAGCTGCGCGAGCGAGAAAGTCCCGTCACTCCCGCTCTTCGCGCGCGACTCGACGCGCACGCCATCGATCATGGAGTGGAACACGACCTCGAGGTCGACCGCTTCCGCAGTCGGCCGCGTGAGGAAGAGGCGGCCCTTGGTTTCGAACCCGCCGTATTTCTCGATCAGTTTGGCAACCGTCGCGGCATCGGCGATGTCCTGCCCGGGGCGTGTGGACTCGGTGAGCCGGTCGCTCCCGACTTCCGGCCGCCGATCATCTTGGACGGTATCGGACCGCCGCTGCGATCGTCCGGTGTCACTCTGGTTCATCCAGAGCAGTCCGGCGACGAGGGCGACCCCCACAAGTGCAGCAAGGATCAAGGGCAAGCGCTTCATTGATTCCGGCCCCGTGTGTCGGAGCCCCTCCAGCGGCGGATTGTGCCACGCATAGCCACGCAGCCCCCTCTCCGCCGTCGATTTTGATGCCGGGCGTCGCCGAACTGTTCATAAAAAAACCCGGACCCCCCAGATCGCCATGACCTGCGGAGCCCGGATTCAAAAGAACCGGTGAATGGGCGCGAATCAGCGAATCATGCGGGCGTAGCTAGCCTCGAGGGAGCGCTTCAGCCGCGTATGGCACTCGTCGAAGTGTGCCTTGGTGTAGGTGTCCAGCGGAGTCGCCATGACGCCTTCGATCTCCTTCGCGAGCTCCTTGACGTAGTAGCGGACCAGCGTCTGGATCTGCGGCGGGTAGTACCGCTCGCCGCGCAGCAGGATGTCGGTCAAGTGCGAGACGTAGGCACGCTGGAGGTTGCGGCGCATCGTCGAGACGGCGGGATCCTGGTTCGACGACTGCTTGGCCGCCAGGGTTCCGAGATCGCCGAAGATCGTGACCTGCAACGCATCGAAGACGTCCGGAGCGGTGAGGGTGTCCTGCCCCTTCGGAGTCTTGCGTTCCGCATCGAGCACGCGACCCAGGCGGTCGGATGCCGTCAGTCCGTAGACGAGACTGAGCTGCACGCGCAGCACGTTGTCCAGGTACGGATACTCGTAGCCCTCGAGCAGGAGCGAGATGAAGTCCTCGCCCCACAGGTCCGGCGCGAGCTTCTGCAGGAACTCCGGCTCGAACTGGTAGTAGTCGTCCGTCAGCAATTCGTCGCAGATGAACTTGAGCGCCTCGCGCTGCTTCGCCCCGGAGACCGGCACAAGCGGCGGACGCGCGTTGGGGTCGCCGCGGTGGTCGCGGTGCAGATGCTCGCCACCGATGAAACGTGCGGCGAAGCTGCCGGCCTGACGCGCTTCGTAGAGCTGCATGTTGACGGCGCGACGCAGGCGGTTGTAGCCCTCGCCCTTGTCGACGGCGCGCTCCTCAAGGTCCTTGCGGATCTGGCGCATCAACGCGATGCGGTCCTTGGCGAACTCGAGCGGGTCGGAGCCCATGTCCCAGCGGTTGATGCGCGGGTCGTTGGACAGCGTGTCCTCGTCGGTGCCGTAGTCGAGGCCCTTCTCGGCGCAACGCGAGACGATCTTCGGCAGGTCCGAGTCCTTCGGCGTGTAGCCGTACTCGATCGCCCAGTAGTCGTAGGGGCCGAGCGTGGTCATCGCGAACGCGCCCTGCTTCTTGCCCTCGGGCGCGACCATGATCGGGTTGTAGTCCATCACGGAGCCGGCCAGCACGCCGGACTTGTTCTCGCCGTGAATCTCGCCGTTGGTCCTGAGGACGGACGCCTTGAAGTTGTGCCGCAGGCCGAGCGTGTGGCCGACCTCGTGCATCACGGTGTCCTTGACGAACTGCCCGAGAACCGCCTCGGGCAACGGGCCCTTGGTCCCGTCGGCAGCGGGCGTGCTCAGGATCAGGCCGGAGCAGGCGATCTGGTGCTGCACGCCCTGGCCGTGGCTGCAGAACGCACGACGGGCGTGCGGGCGCAGGTTCGGGCGGGCGGCGGTTGCGGGAATCGCATCGAAGAACTCGTCCGGCGCGGGCACGAGCCCGAGGCGCTGGAAGATCGGGCTCTGCCCGAGATACGCACGGCCGCGCCGGCCGGTGATGGCCGCCGGAAGCTGGCGAATCGAGAGGCGGTACTCCTGCAGCGTGAAGCGGATGTAGCTGTCATCGAAAATGATGTCGGCGTCGAGGATCTGCCCCGTTTCCGGATGCACGCGACTCGGACCCATCGCGAACGGGCTCTCCGAGTAGATCCAGCGGAAGAAGTTCCAGCGCACGTCTTCGGGAGCCAGCTCGTTGTAGCGGCTGTCCGTCTGCTGGTGCACGACGATCGCGTTGTCGTAGCCGAGCTTCGCGAACGCCTGGTTCCACTCGAGAATGCCCTCGCGGACGTAGCGACGGAAGCGCACGGGCACCGTCTTCTCGATGTAGAACTCGATCGGCTTCTTGGGCGGCGAGATGGCGAGCTTGGGGTCGAGCTTGTCGAGCTGCCAACGGTTGATGTAGCGCAGGTTGCGGCGGTCATCCTTGTTGGACTGGCTGAAGTCCTTGAGCACCGTCGTGAAGTAGCCGATGCGCGTGTCCGCCTTGCGCGGCTTGTAGCCGGTCTTCGGAAGCGCGGACACCGAGTAGTGCAGTCGGATCAGCTTGCCGCTGCGGTCCGGCATGGTCACGCTCAACTCGGTGTTGCCCGGGAAGCTGCCCGGCGACGAGAAGGTCGCGAGGGACGCATCGCGCGAGCGTCCGATGGCGCCGAAGAACATCGGCGCTCCCGAGGCGAAGAAGCCCCGGCCATCGATGATGTCGCCGCCCTTGGGGCCACGTCCGATAATGCGATAGGTCGCGAGGACCTTGTCAGTGTAGGTGCGCTTGATCGCGTCCGAGACGCGCTTGTCGCCCTTCGCGACGTACCCGGCGTTGCGCTCCAGCAACACGAGCTTGTTGCCGTGCTTCTTGAAGACGAGGTACCAGTCATTCCACTGCCACCCCGCGCGCGTGGTGCCGCCGGCGATGCTCGTGGCAAGCAGGAACGGCGTGCCGACCTTGCGAACCTCCGCCAGCATGCGCATCGGCGGCTTCTGCTTATCGACGTACAGGTTCCAGAACCCGTCCGTCGTCGTCAGCATCTTCATGTCCTTGCCGACCTTGTCCCAGCCCGGAATGGCGGGCGGCTTCGCCTGCGCGAGAGCCAGGGGACTGATGGCAAACAGGGCTGTCAAAACCCAAACAAGCCTGGTCATCTTTGTTCTTCTCCTTGCGCGAAACCTCGCCGGGCTCGCTGATCCTGATCGCGCCATCGTTCACCATGGACGCAGTCGCATAGGGTAACCTGCGATTGTGGTCACGGGACGGGTGGACGACTCTCTCTTTGATCGGCACGAGACCGGTTCGGGACACCCGGAATCTCCGGCGCGCCTCAAGGCGGTCCGGGCCGCCCTCGACAGCCTCCCCTTACACAAGGTGACTCCGCGGGACGCCACGCCGGCCGAACTGGAGCGGGCGCACGACCGCACTTACCTGCATTTTGTCCAAGAACAGGTGGCGAGCGGGGCCTCCTCTCTCGACGCCGATACCGTGATCTGCGCGGATTCCTGGGGTGCCGCCGTGCGTGCGGCGGGCGCGGCGCTGGCGCTCGGGGAGGCTTGGCTGGCCGACGAGATCCGGCACGGCTTCGCCTGCCTGCGTCCGCCCGGACACCACGCCGAGCACAACCGGGCCATGGGCTTCTGCCTGATCGGCAACATCTCCGTGCTCGCTCACTTTCTGCGCGACCAGGGCAAGCGAGTCGCGATCGTGGACTGGGACGTCCATCACGGCAATGGGACCCAGGACATCTTTCGGGATGTGGAGGACGTCGGCTTTTTGAGCCTGCACCAGTGGCCGCTCTGGCCGGGCACGGGGCGGGAGTCCGAACGCGGCGCGGGAAACATTCGCAACGTCTGCATGGCGCCCGGGAGCGGCGACGTGGAGTACCTGCGCGCTTTCGATGAGATCGTGCTGCCTTGGCTCGACGATCGAAACCCCGATGTCGTTCTGGTGAGCGCCGGGTTCGACGCCCATGCCGCCGATCCGCTCGCCAATCAACAGGTCTCAACGAATGGGTTCGGCGAGTTCACGCAACGCCTCCTGTCGCGCGGCCGACCGATTCTCAGTCTGCTCGAAGGCGGATACGACCTGCCCGCGCTGCAGGCGTCGGTTCGCGAGCACGTTCGCGTGCTGTGCGAGTGCTAGCCCGGGGCGCGGTATCCGTAGACGACGCGCGTGAAGAACTTGCCCACCTTGTGGCCGTAGCGTGTGATCGAGTGCTCGACAACCGGATCGCTACGCTGGACCTGGTCGATCACTGCCTTGGCAACAAGATCCGCGTGCTCGAAACTCACGAGAACCAGCGGCTGCCCCACGCCCTCCTCGGGTGAGGCCCACACCTCGAACATCAGCGCAGCGCGTCCGAACAGATGGCCGCTCAGGCTGGGCAGACGGCCGGGGCGTTGGCGGTAGAAATTCGTCTCGGCCGCCAGCGTGTATTTGTTGATACCCACGACGCGGGGCCACGCGCCGGTCGCCGCGTGCACCTCCGCTTCGATGCGCTCGACGGTCTCGCCCATCTCGCGCCAGCCAACGGGGACGCGCAGGCCAGCGCGATAGCCGACGCCGGGGAAGCCGAGTGTGGAGTACTGCAGGACTCCCGCGAGCACGATGAGCGTAACGGTCACGGTCGCCGCCCATTGGCGACTGAGCCGGCGCGCGCGTTCGACGTTGGTCGAATACAGGATCATGGCCGCGATGGCCGGGATCATGCCGAGCAGCGGCGGACCGGTCCAATAGCCCTTGGCCGACTTGGTCAGGCTGAAAACCACGAAGACCGACAGCGGGACGCACGTGAAAACCAGCGCGAACCGTCGGCGGGCGACCTGTCGATCTTCCGGCTGCCCGTCCGCGATCGGCCGCCGCATCGCCCGGATCGCGGCTCCGCACCCGAGCGGCGTAAGCATGACCAACGCGGCAAACAACAGGTAGACCGTCGTGAACTCCGATTCGTCCGCGACGCGCCGCGAACTCTGGAACAGGAACGACGCCCACTCGTGCCGCGCGTTCCAGATCAGCACGGGCGAGAACAGCAGCAGCGCAATGACGCCCCCGAGATACGGTTCCGGGCGGCGCCACCAGCGGCGGGCGGCGGGATGCACGATCATGAACAGCGCTGCGGCCGGGCCGATCAGCACCATCGTGTACTTGGAAAGCAGGCCGAGGCCGACGCAGACTCCGGCCCCCCACCACCCCCACGATCGATTCCCGACCAGCGCCCGCTCGAAGAAAAAGAGCGCGCCCGCCCACAGCGCGAGGAGCGGCGCGTCGGGAGCCGCAAGAAAGCCTGCCGCGAAGAAGTACGGCAGGCAGATCATCAGCAGCGCGGCGACGATCGCACTCGCCTTGTCGAACAGATTCAGCGTAAGTCGATAGATGAAGAACGCCGCCAGCACGCCGCAGGCAATCGCGGGCACCCGGACGCCAAACTCGTTGTTCCCGAACACGGCGGTGCCGAGCCACGTCAGCCACGCGATCATCGGTGGATGGTCGAGGTAGCTCAGCGCGGGATGCTGGGCGTAAGTCCAGTAGTACGCCTCTTCGGGAACGAGATCGGTGGCGCCCGCATACACGAGACGCAGGAACAACGAATAGGTGGCGACCCCGACGGCGGCGACGCGCCAGCGAATGAGGCGGCGACCGGACCCGGGATCGCGGGCGAACACGTAGAACACATTGCCGACATGGCTCACGACGGCGAACACGGCGGCCGCCACGACCAGCAGGCCGTTACTCGCGGCTCCTTCGGGCGTAGCCCCGGCGGCCAGTACTCCGGCGCGCATCGCCTCGGCGAGCAGGCCAACCGACACGCCTCGCAAGAATCGGCGGACACCGCCGACGCCGGGATCGGGAAGCCATCGCGAGTTCAACAGATACGCGCACGCGAACGCGACGCCCGCTCCGAGCACTTGGACCGTCGCGATCGGCTGGCCGGCCGCGAGCAGTCCTTTCATGGTCATCAGGTCCGCCACGAGCCCGAACGCCGTCGCGGCCAGCATGAGTCGTACGCTCTTGGCGCCCGCTCGCCCCCCGGCCAGAGCAACGAGGCGCACGAGGTAGGCGACGATCGTCGATCCCTTGAGCTTCGATTCGCCCCACTGTCGATCCTGGAAGACGATCGGCACTTCGGCCACACGCACCCGGTCGCGACCGGCGGCCATCACTTCCAGCCCGACCTTGAACCCTTGCGCTTCCGGGTCGACCTGCATCAGTCGCTCGCGGCGCATGGCGAGGAACCCGGACATCGGATCGCGCACGTCCACGAGGGGCCACGCCATCCATGCGGCGACTTTGGAAACGAACCGGCGATAGAAGGGCCAGCCGGGCATGCCGCCGCCGGGGACATGGCGGCTCCCGACCGTCACGTCGCGCGAGCCGTCCAGCACCGGCGCGACCAGATCGGGGATCACCGAAGCCGGGTGGCTGCGATCGCCGTCGATGATGACGACGGTGTCAAAGCGCGCATCTTTCGCGCCATCCACCACCGCGCCGGTCAATCCGCCCGTCGGGTTGTCGCGGGCAAGCAAGCGCACGGGGTCGCCCGCATCCAGGACGCGCTCGCGCGTTCCGTCGGTCGACCCGTCATCAATGACGAGGATCTCGTACGGGAACCGCGTTCCGATCGCATCGGTGATGGCGGCAAACAGCGGCGCCATGTTCTCCGCCTCGTTCAGCGTGGGAACGAGAATCGAGACGCCGCCCGTGACGTTCGAGGTGTCGGTCGTCATGTGCGACTAGCTCTTCGTCTCGCGACGCGTGACGTGACGACGCGCCTGCTCCTTGCGCCGTTCGCGCTCGAACCAACGCAGTTTTTCGCGCGGCATCGGCGCCCCCGGTCCATACTGCGGCGGCCAGAACGTGCCGTAGTACTGCTGCTCGGCGGCCGCATGCTGTGTGAAGTACGGATCGTAGAGATGCGGACGCGCCATGACGACGAGATCCGCCTCGCCCGAAGCGAGAATCGCGTTGATTTCGCCGTGGTTCGAAATGCCGCCGACGGTCATCGTCTTTGCGCCCGTGCGCAGTCGAATCTCCTCGCTGAACGGCACCTGATAGCAGCGGTCGTAGTCGGGCTCCTCTTCCTTCGAACTGTGACCCGTCGAAACGTCGACGATATCCACGCCGCGCTCCTGAAGCGCCCGGACCACCTCGATCGTGTCGTCCAGCGTCTGCCCCTCGGGATGCCAATCGATGGCGGAGATCCGCACGGAGATCGGCTTGCTCTCCGGCCAAACCGCACGCACCGCGTCGAACACCTCGATCGGAAAGCGCATGCGGTGGGCGATCGTGCCGCCGTATTCGTCGGTGCGCTTGTTGGTCAGCGGGGAGAGGAAGCTCGCGAGAAGGTAGCCGTGCGCGAAGTGCACCTCCAGCATGTCGAAGCCCGCTTCTTCGGCGAGCTTCGCCGCGCGCACGTAGTCGGCGATCACCTCGTCCATGTCCGCACGCGTCATTTCGCGCGGCACCTGGCTCTCGGGGTAGTACGGGATCGGCGACGCGGCCATGATGGACCAGTTGCCGGTCTTCAGCGGCTTGTCGATCCCGTCCCACATCAGACGGGTCGAACCCTTCCGCCCCGCATGGCCGAGTTGCAGCGCAATCTTCGCCTTGCTGTGCGTGTGCACGAAGTCGGTGATGCGGCGCCAAGCGGTCGCGTGCTCGGGCGTGTAGATGCCGGCGCAGCCGGGCGAAATGCGCCCATCGCGGGAGACGTCGGTCATCTCGGCGATGACGAGTCCGGCTCCGCCGATGGCGCGACTGCCGAGATGAACGAGATGCCAGTCGTTGACCGTGCCCTCCTCGGCGGAGTACATGCACATGGGCGAAACCACGACGCGGTTGCTCAGCTCCAGGTCGCGCAGCTTGAGCGGCGTGAACATGGGCGGCGGCGCGGGGCGCTCGGATACGCCCGCCTGTTCGGCGAACCAATCGTTCACGCCCTCGATGTACTCCTCATCGCGCAGCCACAGCTTGTCGTGGCCGAGGCGCTTGTTGCGCGTCATCATGCTGTACGCGAGTTGCGCGGGAGCGAGGTCCCGGCGCAACTTGATCGTCTCGAACCAGCGCAGGCTCTCGCGCGCGCTGCGCTGCAGTTTGTCGGTGTACCACTTGCGCTCTTCCTCGTAGTCGGCAAGGGCGGCGGGCAGCGTGTCGTGCTCCCGGATCGCGCGCGCGAGGCAGATCGAGTCCTCCATCGCAAGCTTCGTTCCGCTGCCGATGGAGTAGTGCGCCGTGTGCACCGCGTCGCCCATGAGGACGATGTTGTCGTGGTACCAGTGCTCGTTCGAAATCGTGCGGAAGGTGATCCAGGCGGACTTGTTGGTGAGCAGCTTGTGGCCGTCGAGCTCTTCGGAGAAGAGATTTTCGAGATAGGAGACGGTGTGGTCGATGTCGGGGTTGTCGAGACCCGCGGCCCGCCACGACTCCTCGTCGCACTCGGCGATGAACGTGGTCAGTTCACTATTGAATTGGTAGGCGTGAATCTGAAAGAACCCGTGGTCGTTCTCCTGGAGCCAGAAGGTGAACGCATCGAGCGGCCGCGTCGTCCCGAGCCAGATGAACTTCGAGTTCTCGTGATGGATGGTCGTGCCGAATTCCTTTTCGCGCTCGGTCCGGATGCGGCTGTTGATGCCGTCGGCCGCGATGATCAGGTCGCAGTCCGCGAACTGGTCCAGCGATTCGACGTCGGTGTTGTAGTGGCACCGGACGCCCAGCGCCTCGGCGCGTTCCTGCAACAGGTTGAGCAGGCGCATGCGCCCGATGCCGCAAAAGCCGTGGCCCCCGGAGCGAATGGTCTCGCCCTTGTAGTGCGTGTCCACCGCTTCCCACGTCGCGAAGTCGCGCGTGATGGCCTCGTACGAAGGCCGGTCCGCTTCCTCGAGGATCCCAAGGGTCGCATCGGAGAAGACGACGCCCCATCCGAACGTGTCATCCGGCGCATTGCGCTCGTAGACATCGACCTCGTGCGCCGCGTCGGCCGCCTTCATCAGGATCGCGAAATAGAGGCCCGCAGGCCCGCCGCCGACTACGCCGATCTTCATGGCCTCGAATTCTAGTTCTTGCGGCCGTCGAGCGCGAAAAGCAGCCACGCACAGAATCGGTCCGGATCCCGGGCATTGGCCTCCATGGCGGCGAAGCGGCGGCGCATTTCTTCCGGCGGGCGCCCTGTGAGCTCCGCCAGCGTGTCGGCGTAGCCCTCGCCCCAGTGCCGGAACACGCGACCGAATGCATCGCGGTCCGCGCTCTGGTTGTCGACGAAGAGCGGGTCGACCTGAATCTCGACGAAGCCGGCGGCACGCAGGTGGCGCACGGCGCGGCGCCCTTGGTACAGGTCCGTGCCACGCTTGCGGAAGAGCGGCTGCACCTCGGGGAAATGGTTCTCGACGGCGGGATCCTCGGTGTCGAAGAAGAGCGCCATGTAGTCTTCGGCAACCACGTGGACGCGCCCCCCGGGGCGCAGGACACGGTGCGCTTCCACAAGCAGCGGAACGGGGTCTTCGAGGGCCTGGAGCAGATGGCGGATCAGCACCAGGTCGAAGGATTCCGAGCGGAACGGCAGGCTGAATCCGTCGCCGCGTGCAACCGGTGCGGGCGCATGGCGCAAATGACCCGCGAAAAGGTCCACGCCGACCGCCGACGCGCATTCAAACTCGCCTCGCACTCGCCCGAGGATTTCGCCCGTGCCGCAAGCCAGATCCAGCACGGCGCCCAGCCGATCGCCGTATCGCCGGCGCAGAATCTCGCGCTCCGGCCCCCAGACCAATTGCGCCTGGGCAGCCAGCGTTGCGCGCATGGAGTCGTGTTCCATGTTGGCGCGCTGGCCGCCGTAGTCCCGATCTCCCGGAGCAGCGCTCATCCGACTTTTCGACCCCGCACCGACAGCGCCACCGCACTGAGCCCGAGTGCGGCGGCTGCCATCACGTAGGGCAGCATGACCGCCCCGCGCAGGGCGCCGACGAGGCAAAGGGCCGCGAGCGCGAGGGGCAGCGCGGCCGATCGGCGCCGCAGACGACGAGAGCCGATCAGGAATGCCGCACCGAGAGTGAGGCCCAGCGCGCCGACCCAAAACGCCAGTTGGCGCCCCTGCACAATCTTGCCGAGATCGTCCTCGGGGCGCCCGTAGCGCTGGTAGAAAACCTCGAGATCGCGCGGGTCCTCCCCGTTTTCGATGCGAGCACGCTCATAGCTCTGGAGCGCATCGACCCAGATCCGGGCCTCTCGTCGCTCGCGCTCGATGACGTTTTGGGACACCGGCTCGCAACCGTCCTTCTTCCGTTGAATTGCGACACTTCGCTGCGGGTCGAGCAGCTGCGCGCGATCGTAGGCCCGAAACGCAAGCGCGCTGTCTCCCTGGGCGGACAGTGCGTCTCCAAGCGCCTCAAAGACCGCGGCTGTCGCGTGGCCGCCCTCGATCAACTGCGTCAGTGCGGCGACCTCTTTCGGCAGTACTTTCGGCACCACGATTGCGGGCTGCGGATGGATGCGCAGGAATTCGTCGCAGTGCTGGACGTATTTGCCTGCGATAACCTGCGCCGGTCCGCCGAAAAAGAGAAGGAGAGCGACGAGCACGCGCCGATTCTAAGCTCGGGAACGTGCGACCGCGATTACCATGCCCCGAATGCGATTTCTGCTGCTGTTTGCGGCCCTTTGGATGCTGCCGGCTTGCGCGAGCAAGGGCTACCGGATCGTCGACTCCAGCGCGGAGGAGAAGCAGCCGAACACCGTACGCGTCGCGATGCTGCACCTCGGCGCCCGCAAGAACGGGCGGGAAACAGAAGAAAGCGCGCTGGCCGATCTCGCCTACAACACCGGCGAGGCCGAGAAGCTCATTCGCATCGCGGCCGAGCGCGGTGCCCAGATGGTGATCACTCCGGAATACGGAAACACCGGCAATCTCATCCCGGAGCGCGCGCGACCCTGGCTCTCCACATCGCTCCCCGAGCCGAGTCGTACGCCGTTGTTTTTCGCGAGGCACGAGGGCGTGCACGCCTACGTGCTCAAGTACGCGCGGCTGGCGGCGGAACTCAAGATCTGGATCGTGACCGACGTCATGGAGCGCGACGTCGTCGAGGGCGAAACGAAGTACTACAACTGCGGGCTCGTGATCGACGACCGCGGTTGCGTGCGGGCGACGTACCGCAAGATGTACCTGTGGGCGATGACCGAGATGGCGCTTGAGCCCGGCACCCAACCGACCGTCTTCGAGACGCCGTTCGGGCGCTTCGGGATGCTGATCTGCTCCGATGCGCTGGCACCCGGCCTGTGGACGGACCTCGTCAACGGCGGCGCCGACTTCATCATCATGCAGAGCCACTGGGCGCCGACGCCCTACGTGGGGACATTCGCGATGGGCAACGTCGCGGGATACTCCGGCAAGACGGTGCTGTGGTCGAACCACCCCGGGTTCCTTGCCGGTGGCGCAGGCGTGATTCGGCCCGGCTTCGGCAACGATACGTCGATTGGAACGTTCGGGCGCGCCGGCGTCGTCATCGACGACCTGGAGATCCCGGACCCGACCGACGCTGTCGCGAAGACCCCGCGCTAAGCACTTTGCAGCGCGCCGGCGCAGGTTTCGCAGGGCTGCGTTGCGCGCGGTTGGCGCGGCAGACCGACGGACAGTTCGGTCGGTGCTAGTAGTCCTTGCGCTTGGTGTGTGCGGGACGGACCGACACGGAGAAGGTCTCCGCGCGCGCGTCCCAGGCGGAGTTGGAGTACATCGCCGTTCCGCCGGTCGGAATCACGATCGGCGCATCGCTGCTGCGCTCGATGATGTTGCCGTCCCGGTCGAGCCAGTCGGTGTAGGTAATCACCGTCATCGGCTTCGTCGAGCTGTTCGACAGGACGACATCGATCTTCAGGCGACCGTCCGTGGTGCGTCCGGTGTCATGCGTGACGTACTTGATGCGCCCGTTGATCTTGGTGTGCACGGTCACGGGCGACACCGCCTCGGGGAATGTTCCGTCGCGCACCGGTCGGTTGCGGCGTGAGCACGCGAGCGACAGCACAATCACGAGCAGAACAAGATGGGTGGATTTCATTAGCGGTCTCCTTCCGGAGGGTCGAACAGGCCGTCGATGCGCTGGCCGAAGTGCGTGCGCACCCACCAGAGCTGATCGTCCCGCTCGGTTACGTTTACGTTGAATTTGCGGCGCCATCCCGCGATCGGCTGGTGCGCCCCGTCGAGAGCGATGATCTCGACCTCATGCATCCCGGGTGCCAGACGAAGCGGGAGAAAGTGAACCGAGTCGGGAAGCAGCGTCCAGTAGCGCACGTCGGCGGCGGGATTGGTGAGCATGCCGGCGAGCAGTGCGCCGGCGCCGGCGATCATCAGCCCACTGTCGTTCTTGCGCGCGCCCCGATTGATCATCACGACACCCGCGGTCGTCGCGGTCGCCTTGAAGATCGCCTTGCCCTTGCGGATCCCGTCGAGCACCTGCTTGCCCCGGGTCATCGCCTGGTGATACAGATCGGTCGCCGGAGCGCTCACTCCTTGGGACACACCGTCCACGCGAAACTCCACCGCGGACACGACGGGCGCCTGTTTTTCGTATCGCGCGACCGAGCCGTACGCGCCGGTCCTGACCTTGCGCGGCCCCTCGCCGATCTCCACCACCGTCAGGATGTTGTGCTGGCCCGGCGCAGGATCGTCGTAGAGCAGGTTCTGCGGAGCATGTTGCTGCGCCTCGTCGAACGAGAAGCGCGCCTGCTCGCGGCGGCCGCGCTCGTAGCTCACCCAGCCGAGCAGAAACGAGAGCGCGGCGAAGTCGACTTGATGCTCCCCGGTTTCGGAGTAGCCGTCGGCCAGCAAGCCTGACTTGAAACAGGCGCTGGCGTTGTCGAGATCGCCACGCCGCCAGTAGAGGATGCCCTTGTAGTACGCGCTCATCGCGCGCTCGTGCGGGTCGCCCTTCCAGCGTTTGGTCGCTTCCTCGCCCAGGATCGCCTTGCGAGTCTCGGCCGAAGTCGACTCCAACGTGCCCATCGTGCGCGAAGCGAGGTCAAACGCTTTCCACGCCGCGGATTCGTGACCGCTCAACATCGCGGCGACGCCAAGTTCGCACGCCCAGAGCGCCTCGTCCTCGGCCGCGACACCCCGCTGTCCGTCAGCGACCAGGGCGCGATACGTGTGCTCGGGGGTTTCTCCCCGAGGCGCTACGTATTCGCGCTGGGTCCGACATGCGACCACCAGCAGAGCGACAACAAGGAGTCCGCGCCTCACCGATAGATGACGCCGGCCTTGCCGACCTTCTTCGTCGCGTACTTGCGACCCCAGATGATCTCGGAGGTCTCAGGGTCACGCAGCTCGAAGAAGACATAGATCGCGTCCTGCTCCAGCTTGCCCGAGGTCTGGCTGATGGCGTTGGCACTGCCGGTCAGGTAGTAGTCCGCGCCCTTGCGCACCACCTGCTTGTTCGACGTGACTTCGCCCGAACGCTTGGCGGAGCGTTCTTCCTCGAGAACGGCGAGGTCCTGCTTGTTGCGCACCACG
>Ga0070729_10003085_pt1 | contig 20009 bp, 9 predicted proteins | sample tdDd472_FD_66725 | JGI IMG/M metagenome (GOLD analysis project Ga0070729, IMG submission 66725) | Marine sediment microbial communities from the Atlantic coast under amendment with organic carbon and nitrate - tdDd47.2 | ecosystem: Environmental > Aquatic > Marine > Coastal > Sediment | place... | reverse complement strand
GCGCGGCGCGCGACTCGGGCCCGCGCAGGCCGCCCGCGGAGCGGCAACCCCCATACTGGACGCGCCTTACGCCAATCGGCTCACGGAATCCCAGGGCTGCCGCACGAAGCTGGCGTTGACGACCTCGCTCCCCGGACAAGTTCCGCTGGCGGTTGGAGGCCCGGCTGGGTAACCCCCACAGTCCGAGCGGATCCCTGGGCTTGGTGCGCGCGCCAGCCGCCGTGTATTCCTCGACGCACTGCCAGCCGTCGTTGAAGAACAACACGGTCCCGAAGCCCCGACCCGCTGATCGCCGGTCGCGTTAGCTCCCGGCCGGCGGCGCCGTCAGACGGGGGCGACCGGCGGGCTCGGGCTCGAGGGTCACCGCGGTGCCGTAGACCATGATCTCGCTGACGCCCTGGTAAATGTCCGAGGTGGCGTAGCGCACGCCGAGCACCGCGTCGGCCTCGAGCTCGCGCGCGCGCTCGACCATTTCGCGCCGGGCCATGGCCCGGGCCTTGCGCAGCAGCTCCTCCAGCTGCTCTACGCGACCGGGGTTCCAGGCGGCGAGGCTCGCCGAGATCCCTCCGCCGATCCCCGGCGAGACCGCGCTCGAGCCCTCGATCAGGCCCAGGGTCGAGCGGACCTGCCGACCGTTGAGCGAGTCGGTCGTGGTCAAGATCACGGGCTGCATCGGGTCCATGGGGGCTCCTTCCTGGGGGGCGCACAGGATCCCGCGGCGAGCGCCCGGGTCCCATTACAAACGCCCCCCCGGTTTCCAGGAGACCGTTCGCCGCGCGCGGCTGAGGGACCGCCCGCTGGCGGCCCGTTGAAGCAGGCGAGGCGCGAGGAGGTCCAGCAACCTCGGGGGTTGCGACCGACGAGCGACGCGGCCCAGGGCTGCTAGAACGGCTTGCTGCTCCCGCCGTAGGGGCTGTCGTCGTCGCCACCCTGGGCAGGCGGCGGAGGCGCCCCGCCCGCCAGCTCGCGGCGGCGCTGCTCGCGCTGCTGCTGGAAGCCCTGACGCCAGCGGTGCATTTCCCACAGCAGCCAGCCGCCCCAGGCGATCGCGCCGAGGAAGCACGCGGTGCCGGCGAGCTTCCAGAGGAACGAGAAGGTGTCGGTCCACTCGAGCAGGTCCAGGCCGCGGAGCATGACCGACCAGTCGCCGAAGCCGTCCTTGCCCCAACCCCGCCCCCAGGGCGAGACCAGCGGCAGGTTCAGCTTGCCCTGGGCGTCGGCGCAGTACATGGCGCAGTAGAAGCAGTTCGTGCCCAACCACCCCAGGCACACCGAGGCGCCGAACCAGTCGCGCTGCTGACGGATCAGGAGCACCCCCGCGATCACCGGCGCCGCGCACTGGGCGATCGTCCCCCCCGCGGTCATGAGGAAGGTCCCAAAGGGTCGGAACAGCACGTGCCCGATCTCGTGGATCCCGAGGTTGATCCCGGCTGCGATCGAGTGGTATTCGAGGGCGCTCCAGTGGCGGATCAGCAGGTAGACCCAGAACAGGAGCAGCGGCGCGCGCACCTCCCAGCTCGAGTCCGCGCAGGAGGCCCGCGCCTCGTCGCGGCACCACACCGGGAAGCGGATCCACCACGGGTCGTCGGGGCGCGTCGTCTCGGGGAGCATGCCTCACAGGGTTGCGAAGAACCCGGCGCGCCGCAATGCCGGAGGGCTTACAGATCTGCTCGAGCTTTGGAGCGCCTGGAGCACGCGTAACTGCAGACGCTTCGGCCGCTGACGCCCCCCCGATCCAGCCCCCGGCCTGTCGGACCTCGGGAGTAACGTCGACGGCGTCAGGAGGTCTCAGAACTAGCGTATTCGCGGCGGTTCGCCGCGGCTGGGCGACGGCGCCCAATCGACACCGCGAGAGTCCCTACTTTTGCTCCGGGGCGGTTTCGGTAACCCCCATGGGGCTACCTAGTGCTTACTGGAGCGAATTGGGAAATCCTCGCACTAGGTAGCCCCATGGGGGTCACCGAAACCGCCCCGTTCGCTGTTTCGACCCTCACGGTGGGAGTTCAGAAGTAGTGCGCTCCTGACAGCAGGTGCGCCCGCGCGTGGGAGTCGCCCACGCGCGGGGGCCTCTGCACCAAGGCCTCGGCGAGGGTGGCATGACCGGCCCCAGCGACAATCCGCCGAGCGTTCGCGGGCTCGAGGCCGAGCAGCGCGAGGCTGCACGTCGCAAGGAGGCCCGCGAGGAGGAGCTGCGCGCCGCGCGCTTGCTGCGGGCCGAGGCCAAACGCGCTCACCAGGCCGCGCTGCGCCAGCGCCTCTCGCGCGAGGTGCTCTACGCCGGCGAAGGCGTCTCGGCCACGGTCGCCCAGCCGACCAGCGACGCCGAGCGCCTGCGGGCCGCCGGGCTGCCGGTGGCCCACACCGCCCTCGACCTCGCGCACCTGCTCGACCTCGACCTACCCGCCCTGCGCTGGCTGACCTACCACCGCGAGGTCGCCCGCAGCACCCACTACCGCCAGTATCAGGTCCCCAAGCGCCGCGGCGGCACGCGCACGATCAGCGCCCCGCGCCCGCGGCTGAAGGCCGCCCAGCGCGCGGTCCGCGAGCGGTTCCTCGCGCCCCTCGGGGTCAGCCCCCACGCCCAGGCCTTCGTCCCCGGGCGGAGCACGCTGACCAACGCCCGCCCGCACCTGCGCCCGGCGGTGCTGGTCAAGCTCGACGTGGTCGACTTCTTCGGCAGCTTCGACTTCCCCCGGGTGCGCGGCTGGTTCCGCGCGCGCGGCTACTCGGGCATGGTCTCGACCCTGCTCGCGCTGTTGACCACCGAGCCCCCGCGGGTCGAGGTCTCCCTCGACGAGCAGCGCGTCTACGTCGCCACCGGGCCGCGGGTCCTGCCCCAGGGGGCGCCGACCAGCCCCGACCTGACCAACCTCCTCGCCCTGCGCCTCGACCGCCGGCTGGCGGGCTACGCGCAGAAGCACGGCTGGACCTACACCCGCTACGCCGACGACCTGACCTTCTCCCGCGACGACGAGCCCGGGGGCGCGGTCTCGCGCCTGCTCGGCACGGCGCGCGCGATCCTCGAGAGCGAGGGCCTGCGGCTGAACCGCGCGAAGCAGTCGGTGACCCGGCGCGGGCGCCAGCAGCGGGTGACCGGGATCGTGGTCAACGAGGTCGCCGGGATCCCCCGCAAGGAGCTGCGCCGCTTCCGCGCGGCCGTGCACAAGGTGACCCACGACGGCTTCGCGGACGAGCGCGAGCGCCAGCGCATGCTCGGCTTCGCGAGCTACGTGCGCATGGTCAAGCCCGCCCTCGGCGAGGCCTGGCTCGAGGCGCTGCGGGGGGTGGGCTCGTGAGCCGCCCCGCGTGGATCCAGGCGATCGGTGAGGCCCTGCGCAGCTCGAGCGCCGAGGAGCGCGCGAGCGCGCTGGCCGCCCTCCCGCCCCACACCCCCGAGGGGGTGTGGATCGGCGTGCTGATCGCCGACGCCTCGCTGCGGGTCCGCGACGTGGCCACCGCCCGGCTCGAGGCGCGCTCTCTCGCCCAGCGCCAGGCGCTGCCCGCGCCCCAGGGGCCGCTCAACGCCAACAAGCGCGAGCGGATCTTCGGCGCCCTCGGCCGCGACCTCGGCTTCCTGACCGTGCTCCTCGCCTACCCCCGCGGTCAACACATGCTGGGGCTCGCGCCCTTCGACCGCTGCCCGCTGGAGGACGGCCTGCTGGCCTTCGCCAAGGTCGCCAGCGCCCCCGAGCTGCGCGAGCTGCTCCCCCTGCCCGTCGACCTCGCCGGCCGCGGGCTGCCCCTGTTCCGCGGCCTGGCCCGGCGCCCGGAGGGCGAGCGCGCGGCGTTCCTCGAGGCGCTGACCTGGCAGTGCACCCAGGACCTCGGCCCCGACCCGATCGAGCTCGACCGGGCCCAGGAGGCCCTGATCGCCTGGGTCGAGTGCCTGGGCACCCTCGGCGCCGCGACCCCGGACTTCGCCACCTGGCTGGCCCAGGGCGGCGAGCTGCGCCGCGGCCCGGTGACCCACCGCTTCGCCGCGCCGAGCGCCGAGTTGATCGCGGCGCTGGCCCCGCTGACCCGCTGCTTCGCGTTGCTGCTCGGCGAGGCCTCGACGGTGACCCTCCAGCGCGCGGACGAGCTGCAGGACGAGCTCCGCTCGCCCCTCGCCGAGCTGCGCGTGCTCGCCTGGCAGCGGCTGCTCAGCGCCGACCTCGCCGACGTCGACGCGCTGGTGGCGAGCCTCGCCGACGAGGCGCCCGGCGTGGTGGTCGCCTTGCTGGAGCGGGTCGCCGGGCGGCTGACCCCGGCCCACGCCGAGACCCTGCGCGCGCTGGCGACGCACCCCCGGGCCATGGTCCGCGAGCAGGTCGCGCGGACCCTCGCCAGCCAACCCCTGGTCGCGGCCCTCGTCGCCGCCGGGGTCGACCCCCGCAGCCCCGACGCGTCGCTGGGGATCCTCGGCGCGCAGCCGCCGGAGCTGGCCGACCCCGCGTTGACCGCCTACCTCGAGGTCGAGCGCACCCCCGCCAACACCGCGCGCGCGCTGGGCCTGCTGCGCGACCCGCCCGGCGCGGGCTGGACGCGCTGGCCGGCGCTCCTCGCCAGCGACTCCCCCCCCGTGCGCCAGGCCGCCGCCGCCTGCTTCGTGCGCCTGCCCCGGCGCGAGGCCGAGGGCGTGCGCGGGCTGTGGCCCGCGCTGCGCGAGGCGTCCCTCGCCGCCGCCGTGCGCGCGCTGGTGCGCTTTGGACTCCCCAGCCCCGGCGGGGTCCTGGAGGCGACGCTCTTGCGCCCCGACGTCAGCGGCGACGAGCTCGACGCCGGGCTGGGGCTGCTCGCGGCCGAGCCGAGCTGGGGGCACCAGCTCGTGGCCTGGCGCTTCGTGGTCGGCGAGACCGACACCCGCCAACGCTACGGCACCCGCCCGCTGCGCCTGCGCGCCCTCGACGCCCTCGGCCGCTTGAAGCCCGACGCGCGCCCCGCCGACGCGGGGTCGACGCCGGGCTGGCTCACCGGGCAGGACACGCCGATCGTCCCCGCCGCGCTGGGGGCGCTGCTCCGCCAACGCGACCCGTTCCAGGTCGGTCTGGCCCTGCGCTGGGCGACCGCCCACGGCCTGCCGCCGGAGCTGCTCGACCGCGTGGGCGAGCTGACCCACGGGGTGCTCTCCCAGCTGCGCCTCGGTCGCTGCGCCCGGCGCTGGCGCGCGTGCTGGGCGCGCACGATCCTGCGCTGGGTCCTCCCCCGACGCTGGGTCTCGCCCAGCGGCCGCTTCCGGGGCGGGGCCGCCCTGGCCCTGCTCGCGGCGCAGCTCCTCGACCTGGCCCGGGTGTGGGGGCTGCGCCTGGCCTGGCCCGAAGACCTGCGCTCGCTGCGCGCGCGCCCCGCGCCGCTGGGGCTCGCGGCGCGCCAGCTCTACGTCGCCCAGAGCGGCGCCCCCCTCGACGCCCTCCTCGCCGACGGCGAGCTCGCCGACGAGGCGGTGCGCACGGCGCACCCCGATCAGATCGAAGCCCGCGTGCTCGAGGCCTTCGCCGCCGGAGACCCCGCGGCCCTCCGCTGGGCGCGGCTGCGCCCGCGCTCCGTCTTCGCCCCGGCGCTGTTCACCCCCTTGCGCGAGGGCGCCGACGGCGCGCGCGAGGCGTTGGTCGCCCTCTCCGAGCGCGGCGGACACAGCTCCGCGCGCGAGCTGCTCGAGCGCTTGTTGGACGTGGCCCTCGACGAGCACGACCCGCTCCTCCTCCGCCGGACCCTCGACGCTTGCGAAGAGCTCGACGCCCAGGACCTGCTCCCCCGCGCGCTGCCTGCGTTGGCCTGGGCCAGCGAAGGGCCGCGCCGCCGGCTGGTGGCCGCGCTCAAGCAAGCGGTCGCCGCGGGAGGCGACGCCCTCGACCACGAGGCCCTCGGGATCGCGCTGCGCCACCCGGTGCAGGAGGTGCGCGCGCTGGGGGTCGGGCTCGCCCGCTCGCTGCCGGCGAACGTCGACGCCTTCGCCGTGGTCCGCGGCGCCGGCCCCGGCGGCGCGCCGGTGCCCACCGAGGTCGCCAAGCCCTGGGTCGGACTCTGCGAAGACCGCTACCGGCTCGACATGGGCCTCGCGCTGGAGCTGATGTTGGAGCACCCCAACGGCGAGGTCGCCCGCCGCGCGCTGAAGCTGATCAACCGCCAGCAGCAGACCCTCGCCAGCAAGGCGCTGTTCGAGCGGGTCGGCGACCCCGAGCTGCGCGCGCCGATCCAAGCGACCTTCAGCCGCTGGGCTGCGGGCCACTTCGACGAGGCCGTCCAGGCCGACCCCGAGCTGCTCGAGGAGGCGCGGCGCACCCTGCGCCAGGAGCTGCTCGTGCTGGCCGAGGGCCACCCCGACGACGTGGCGCTGGAGGCCGCCCTCGAGAGCCCGCTGCCCCTGGTGCGCGCGGCCGCCCACTACGCGATCGGGCGCCTGGTCATGGAGGAGCAGGCGCCGCGGATCGCCGCCGGGCTCGCCGACGAAGACCCCGCGGTGCAGCGCGCGGCGGCCTGGGCCGCGGCGGCCTTGCCCCCCGAACCCGAGTGGCTCGAGCCCCTGCGCCGCCTGGCCCAGGCCCCCCTGGCCGAGCTGCGCCTCGCGGCGCGGACGGCGCTGCTGACCCAGCTCGGCGGCGGGGCCGAGAGCGCGGGCGAGCGCGACGCCCTGCTCAGCGATCGCTCCCCCGAGGTGCGCGTGCTGCTCCTGCGCCGCGGCGCGCACACCGGAGACCTCGAGCTCGGCGCGCGGCTGGGCGACCCCGACCCTCGGGTGCGGGTCGCGGTGCTGGAGCTGCTCGCGCACCGCCCCGGCGGCGAGCCTCGGACCCTGCGCGGCGCGCTGCGCGACCCGGTGCCCGAGGTCCGCGCGCGCGCGCTGGCGGTGGTCCGCGCCTGGAGCGCCGGAGCAGCGCTCGAGACCGAGCTCGCCGAGCGCCTGGCCGACCCGGCGCTGCACGTGCAAGCCGCGGCCCTCGAGCTCGTGAGCAGCCTCGGCGACGACACCCTCCCCAGCAGCGAGGCGGCGTCATGAGCGACCCCAGCGTCGGCGCGCCCCCCGCCTGGGCCCTCGCGGGCCTGCTGCGCGGCTTGACCGCGGGGCACCCCTCCCTCCGCGCGCAGGTCCTGCGCCTGCTCGAGCGCTACCCGGCCGCGGTCCTCGAGGCCGACCCGGCGCGGGCCGTGTTTCGCACCGCGCTGCACGAGCGCGCCCCCTGGGCGCGGGGCGTGGGCAAGCTCGTCGCCCGCCGCGGGCTGGCGAGCTACGCCCCGCTGCTCGTCGAGCTGCTGCGCACCGCCGAGCTGCGGCAACACGCCGAGGGCTGGCTGCGCGAGCGGACCCTCGTCCGCCCGCTGCAGCCGCTGATCGAGCTCGCCTGCGACGGCGAGGCCGCGCTGCCCGCGCGCGAGGTCGCGCTGAAGCTGCTCGACAAGCAGCCGCTCCTGCAGCCGGCGCGGCTGCTGCCCGTGCTCGCCGAGCCCGAGCTGCACCCGACCCTGATCGCGATCCTCCGCCCGGCGGTGGACAGCGCCCTCGTCGACCGCGCGATCGAGGCCAACCGCGCCCACGGCGAGGCGCTCCTGGCCGCGCGCCGGACCCGCGAGCGCGGCAGCCCCCGCCCCACGCTGGTCGAGCGCCTGCTGGGCAACGCGGTCAGCCCCCTGGGCGTGCTCGCCGGGCTCGAGCGCGAGCAGCGGCCGTTCACCGAGGGCGTCGCGCGGCTGGCCGCGGTGGCCGGCGACCCGCGCCTGGCCGAGCTCTCGGCCTGGGCCACCGACCCCGCCGTGGGCGAGGTGCTGCGCGCCGCCTGGCGCGAGCACGGGATCCAGCAGGTCGCGGCCGACCTCGTGCGCCGCCCGCCGAGCAGCTACCCGGGCGGCCAGCAGGCGACCCTCGCCGCGCTGATCGGCGACCTCGCGCCGCGGCGCAACCGCCGCGCGCGGCGCTGGCTGAAGCAGCTCCTGCCCGAGATCGGTCGCCCGGCCAGCCCCGCCGAGCGCGCGGCGATCGTGGCCCTCGGCCAGCTCGACGACCCCAAGCTGCTGGCCCCGCTGCTCGAGGCCGCGCTCAACGGGCTGGCCCACGCCCTGGGCCGCGGCGAGCCCGGCGCCGCCGGGCACCCCACGACCTTCGACGCCTGCCTCCGCGCCGCCGGGCACCTGGGGCTCGCCGAGTTCTCCGACGTGGCCCTCGACGCCCTGCGCAGCAAGGAGGTCGCCGAGACCCTCCCCGGGCTCCCCGAGGTCCTGCGCCAGCTGGCGCCGCTGGAGCTGACCCCGACCCTCGAGACCGTGCTCAACACCCGGCCGCGGCGCGTGGGCCCCTGGCGCCTGGCGCTGGAGACCGTGCGCCTGACCGGGCAGCGCGAGCTGCTGAGCCTGGCGGCAGACACCGCCGAGGGCGACCTCGACCTCGTCGGCGCGGCGGTCGCCGAGCTCTTGAGCCCGTCCTTGCTCGAGCTCGCCACGCGCCTGGTCGAGCGCCTCGACGACGCCCCCTGCGACCGCCTGCTCGAGCGCGCGGTCGAGGTCTTCGGGGAGAAGCAGGCCCTGCGCCTGGCGCAGGTGGTGCTGCGCACGGGCGCCGGGGGCGCGAAGGCCCAGCGCCGGGCGCTGCAGCTCGCGGTCGCCGGCGGCGGCGACGTGCTCGCCGCCTGCTGCGCGCTGTTCCGCGCCGAGGGCATGAGTGTGCGGCGCGCGGCCCTCGACGAGGCGCTGGGCCAGGGCTTGCTGACCCGGGTCGAGACCCCGCCGGCCTACCGCTACGACCTGCTGTGCCTGGTGCGCGACGCGCTGGAGGCCGGCCCCGACGATCGGGTCGCGGCGGCCCAGGTGCGGGCGGCGCTCGACGTGCTCCTGCCCCCCAGCGGGCAGCCAGGGCTCGACAGCGAGGCGACCGAGGTCCTGCGCACGCGGATCCGCGAGGTCGGGCTCTGGCGCGAGGCCGCGAGCTACCACGCGCTGCACCGCGACCTGCTGGCCCTCGGCGAGCGCGGAGTCCCGGTCGGTCTCGTGCATGGCGCGCTGCTGGCGCTGCTGGGGACCCGCCGCTTCCGGCACCCGCTGACCGGGGTCGTCGGCGACTACCCGGGGCCGCTGCCGCGCTACCCGCAGACCCACGACGCCCTCCGCACCCGCCCACCCGGCGAGGCGCGCTGGATCGAGGAGGGGCTGTTCGACCTGGTGGCGGGTCCGGGCTACCTGCGCCCGCCGCGGATCGTCGCCGAGTTCCTCGACGCCCGCTCCCCGCGGGTCCGCGCCGGGTCCCTGGCGCTGCTCGACCGCCCGGCGGTGCTGACCCACGCCGCGGCCGTCCTCGATCGGCTCGACGACGCCGACGCCGGCGTCCGGCGCGCGGTGATCGAGCGCCTGCGCGCCCACGAGCTGGCGCGCTTCGCCGCGAACCTGACCCCCGCCCTCCACGACGAGGACCCGGGGGTCCAGCTCGCGGCCGCGCGGACCCTCGCCGCCTGGGGCGAGCGCGAGAGCCTCCCGCACCTGGTGCGCTTCCTCGACAGCGACGCCCCCGAGCAGCGGCGCGAGGCGGTACTCTGCCTGCGAGGCTTCGCCCCCGACGACCTCGTGGGCGCGCTGGCGCCGAAGGTCGACCTGGGGCAGCCGCTGGCCGCGGCGGGGGTGCTCGCCGCGCTGCGCCCGGGGCGGATCCCCGACGACCCGCTGCTGCGCGCGCGGCTGTTCGAGGTCGCCGCGCGGGGCGCGGGGCCCCTGCGCGCCGCCGCGCTGCGCCTGCTGCCGGATCTGGTCGGCGACGAGCGCCTGCGCGAGGTGGTCCCCTTGCTGCGCGACGCGCACCCGCAGGTGCGCCAGGCCGCCGCGGCGGTCCTCCGCTCCCCCGCCGGGCGCAAGCTCGCCCCCGCGGTCGCGGAGCTCGCGGCGGCCGCCGACGGCGCCGAGCTGCGCCTCGAGCTCCTCGGCCTGCTCAGCGACCTCGACCAGCCCGAGGCAGCGCGCGGGGTGCTCCCGCTCTTGCTCGACGACGACCCCCGGGTCCGGGGCGAGGTGCGCGCGGCCCTCGCGTCCCAGCACGGCTACTCCCTCGGCCCCGAGCTGCTGGAGGTGCTCGAGCGCGGGCTCGCCGGGGACGGCGGGCCCCAGGCGATCGCCGAGCTGGTGCACCTGCTCGACGCCCACGTGGACGAGGCGTCCCCCTTCGTCAGCGCCCTCGGCTGCGAGGAGCGCCCGGTGTGGGAGGCGGCGTTGGCGGCCCTCCGCCGGCGCAACAGCAGCGCCCACCACGCGCGGCTGCTGCAGCTCCTGGGCAAGCGCCTCGACCCCGCGCTGACCACGCTGGCGATCGACGAGGTCCAGGCCCTGGCCGAGGCCGGCGAGCCGCTGTTCGCCCTCGCCAGCAAGGGGGCCACCCCGACGGTGCGCCGCAAGGCCCTGCGCGCGCTCTGCGCCCACAGCCTGCCCAACGACAAGATCGTGGCCCGGCTGCTGGCCGAGCTCGAGGAGGGCGCCCGCCAGCAGCTCAAGGTCCACGCCGCCGACGCCAAGCACGAGCGCGCCCTCCGCGGCGGCCGCTCGCGCCAGCGCCCGCCCTACGCGCTGGTGCAGGCGCGGGCCACCCTCGGCACCTGCGCCCGCCTGCGGCTGCGCGGCGTCGACTCGCTGCGCGAGCTGGGCCCGGCCGCCAGCGCCCTCGACCCCGCGGTGTGGCGGACCAACTCCACCCTCCGCGGCGAGCTCCACGCCCGGGCCGCGGACCTCGTCGCGGCGGCGCCGCCCCGCGAGCTGCGCTCGCTGGCGCTCCCGCCGGCCGCGGCCCTCGCCGACGTCGCCTGGCTCGCCCGCGACCGGGTCGACCCGAAGGTGTTCCTCGTCTGGCTCGACGAGCTGGGCCTCGAGCGCAGCCAGAGCGACCCCAACTACGCCGAGCTGCGCGGTGTGCTCGCTGCGCTGCGCGCGGGGGTCGTCTCGCGGCTGGTGGCCGAGCGACCGGTGGACACCTCGGGCAAGGGCGCCCTCGCCAAGAGCCTGGGCCTCGCGCGCTGGATGCCCGCGACCTGGGAGCGGTTCCTGCTCGCCGCCGCCGAGCACTGGGACCCTCGGCTCGCCGACCTGCTCCCGCAGATGGTGAGCAACGCGGCCACCGAGCTGAGCGGGGTGCCGGGCACCGGCTACGGCGCGCGCCGCCGCGAGGAGCGCTTCAGTCACTACGCCCGCGCCGCCCTCCGCCTCGAGCAGCGCGTGCCGGCCCAGGAGTTCGAGAGCCTCTGCGACAGCCCCGCCCTCCTCGGGCGCCTGCACGCGGCCCAGAACACGGTCAGCGACCTGCTGGGGGTCCTGCAGCAGGCTCACGGAGAGCAGCTGCTCGACGCCCGCGCCGAGGTCGTGACCCTGCTGGGCGAGGTCGGCGCGGCCGAGGTCCACGACCCGATCGCGGCCGAGGTCGCCTCCTCCAGCCGCGGCGTGCGCGCGGCGGCGGCCCGCGCCCTGGGCCTGGCCGGCGACGCCCCCAGCGCCCGCGACCCCCTGGCCGCGCTCCTCGGCGACGGCGAGACCCAGGTCGTCGAGCAGGCCTTGCTGGCGGTGGGCCTCCTGGGCGACCCCGCGCACCTGGGCGCGGTGCGCCTGCACCTCGGCGGCGAGGACGACGCCGTGGCCCTCGCCGCCTGCCGGGCTGCGCGCACGCTCCCGGGCGACCACGACCTGCGCCCCGAGCTGATCGCCGTGGTCGGGCGCTGCCGCGACCTGGTCGCCCCCGATCCGGACCCCGCCCTGGCCGCCAACCGCTGGCCGGCGCTGGCTCCCGCCCTGAGCCTGGCCCCCGCGGTCAAGCCCCGCCTGCTCCTGCTCCGCGAAGCCCTCGAGGTGATCGTCGAGTATGGCCCCCTCGAGGACGCCGCCCTGCGCACGGCGCTGGTCGACGCCTGCCGCGGGCGCCAGCGGCTCGACCTGACCCTCGCGGCGGTGCTCGTGGAGACCTTCCCCGAGGGGACCCTGGACGAGGTCGGAGCGCTGCTCGGCGACGAGGCGCCGGGCACGGTGCTCCTGGCCCTCGAGGCGCTGATCGCCCGCGGCCACGAGCCGGCCTTCGCCGCGGTGGGCGAGCTGCTGAGCGACCCCCGACCGGCGGTGCGTGAGGCGGCCTGCGCCGCGGCGGCGACCCTCGAGCAGCGCGAGCACGTCGAGGGCCTGCGCGCGCTGCTCGGCGACGCGGAGCAGCCGCCCGGCGTCCGCGCCGCGGCGCTCGCGGCCCTCGCCGAGCTCGAGGGCGTGGCCGCGCTGCCCGAGGTCAAGCGCGCGGCCGGCCTCGGCGAGGACGAGGCCGGGGCCGCGGCGTTGCGCGCCGCCGCGCGCCGAGCCGTGCCCCACGTCGGCGCCGACGACGCGCTGGGGCGCTGGCTGCTGGAGACCGTCGCCGAGAACGCGCTGCGCCGCTGCGCGCTGCCCGACCCGGCCCTCGACCCCGACGCCGCCGAGCGCGCCTTCGCCGAGGCCCTGCGCCGCTCGAGCGCGCGCCCGCAGAACGACGCCGCTCGAGAGGCCGTGCGCGACGCCTTCGCCGCGCTGTGGTCCCTCGAGCCCGAGCGGACCGAGCGCGACTGGGCGCTGCGGATCCTGCAGCACGTCGTCGTCGACTCCTGGCGCGGGCCGGGGCTGCTGGGGCTGCTCGACCCCTGGCTCGAGGCGCTCAGCGCCGAGGCGCGCCGCGCCTGGCTCGACGCCTACGCCGCCCGCAGCGCGCGCCACGCGGCCCCGGTGGCCGCGCGCCTCCTGGCCGAGGACCCAGCCGCCGCGGCGCGGCTGCTCCCCCAGGTGCGCAGGCGCTACGGCCGATCCACTCGGGAGGAGCAGGACCGCGCGGTCGCCGTGGCCCTGGCCTGCGCGCGAGACCCCGACGCCTGGCAGCCCGCCGTGCGGGAGCTCCTGTTCTCGAGCGAGAGCGAGGTCCGCCTCCTCGCGCGCGCGGCCCTCGGCGACCCCCGCTGGGAGGTGCAGCCGTGAGCCGCGAACCGATCCAGGAGATCCTCCGCCTGGGGGCGGCCAACGACCCCGCCTGCGCCCAGGCGCTGAGCGAGTTCAGCGAGCCCGAGCTCGTGGGCGAGGTGCTGGTCGAGCTCTACCGCCAGGGGACCCCGGCCGCGCGCGCGGCCCTCGAGGGCCCGCTGAGCGTGACCCCCTTTGGCCGCGGCTACTGGCAGGGCTTCAAGCGGATCTTCAAGCTCGCCGAGGCCGCCGGCGAGGCCGAGGTCTTGCTGCCCATGATCGCGCGGCTGGACCTCCCGGGCTACGTCGCCGGCGGGGTCGGCTACCGCACCCGCGCCTACATGCAGCGCCGCTGCTACCGCCTGCTCAAGCGCCTGGCGCACACCGACCCCGCGACCTTCCGCGCCTGGGTCGCCGACCTCGTGCCCCGCTACGAGCCCGCCGCGCCCTCGGTGCTGCTCCCCCGGCTGCTGCGGCTCGAGCGCTCGACCCAGCTCGGGGTCCGCCCCGGCCGCTTCGCGGTCCGCCTGGAGAACCCGTTCCGCGAGGGCGGCCCCGCCGACTACCCCGACGACCTGCTCGAGCTCGACGCCGAGGCGCTGACCCGCCCGCTGCCGGCCCCCGAGCCGCCGCGCGACCGCCCCGCCCCGCCGGCACCCTGGCGGGGGCCGATCTTCCCCGAGGTGTGGACCGCGGACCCGACCTGGCTGATCGAGCTCCTGTTGACCACGCGCCACGAGCGCACCGCGGCCGCGCTGGCGACCCTCGCCTCGCAGATCAGCGAGCGCTTGCACGCCGTGCCCCTCGACGCGTTCTACGCCCTGCTCGAGCACCCCCACCCCGACGCCTGGCGGTTGGGCCTCGCGCAGCTCGCTGCCCGCGCCCGCGAGAGCACCCTGCGCTACGACGCGCTGGTCGGGCTGTTCTCGCGCGCCGCCGCCCTCGAAGGCGGCGACCCGGATTGGGACGTGCTCGCCGACGTGCTCTGGGCCTGCGACGCCCCCGCCGCGGAGTCCGCCCGCGAGCAGCTGGCCGAGGCCCTGCGCGCGGTGGTGTGCACGCACCCCAACGCGCTGGGGGTCGGGCCGCTGGTCGGCGTCTTGACCCGGCACCTGCCCCACCGCCTGGGTCCGCCGCTGTTCGACTGGACCCAGGCCCTGACCTTGCTCCACGCCGAGCGACCGGACGTGCGGGAGCTGGGGCGCACGGTGGCCCTCGCGCTGGGGGACGTGCTCGCCCCCGACCTCGAGCAGCGGGCGGCGCTCTGCACCTCGCCCCTCGCCGACGACGACCCCGAGGCGGTGGTGACCGTGCTCAGCGAGGGCGCCATGGCCGACGCCGCGCCCCCCGCGGGCTGGCCGCTCGAGGCCCTCGGCCCGCTGGCCGACGCGCTCCCCGCCAGCGGCTTCGCCTGCCTCGAGCGCGCGCTGTGGCGCTTCGAAGAGGCCCACGGGCTCTCCCCCGAGGTCGGCGGCGCGCTGGCCACCCGCGACGAGCGCCGCACCCGCGCCCTCGGCCTGGCCCTGCTCGACGCGGCCGCCGCCCGCGGGGCCCTCGACCCCGAGCAGCTCGCCGAGCTGGCCGCCGACGGCCGCGAGGACGTGGTGGTGTGGGCGCGCGAGCGGATCGAGGCCCTCGCCGAAGAGGGCCAGCTGCCCAACCCCGTGCTCTACCGCCTGCTCGACGCCGGGGCCCGCGACGTGCGCTTCTTCGGCCGCGAGCTGGTGCGCGAGCACCTCGAGCGCTTCGAGGTCGCCGAGTTGATCGTGTTCTGCGCCGAGTCCCCCGACGCGCCGACGGCCGCGCTGGGGATCGCGCTCTACCAGGAGCGCGCCGAGGACCACGGCTTCGACCTCCTGCACCTGCTGCCGCTGTTTCGGATCCTGCTCTACCGGGTAGCCACCGCGCGCAAGGAGAAGGAGCGGATCTACCGCACCCTCACCGAGTGGGCGCTGGAGCAGCCCGCGCACGGCGAGCTCGCGGCGGACGTGGTCGCCGCCTTCGGCCGCAGCCGGGTCCAGCTCGACTTCACCCGCGCGCTGCAGCTGCTGGTCAAGATCAAGCAGCGCTTCCCCGAGGTCGAGGCCGGCGTCGAGGTCTCCGAGGTGTTCGGCTACGTGGCCGGGGCGGAGGCGTAATGGAGCTCACGCTTTCCTACGGCCAGTCGAGCGGCGTCGACCTGCAGGGCACCTCCGCGCGGGTCCGGCTCAGCGGGGCCAAGCAGCGCCCGCTGCTGCGCTACAGCGGCGTGGTCCAGGACCCCTTGACCTTCAGGGAGTCCCTCGGCGCGCTGCACGACGTCGTCGTCTCGGACTTCCGCTGGCGGCCTCCGCTGCAGCGCGAGCAGTTCAGCCGCTACCTCGCCTACAAGCTCGAAGAGCGCCAGGCGGCCGAGCTCGCCGCCGCCGAGCGGCGCTTCCTCGAGTTCGAGTGGCAGACCCAGCAGCAGGGCTGGTTCGTCTACGACCCGGTGTGCAGCGTGCACCCCGACGAGCTCAGCTTCGAGGCCTTCAACCGCGACGGCTCGGTCTACGCGCGGCTGGGGATCGCGCGCTCCGCGGCCGAGGAGCGCGGGCGCGTGGTGTGCGGCACGACCAACGTCGACTTCTCCGCCGGGCTCTACCAGGCGGTGCAGCGCCTGCGCACGATCTGGAGCACCGAGCTCGAGCTGGGCACCGGGGTCGCCGGCGACGCGGTCGAGCTGCGCTCGGGTGACGGCGCGCACACCGAGAAGAGGATCGAGCTCCCCGACGGCTGGGTGCGCGGCTTCGTGCAGCTCGGCTGCGCGAGCTTGCTGCCCGCCGAGCAGGTGAACCTGCTCCCGGTGCACGTCTACGACCTCCTGCACTGGCTGCGCCAGCACAAGGCGCGCACCAGCCCGCGGGCCCTGCGCTTCGAGCTCGAGCCCGGGGAAGAGCCCGTGATCGTGCTCGAGCCCTGGGAGCAGCGGATCCCCTGCCCCGGCGCCGCCCACGGCGCCGAGCGGCGGCGGGTGATCCGGGTGTGGGGCCGGCGGCGGCTGCTCTTGCTCGAGCGCATGCTGCCCCTCGCCGAATACGTGAGCTTCCACCTCCTCGGGCGCGGCATGCCCTACTTCGTGCGCGCCCACGCGGGCGACTACCGCTTCGACCTCGGGCTCAGCGGCTGGACCCGCAGCGACTGGACGCGCACCGCGCGCTTCGACGCGCTGATCTCGCGCCAGGGCGCGAGCAGCTCGCCGTCTCCCCGCGTGCTGGGCTGGCTCAAGCACGCCCTCGTGGGGACCCCCGAGGAGATCGCCGCCGGGGCGCGGGTCGACGAGGCCGAGGTCCACGCCGCGCTGACCCGGGCCGCGGGTCAGGGCCAGGTGGTCTACGACGCCGGCGCGGGGGCCTACCGCTTCCGGCCGCTGTTCCAGAGCCCGCTCCCGGCCTCGGCCAGCGTGGGCGCCGACCCCCAGGCCCAGGCCGCCCAGAGCCTGCTCGCCGACGGCGGGATCGACCTCACCGGCGTCCAGCGCGAGCCGGGCGGCGGAACCCGGCTCGCCGGGCGAGTCCGCGACGGCGACCACGCCCGCGAGCCGGAGGTCGTCCTCGGCGACGACGGCCGGGTGCAGTCCGCCGCGTGCGGCTGCTGGTTCGCCAAGCAGCACGGGCTCAAGCAGGGCCTCTGCCCGCACACCCTGGGCCTGCTCCTCGCCTGGGACGACGCCTGATCCCAGGGGGCCTCGCCTTCGCCGCGCTCGGCTGCCCGCTGGCGAGGGGCTCCCGCTCCCTCCACACTCGGTAGGTGAGGCTAGGCCGCTACGAGATCCAGAGCGAGTTGGCGCGCGGGGGCCAGGGCTGCGTCTACCTGGCGCTGGACCCACACACCGGCGACACCGTGGTGATCAAGCTGCTCGAGAGCCACGACCCCCGCAGGCGTCGGCGCTTCGTGCGGGAGGCCCGGGCCCTGGCCGACCTCGATCACCCCTGCGTGCTCCGGCTGCGCGACCTCGGCGAACACGAGCGGCTGCCCTTCCTCGTGCTGCCCTACGTCGAGGGGCAATCCCTGCAGGACCGGATCGACCGCGGCGGCCCACTCCCGGTGGAGGAGGCCTTGAGGGTCGCCCAGCAAGTCGGCGCCGGGCTGCAGGCCGTCCACGCCAGCGGGCTGCTGCACCGCGACCTCAAACCCGCCAACGTGCTCCTCTCGGGCGAGGGCGGCGAGGTCAAGCTCGCCGACTTCGGGATCGTCAAGGACCTCGACCGCGACCAGGCGCAGACCCAGCAGCTAACCGGCAGCGGGCAGTTCCTCGGCACCCCCGGCTACTGGCCGTTCGAGCAGGTGCAGGGCGCCGCCGAGGTGGGTCCCAAGGCCGACGTCTACGCCTTCGCGGCCACGCTCTATGCGGCCCTCAGCGGGAGGCCCCCGCGATCGGCGGTGACGCTGGTGGAGGCCTTCGCCGCCTTCGATCGACCGGTGGAGCGCCTGGGGGGGGAGGTGCCGCCCTGGCTGGACGACCTCCTCCAGCGCTGCCTGGTCAAGCGGGCCGAGGAGCGCCCGCCGCTGGACGCGGTGCTCCAGGCCCTCGCGTCCCGCCAGCCGCTGCCCGCCGGCGAGGGTCGGCGCCTGCGCGGGATACTCCTGGTCGGGGTCGTGCTCGCGGCGGCCGCCGGGGTCACGGCGCTCCTGGCCCTGCGCGGGTCGCCGGCGCAGCAGGACTCGGCGCCGACCGCGGCCCAGGCGCACCACGCGCGCGGCCTGGAGCTCTCCCAGGCCGGGAAGCACGAGCAGAGCGTGGTGGAATACTCCGCCGCGATCGAGCTCGACCCGGCCGCGGCGCGCGCCTACACCGACCGCGGCTTCGCCTACTACCGCCTGGGCAAGGACGACCTCGCCCTCGCGGACTTCGATCGGGCCCTCGCCCTCGACCCCGAGGACGCCACGGCCTGGTCGAACCGGGGCGCGATCCTCCACCGACGGGGCGAGCTCTACGACGCGGTGACCGCCTACACCCGCGCGGTCGAGGTCGATCCTCGGAAGGCCTCGGCCTGGATCAACCGCAGCGCCGTCTACCTCGACCTGGACGACCTCGAGGCGGCCCTCGCCGACGCGGACCACGCGCTGGAGCTGGCCCCCGACGTGGTCCCCGCGCTCTACAACCGCGCCCTCGTGCGCGAGAGGCTCGGCGACCGTGAGGGCGCCCTCGCCGACTTCGATCGCTGCCTCGAGCTCAGCCCCCGCTACGTCGACGCCCTCGCCAGCCGCGGTCAGGTCCGCTGGAACCTCGGCGACACGGAGGGCTCCTTCGCGGACTTCTCCCGGGTGCTGGAGCTGAAGCCGCGGGACGAGCACGCGCTCCTCCAGCGCGCGCGGATCCACGTCAAGGCCGAGGACTACCCTCAGGCCGAGGCCGACTTCTCCCTGGCCCTCGAACAGCGCCCCAGCGCCAGGGGCCACACCGAGCGCGGCTTCGTCCGCTACCAGCTCGGCGACTACGCCGGCGCGCTCGAGGACTTCGACGCGGCCCTCGAGCTCGACCCGCGCTCGTTCGAGGCGCTGCTCAACCGGGGTGAGACCTACGCCGCGCTCGAGGACGACGCGCGCGCCCTCGCCGACTTCGAAGCGGCCGTGCGCCTCGACCCGCAGCACCCCCAGGCCGAGGTGCTGCGCACCCGGGCCGACGAGTGCCGGGCGCGGCTCGAGAGGCGCTGAGCTAGTAGACCACCGCGCGGAAGACCTGCTTGCGCACGGTCACGTCGAGGGTCCTCCCGTGGGGCTGGACCTGCTGCATGCACACCCCGACCAGCTCCTGGTCGGGGGCGACGAAGAAGGTCGTGCCCGCCAGACCGCCCCAGCCGAACTCGCCCACGACGTAGTCGGGCGCGTTGGGGTCGAGCCGCGTGCGCACGGCGCCGCCGAAGCCGAAGCCGACGCCGGGGGCGATCGCGCGATCGGCCACGCGCTGGGGGAGCTGGTTGGTGAGCATGGCCGCGACGGTCTCGGGGCGCAGCACCCGCTGCCCGTCGAGCTCACCGCGGCCGAGGATCATCAGCGCGAAGCGCGCGTAGTCGTCGAGGGTCGAGACCAACCCCCCGCCGCCGCCGAGCATGGGCGGCTGGAACTGGAAGGGGCTGGTGGCGGGCAGCTCACGCACCTTCAGCCCGCCCTCGCTGGGGGCGTAGTTGGCGGCGAAGCGGCTGAGCTTGCTCTGGGGCACGAAGAACCCGGTGTCGACCATCCTCAGCGGACGAAAGATTCGCGCGGTCATGAACGCGTCCAGGCTCTGGCCCGAGACCCGCTCGACCACGTGCCCCAGCACGTCAATGGAGACGCTGTAGTGCCAGCGCTCGCCGGGGGGGTAGAGCAGGGGCTGCTTGCCCAGCTTCGTCACGAAGCGGTCGAGGGGCTCGAGGGGGTTGAGCACCCCGGCGGCGCGGTAGGCCTTGTCGACCCGGGTCTGGCCGAAGATCCCGTAGGTCAGCCCGGAGGTGTGCAGGAACAGGTCGCGCACGGTGGGCTGGCGGTCCGGCGACTCGACCCCGCTCTCGCCCACGGCCACCACCAGGTCGGCCATTTCGGGGAGGTAGCGCGACAGCGGGGCGTCGAGGTCGAGCTTGCCTTCCTCCCAAAGGATCAAGGCGGCCACGCTCGTGATCGGCTTGGACATGGAGTAAATGCGGAAGATCGTGTCGCGGGTCATGGGCGCGTCGGGCGCGCGCTCGCCGGTGGTGTGGACGAAGGCGACCTTGCCCCGACGGGCCACGAGCACCGCCGCGCCGGGCACGACCTTGCGCTCCACGAGCCCGTCGAGGTCCTGGCGCAGCTGCTCCAGCGGACCCCGCGCCAGCTGCACGTCGCGGGGGGCGACGACGGTCAGCGGCCCGGCCAACAGGCTCGCGGCGGCGATCAGACTCAGCAGGACGATTCGGCGGATCATGCTTCCTCCAGCTCGGTCGAGCCCTCAGCCCGTTGGGAGAGGGCGAGGGGGCCTCGGCGTGGCCCCTCGAAAGCGCGAGCCTACGGGGTGTGCGCCTCAGACTCCAGAGGGAGGCCAGGCGCCGCCGCTGACCGCGGCCAGGACCCCGAAGGTCGCGACCGCCAGGACCCCCACCCAGCCCAGGACCTGGAGCGCGAACAGGCACGGGTTC
>Ga0070729_10003084_pt1 | contig 20010 bp, 15 predicted proteins | sample tdDd472_FD_66725 | JGI IMG/M metagenome (GOLD analysis project Ga0070729, IMG submission 66725) | Marine sediment microbial communities from the Atlantic coast under amendment with organic carbon and nitrate - tdDd47.2 | ecosystem: Environmental > Aquatic > Marine > Coastal > Sediment | place... | reverse complement strand
AGCGTGATCGGCAGCTCCATCTCCGCGATCGGCGTTTCGAGATTGCGGGCGACGTCGACGGCGAGCGCCTTGAGCGGCGAGACGTAGAGCGTGTGCACCCCCCTGAGCCGCTCGGCGCTGCCGGGCTTCTTCCCTCCGCGCGCCGCCAGCTCGACGAGGCTCGGCAGGAAGCCCGCGAGCGTCTTGCCGGCGCCGGTGGGGGCGATCAGCAGGGTCGAGCGGCCTTCCGACGCCTTGCGGACCAGGTCGAGCTGATGGGCGCGCGGCGACCAGCCCCGTCCGGCGAACCAGGCCTGGAAGCGTTGCGGCAGCAGATCGTCCTTCATCGAACCGGATTGTCCCGATGTGGTCGGTGGCGGAAAACGATGTTCTCAATTCGTTCTTGTCGGCTATAATCCATGACCATGGCCGTTCGCGCAACCGATCTCCTCCACGAGACCCAAGGCGGGCTCTATTGCCCGCCCGGCGATTTCTTCATCGATCCCTCCCGCAAGGCGGCCCGCGCGGTGATCACCCACGGCCATTCCGATCATGCCCGCGCCGGCCACGAGAAGGTGCTGGCGACGGCGGAGACGCTCGCGGTGATGGCCGCCCGCCTCGGCCGCCGCTTCGCGGTCGCCGGCCAGCCGCTGGCCTATGGCGAGACGGTGCGGGTCGGCGAGGTCGCGGTGAGCCTCTATCCGGCCGGCCACGTCATCGGCTCGGCCCAGGTGTGTCTCGAATGGCGGGGCCTGAAGATCGTCGTTACCGGCGACTACAAGCGCAAGCCCGATCCGACCACGGTGCCCTTCGAGGTCGTGCCCTGCGACGTGTTCGTCACCGAGGCGACCTTCGGCCTGCCGGTCTATCGCCACCCGCCGGCCGAGCGCGAAATCGCCAAGCTCATTCTGTCGCTCGAAACCTTCCCCGAACGCCCGCACCTGCTCGGCGCCTATTCGCTCGGCAAGGCGCAGCGGCTGATCGGCGAGGTGCGTGCCGCCGGCTTCGACGGGCCTGTCCATGTCCATCGCGCGGTCGAGCCGATCTGTCGCCTCTACGAGCGCTTCGGCGTCGATCTCGGTCCGCTCGAACCGGCCGAAAACCTCGACGCGGAAGCGGCGCGCGGCGCGGTCGTCGTCTGTCCGCCGATGGCGATGAAGGATGCCTGGGCCGCCGGCTTCGACGATCCGGTCTCCGTCGCCGCTTCGGGCTGGATGCAGCTCGTGACCCACCGGCTTTCGAGCGGCGCGCATCTGCCGCTGGTGCTCTCCGACCATGCCGACTGGCCCGATCTCTGCGCCACCATCGCCGAGACCGGTGCGGAAGAAATCTGGATCGTGCACACCTCGACCGGCTCGCTCCGCGCGCTCGGCCATTGGTGTTCGCAACGCGGGCTCGTCGCCCATCCGCCGCCGGGCGTCGACGACGTCCAGCCGGCGCTTCCCGGATTGGGGCTTTAGAGCGTGTCCCTGAATTGGATTGTGGCGCTGGTTTGATCAGATTTGTTCAGTTTCGTCCGCTGAGGAGGAAGGACATGCCGGGCATATTCGACGACGAAGGGGGCGGAAATGAGCAAATCTGATCAAATCCGTTCGGACAGCCCCCATTTCTCCCCTGGCTGCGTTCCGCAAGCCTTGAAGTGGCCCGCACTACGGCGGCTTGCGCGCCTTGCCAGCGAAAAAATGGGGGCTGCCAGCACCGCAATCGAATTCAGGGACACGCTCTAGATGCAGGCCTTCGCCGATCTTCTCGACAGGCTTGAAATGGAACCGCGCACGGAGCCGCGCCTGCGGCATCTGGAAATGTATTTCCGCCGCGCCCCCGACCCGGACCGGGGCTACGCGGCGGCGATCCTGAGCGGGCGGCTCCACTGGCCGCGGATCGCCGCGAAGGAGCTGACGCCGCTGATCGAGGCGCGCGCCGATGCGGCTCTGCTGCGGCTCGCGGCGGCGCCGACGAAGGATGCGCTCGAAGCAATGGCGCTCGCCTGGCCGGAATTCTCCTCGCCTGCGCCGCAGCCGAGCCTTTCGGACTGCGTCGAGGCCTTCGCGATCTGGACCCCGGACGGACCGCTCGCCAAGTTGCCGCGCCTGCTCGACGGTCTCGACGATCGCGGCCGCTGGGCGCTGCTGAAGCTCTATGCCGGCGGCCGCGACCTCAAGCTGTCCGCCCGCGCCGTCATTGCGGCGCTCGCCGGTCTCGGTGGCGTCGCGCCGGCGGAGGTCGCCGAGGTCTGGCGGCCGCTGGAGCCGCCTTTTTCGAAGCTCTTCGCCTGGCTCGAAGGCAAGGCCGAGCGCCCCCGCCGCCGCGACCCGCTCTGGTTCCGCGATCCCGCGCCGACGGAACCGGCCGACCTCGCGAACCTGCGCCGCCATGCGCCGGAAACCTTCGCCGCCGAATGGAAGCGGCCGGGGGTGAGGGCGCAATGGGCGGGGACGGGCGGCCGCGACGCCGAAATCCGGGTCACCGACCGCGACGGCCGCGAGCTTGCCGCGGCGCTGCCGGAGCTGACCGAGGGCCTGCGCGTGCCGGCCGTGCTCGACGGACTGCTGACCGCCGGACCTGACGCCGGTGCGCTGCAATCGCGGCTGCGGCGCCGGCGGGCGACGGCGGCGGTGGCCGAAAAGCAGCCGGTCGCCTTCCACGCCTTCGACCTTCTGATGCTCGACGGCGAGGATCTGCGGCCGCTCGCCTATCGCGAGCGCCGAATGCGCCTCGAAGACCTGATCGGCCCGCTCAACACGCCCGCTTTCGATCTCGCTCCGAGCGACCGGTTCGTTCGCTGGGACGAGGTCGAGGACTGGCTCGAAACGCCGCCGGAAGCGGCCGAGGGACTGATCCTCAAGCCGCTCGACGCCGCCTATGGAGCGGCGCCCTGGCATCTGGTCGCGGCGGCGCCGAAGGCGTTGCGCGCCGTGCTGATGTATGCGGAACCGATCCTGCGTTCGCGCGGGCTCGAGGCCACCGTCGGTGTCTGGCGAACGGAAAAGGGCCGCCGCGCGCTGGTGCCGGTGGGCAAGGTCGAGGCGGAAGAGGGGACGCTGGCGGCGGAGGCGGTGGCCCTGTTCGTCAAGGAAAACACCGTCAACCGCTTCGGACCGGTGCGCGAGGTGGCTCAGTCGGCGGAAGTCGGCCTGGTGCTCGAAATCGCCTATGCCTGCGTTGATCGCGCGGCGCGGCGCAAGGCCGGCATCGTCCTGCGCGCGCCGCGGATTTTCGGCATTGTGGAAGGAGCCCGCCCGGCCGAGGCGGGAGACCTCGAGGAGCTGTTATCGAGAGCGCCCCCATAGTCGAATGTATCGAAGAAAACGGGCCATATCGAATGATATGGCCCGAGTTGGGTACGCTACGGGAGGTATACCCCTTGCGCGCGCCGTCCGGCGTCAGCCGTTGCGGGCGCGCTTTTCCTTCCGCCGGTCGTTCGCCGGCTGATAGGCGATCTTGGCGTGATGCTCGCAATACGGAATGCCGGTGTCGGATTGCCGGCCGCAGAAATAGAAATCCTCGCTGCTCGGGTCGCCGATCGGCCATTTGCAGGTGTGCTCGGTGAGGGTGAGGATCGTCGCCCGCTCCTCGGGCGGAATGAACAGCTCCTCGACGAGCACCGGCTGCGGTTTGGCCACAGGCTTGGCGACCGGGGCCATGTCGGCCTTCAGCGCGGTGTTGCCGACGGTGCGCGTCATGCCGCCTCCTCCGCCGCCGCCGGAGCGCATCGGATGGCTCGGCGCGCGCGGCCGGCGCTGCTTGGGAGCCGAGGAGGAGGTCTTGGCGCGACCGGAAAGCCCCAGGCGGTGCACCTTGCCGATCACCGCGTTGCGGGTGATCCCGCCCAGTTCCGCCGCGATCTGGCTGGCGCTCAGGCCTTCGGCCCAGAGCTTCTTCAACATTTCGACCCGTTCTTCGGTCCAGGACATTGAGTTGTAACTCCGCATCTTCGTGTCCGCGTCGCGCGGCCGGCGTCCCTCGAACAGGCAAAATCCTTCACCCCTTGCGTGCAAGGTCATGCACGCCGCTCGGTTCAGACGCAACTGGGTGAAGAACGCGGTGGGAACGCGATCCGCCGCACGACATATCGTGTGTCGGTGATTTGCAAACTACAATATCCCGTGACTCCGGCGCAAGGATTGATTGCCCCGGTTTTGCCGTTATGGGGAGTTTTCCCCAGTCTGGTCGCGCGCTTGTCCAAGGCTTTTGCCCAGCCTCTCCGGAGCGGTTCGCGGGGCCTTGACAGGGCCATGTGGTTGGCGGTCAAGCGGATTTCAAGAGCGCCGAACCCGCCAGCCGGAAGCCAACCGAAAGATTGACATCGATATCCCCAAATATGGTATATGCGTGACGGATGCCGCCTTGTTGCGGCAGTTTTTGTTTTTACTTCCCTCGTTTGGAAACAATCATGTCTCAACCGCTCTACCAATCCTATGCGCGGGTCGATCTGGCGTTCGAAAGGGGCGAGGGCTCCTGGCTCTATACCGCCGACGGCGACGCCTACCTCGATTTCACCGGCGGCATCGCCGTCAATTCCCTCGGTCACGCCAATCCGCGCCTCGTCGACGCGGTCAAGACCCAGGCCGAGAAGCTGTGGCATGTTTCCAACGTCTTCCGAATTCCCGAGCAGGAGCGTCTCGGCGAGATGCTCTGCGCCAACACCTTCGCCGACAAGGTGTTCTTCACCAATTCCGGCGCCGAGGCGATGGAGGCCGCGATCAAGACCGCGCGCCGCTACCAATTCGCCAACGGCTCGCCCGAGCGCAACCGGCTGATCACCTTCGAGGGCGCCTTCCACGGCCGCACGCTGGCGACCATCGCCGCCGGCGGCCAGGAGAAATACATGGAGGGCTTCGGCCCCAACATGGACGGCTTCGACCAGGTGCCGCTGGGCGATCTCGACGCCGTCCGCGCCGCGATCAACGAGGAGACCGCCGGCATCATCATCGAGCCGGTGCAGGGCGAAGGCGGCATCCGCCCTGCCGAGATCGAGTTCCTGCGCGCCCTGCGCGAGATCTGCGATGAGAACGGCCTGCTGCTGGTGCTCGACGAGATCCAGTGCGGCGTCGGCCGTACCGGCAAGCTCTTCGCCTATGAATGGGCGCGGATCGAGCCCGACATCATGGCAATCGCCAAGGGCATCGGCGGCGGCTTCCCGCTCGGCGCCTGCCTTGCCACCGACGAGGCCGCAAAGGGCATGGTCGCCGGCACCCACGGCTCCACCTATGGCGGCAATCCGCTCGCCACCGCGGTCGGTACGGCGGTGCTGGAAACCGTGCTCGAGCCCGGGTTTCTCGACGAGGTCGTGCGCAAAGGCCTGCTGCTCAAGCAGAAGATCGCATCTGTTGTCGACACCTATCCCGATATCTTCGACCTGGTACGCGGCCAGGGGCTGATGCTCGGCATCCGCTGCAAGGTTCCCGCCGCCGACCTGGTCGCGATCATGCGCGGCCATCACCTGCTCGGCGTCGGCGCCGGCGACAACGTCATCCGCTTCCTGCCGGCGCTTAACGTCAGCGACGAGGAGATCGAGGAAGCGGTCTCCCGGCTCGAGAAGTCGGCGGCCGACATGAGCGCCGCCGCCAGGGCATCGGCGTAAATATCGGAGGCGGATGGTGAGTGGAGCAAGCGGCAAGCGCGATTTCCTCAATCTGGCCGACTGGGACGCCGCGACCCTGCGCGCGATCCTCGATCGCGGCCGCGACCTGAAGGCCGATCTCAGGGCCGGCAGGACCGTGGACCGCTACAGGGGAAAGGTGCTGGCGATGGTCTTCGACCAGCCCTCGACCCGCACCCGCGTGTCCTTCGACGTCGGCATGCGCCAGCTCGGCGGCGAGACCATCCTCTTGACCGGTTCGGAAATGCAGCTCGGCCGTGGCGAGAGCATTTATGACACCGCCAAGGTGCTCTCCCGCTTCGTCGACGCGATCATGATCCGCATCCTGGACCACGATCTCGTCGCCGAACTCGCCGAGCACGCCACCGTGCCGGTGATCAACGGACTGACGCGCGAGTCCCATCCCTGCCAGATCATGGCCGACCTGATGACCTTCGAGGAGCATCGCGGGCCCATCGCCGGCCAGACCATCGCCTGGTGCGGCGACGCCAACAACGTACTCACCTCGTGGATCCGCGCCGCCGTCCGCTTCGGCTTCGTCATGAACGTCGCCACTCCCGCCACGACCCCGCCGGACCCGGCGCTGATCGACTGGGCCCGCTCCGAGGGCGGCACGGTCAACGTCACCACCGAACCGGAAGAGGCGGTCGCCGGCGCCCGCTGCGTCATCGCCGACACCTGGGTGTCGATGGGCGACGACGACGGCGAGAGCCGCCATAACCGGCTGAAGCCGTATCAGGTGAACGACGCGCTGATGGCGCACGCGGCCGACGACGCGGTGTTCATGCATTGCCTCCCGGCCCATCGCGAGGAGGAGGTGACGGCGAGCGTGATCGACGGCCCGCAATCGGTGGTCTTCGACGAGGCCGAGAACCGGCTGCACGCCCAGAAAGGCATCCTCGACTGGTGCCTGGGAGGGGTGTGACGGCATGGCCGAAAGCGCCGCCGATCTGGGTATTGCGCTGGCCGGCGACGACGCGGTCGTACCCTTCGAGGTCGCGCCGCTCGACGTGCGCGGCCGGGCGGTGCAGATGGGCGAGGCGGTCGATACCATCCTCCACCGCCACGCCTATCCCGAGCCGGTCGCCCGGCTGCTCGGCGAAGCGCTGGTCCTGACCACGCTGCTCGGCACCTCGCTGAAATTCGAGGGCAAGTTCATCCTCCAGGCCCAGTCGGACGGTCCGGTCTCGATGCTGGTGGTCGACTTCCGCAGCCCCGACGCGCTGCGCGCCTATGCCTCCTTCGACACCGAACGGATAGAGGAAGCGATCGCGGCGGGCAATACCGCCTCGGCCGACCTGCTCGGCAAGGGCCATCTGGCGCTGACCATCGACCAGGGCGCGGCGATGAACCGGTATCAGGGGGTCGTGGCGCTCGAAGGCGAGGGGCTCGAGGCTGCCGCCCACACCTATTTCCAGCAATCCGAACAGATCCCCACGCGGGTGCGGCTGGCCGTGGCCGAGCGGGTCGCCCGTTCCGCCTCGGGCGAGACCGAACGCCGCTGGCGAGCAGGCGGCATCCTGGTGCAGTTCCTGCCGTCTTCGGCGAGCCGCCTGCCGCATCGCGACCTGCCGCCCGGCGACCAGCCGGACGAGGTGGGCGTCGACGCTGAGGACGAGGGCGACGACGATGCCTGGGTCGAGGCGCGGGCGCTGGTCGACACGGTCGAGGACCACGAGCTCACCGACCCGGAGATCGGGGCCGAGCGGCTTTTATACCGGCTGTTCCACGAGCGTGGCGTCAGGGTGTTCGAGGCGCAGTCCGTCGCCGACCGCTGCCGTTGTTCGCGCGCGGCGATCGAGGAGATGCTCGGCCGCTTCTCCGATGAGGAACGCGCCGACATGGTGGTCGACGACCAGATCGTGGTTACCTGCGAGTTCTGCAGCACCCGCTATCATTTCGACGCGTAGCCGCGTCGCCCGGCGCCGGGAATAAACCAGATTACCGGAATTTCACTTGTTCCGCCGCCGGGAAGGCATATTTTCCCCTATATTCGCCGATCTGCGCCCTGACGGACTCCCGATGCCGGATACCCGGCGCCATGAGGATTTCGGGGGTGATATAGGATCCGGGAAAGGAAGCCGCTTGCAGCCGCTCGACATCAAGACCGGGACGCGCTCCCGGACACGGCGCAATCGCCTGTGGATCATACCGCAGGCGATCCTGCCCGTTCTCGTGCTCGCCGGCGCGGTGATGGTCATGCAGCACATGATCAGGACCAAACCCGAGGTCATGCAGCGCAAACCGCGCGAGCGCGTCTATGTGGTCGAGAGCGCGGCGGTAAAGATCGCCGACCGGCGGCCGTCCTTCACCGTCTACGGCAACGTTGTCGCGGCCAATTCCGTCGATCTCAGGGCGCTCGTCGCCGGCGAAGTGCTCAAGGTGCATCCCTCGCTCGGGGTCGGCTCCTTCGTCGAGAAGGGGTCGGCGCTGGTCGAGATCGATCCGTTTGCTTACAAGGGCGCGGTCACCGAGGCGGTCGCCAATCTCGCCGAGGCCAAGGCCAAGCTCACGGAATCGAACGCCCGCAAGGCGCAGGAGGAGAGCGCCCTCGATCGAGCCATGGAACAGCTCGCCATCGCCGAGAAGGACCTCGAACGCGCCCAGTCCCTGGTCAGGAAGGGCGCGATGACAGAACGCTCGATCGACGACCGGCGGCTGGTCGTCAGCCAGCGGCGGGCGGCGGTCGAGCAGCGGCGCGACAATCTCAAGATCGAGAGCGCCCGCCTCGAACAGTACCGCACGGCGATCGAGCGGCTCGAATGGAAGCTGAGCCAGGCCCGGCGCAATCTCGAGAACACGGTGCTCAAGGCGCCGTTCGACGGCATCGTCACAAGCGAGAATGTCGAGCCCGGCCGCCTGCTCAACGCCAACGACATGGCGGTCGCGCTGTATGACTGGAAGTCGCTGGAAGCGAAGTTCACCCTGTCCGACCAGCAGTTCGGCCGCATCACCCGCGACGGCGAGGGGCTGGTCGGCCGTCAGGTCAAGGTGGCGTGGAACATCGGCGACAAGCCGGTGGAATATTCCGCCCGCATCGAACGGGCCGGCGCCCAGATCGCCTCCCAGCGCGGCGGCGTCGAGATCTATGCCCGCATCGACGTGACGTCGGCTTCGGTGAGGATCCGCCCCGGCGCCTTCGTGAAGGTCACGGTTCCCGACCGGCTGATCGCGCGGACGGCGCGGCTGCCGGAAACGGCTGTCTATTCCGACGACCACGTCTTCGTTATCGACAAGGGCCGTCTCGCCCGGCGCGACGTCGAGGTCCTCGCCTATGCCGAGGGCGATGTGCTGGTTCGCGGCGCTCTCAAGGACGGCGAACAGGTCCTGACCACGCGGATCGCCGAAGCCGGCAGCGGCCTCGCCGTCCGTACCGGCGGCGAAGGCGGCGGCAAGAAGCCCGCGGGCGACGGCACCCCCGGCGCGCCCGGACCCGAGGCGCGCGGCGGCCATGCTCCGGAAGGCGGCGCGACGGGTCGCGGAAAGCGCCCGGGCGGCGGCCAGCGTCCGTCCCTGCGTCCGTCGAAGGGGACGGCCGATGCCAAACGCGGCGCCTGATCTCGGCGGCCACGGGCTGATCGCCCGCTTCATCCGCCACAAGAATGCCGCCAACCTGGTCATGGTGCTGATGATCCTGTCGGGGATCTACGCGCTCGCCAAGCTCAACACCCAGTTCTTTCCCACCGCCGAGATTCGTACGATCACCGTGTCGGTGATCTGGCCCGGGGCCAGCGCCCAGGATGTCGAGCAGCGCATCCTCAACTCGGTCGAGCCGGCGGTGCGCTTCCTCGACGGCGTCGATCAGGTGATCTCCATCGCCCGCGAGGGCGCCGCCAATATTGTCCTCGAATTCGATCCCTCCACCGACATGCAGAAGGCGCTGTCGGACGCGGACAGCGCGGTGGCCGCGATCAACACCCTTCCAGAGGAGGCCGAGCGGCCGAAGGTGACCCTGCGCCGCTTCTACGACCGCATCGCCAAGCTGTCGGTCAGCGGGCCGTATTCCGAGCGGGCCCTGAAGGTCTTCGCCAAGCGCATCCGCGACGACCTGATCGACCGCGGCGTCGACCGGATCGAGATGAACGGCTTTCGCGACGAGGAAATCGTGGTGCGGGTGCCGCAAGCCGAATTGCGGCGGCTGGAACTGACCGCCTCCGACGTCGCCGGCCGCATCCGCCTCAACACCCAGGACCGGCCCTCGGGCAACATCAGGGGCAGCATCGACCGCCAGGTGCGCGCGACCGCCGAGGGCGAGACGCCGGAAGCGATCTCCCGCATCGAAATCAAGACCTTTCCGACCGGCGAGCGGGTCCGCATCCGCGACGTCGGCAGGATTTCCTACGAGCTCGACAGCGACCAGCCGCGCGGCATCGTCAACGGCCGGCCGGCCATCCAGTTGACGGTGATGCGCGCCGAAAACGCCGATACGCTGAAGTCCAACGAGATCCTGACCCGCTATCTCGAGGAGGCGAAGGCCAAGTTCCCGCCGTCGCTCGAGATCCGCAAGTACCAGGTCAATGCGGACCGGCTGCTCGAACGCATCATGCTGCTGGTCAAGAACGGTTTCACGGGCCTGGTACTGGTGGTCGCCGTGCTTCTGGTCTTCCTCAACGGCCGCGTCGCGATCTGGGTGGCGGTGGGCATTCCGGTGTCGATGATGGCGACGCTCGGGATGATGTATTTCTCCGGCCAGACCATCAACATGATCTCGCTGTTCGCGCTGCTGATGACGCTCGGCATCATCGTCGACGACGCGATCGTCGTCGGCGAGCACACCGCGACCCGTTTTTCCATGGGCGATCCGCCGGCGCTGGCCGCAGAGACCGGCGCCGGGCGGATGATGGTCCCGGTCGTCGCGGCCAGTCTGACGACGATCGCCGCCTTCGCGCCGATCTTCCTCGTCAGCGGTGTCATGGGCCAGATCATCGTGGCGCTGCCGATGGTGGTCATCGTGGTGCTGACGGCGAGCCTGGTCGAGTGCTTCTTCGTCCTGCCCGGCCATCTCGCCCATTCGCTCGGCGGCAATCGGCGGGCGATCTGGTCGTGGTGGCGGGTCGTTTTCATAGCCCTTGCTATCCTGTCCGTGCCGGTGCTGCTCGACTGGTTCGTCCGCCTGTTCGTCACGCCGGAGGAGGCGAAGGAGGGGCTGGGACTGCTGCTGAGCGGGACGGTCGAACGGGTCCGGGACTTGGTCGATACCGTTGGGGCGGGCGCACCGCCGCTGAAGATCGCCGCCGGCGCGGCCGTCGTGTTCGCGGTGCTCTTCCTTGCGATCCTCGTCGAAGCGGCGGTGCTGGTTTTCAAGCGCCGCGCCAACCGCAACCCCCACGGCGAATCCCGCTTCCGCCGCGCCTTCGACGCCGGCTTCGGCTGGTTCCGCGACAAGCCGTTCAATTTCCTCGTCGGCCTGTCCTATCGCTGGCGATACGCGACGGTCGCGCTCGCGGTATCCTCGGTGTTGATCTTCGCGGTCGGCAACTGGATGGGCGGTCGCATCGGCTTCCAGTTCTTCCCCTCGCCGGAAGCGGAATCCCTGACCGCGACGATCGAGTTCAATTCCGGCATCCCCGAGGAAGAGGCCGTCGTTGCCATACGTCGCATCGAGGCCTCGCTCTTCGCGACCGAGAAGCAGCTTTCCGGGGACGGCGAGAGCCTGATCGTCTCCGCCTATACGACGCTGGGCCAGTCCGGCCGCCACCAGGGCGGCAATCTCGCCGAGGTCAATGTGGATCTGACCGCCTCAGAGGTCCGCACGGTGAGGACCTTCGCCTTCATCAACGCATGGCGTCGCAACCTTCCGCACATCGTCGGCATCAAGCGCATTGCCGTGTCCGCGCGCCGGGGCGGTCCGCCGGGCAAGGATATCGACATCCGCCTGATCGGCGGCGACAGCGCCACCCTGAAGAAGGCGGCGCTCGAGGCTGCCGATCTGCTGAGCGCCTTTCCCGGCGTCTCCGCCGTCTCCGACGACCTGCCCTTCGGCAAACCGGAACTGGTGCTCCGGCTGACGCCGCGCGGCAAGGCGCTGGGCTTCACGCTCGAGGATGTCGGCAAGCAGATCCGCGACGCCTTCGAGGGCGCCATCGCCCGCCGCATGGCCGTCGGCGACGAGGAGGTCGAGGTCAAGGTGAAGACCACCTCCGCGGTTTCCGGCGGCGAGCAGGTGCGGGTGCAGGAGCTGAAGAGCCCCAGCGGCACCTTCGTGCCCCTGAACGAGATCGTCCACATCGCCGAGCGCCAGGTGTTCTCGGTGGTGCAGCGGCGCGACGGCCACGGCAGCGTCTCGGTCACCGGCGACGTCGACGACAAGGTGACCTCGAACCAGGCGGTGATCGCCAAGCTGTCGGAGAAGGCGCTGCCGGACCTGGCGGCGAAATACGGCATCACCTACAAGTTCTCCGGCCGTGCCGAGGAGCGCGCCAACGCCTTCGCCGATCTCGGTCTCGGGCTTATCCTGGCGTTGTCGGTGATCTACATCATCCTCGCCTGGATCTTCTCGAGCTACTGGCGGCCGCTGGCTGTGATGCTGATCATCCCCTTCGGCGTGGTCGGCACTTTCATCGGCCACGACCTGATGGGCTACAAGCTGACGATGATGAGCTTCATCTCGCTGCTCGGTCTCGCCGGCATCCTGGTCAACGATTCCATCGTCCTGGTCAGCCGCCTCGACGAGCGCCTGGGTGAGGGCGAGGACCTGGAGGTGGCGGCCGTCGGCGCCAGCCGCGACCGGCTGCGGGCGGTTCTGCTCACTTCGCTGACGACCATCGGCGGCCTCGCGCCGCTGCTGTTCGAGCAGAGCCTGCAGGCGCAATTCCTCAAACCGATGGCGATCACCATCGTCTTCGGCCTGTCGGTGGCGACGCTGTGGGTGCTGTTCCTGGTGCCCTCCATCGTCGGCATCGGCGGCGACATCTCCCGCTTCCTGCGCGGCATCTACGGCCCGCGCGACGAGGCAGGCGTGATGCCGGCGGAGTAGGCGCGGGGGCGCCGAATTTCAACGCCCGATGCTCTAGCCGGGAGAGTTCGCGGTCTTGTTGCGGTCGGCCGTTTTGCCGGAGCGGCGCGGCATCGATACGACTTCTCCCGCGCGGTTGACGAAGGGCGGCCAGACGCGGTTGCGGCCGGCCTGTTTGGCCGCATACAGCGCCGCGTCCGCGGACGCCACCAGTTCCTTGAAGTCGTGAGCGGCTGTCCGGCCGGCAGTGACGCCGATACTGGCGGTCACGACAGTGTCCGGAGACGCGTTTTCGTGAGGAATGGCCATTTCCTGAATGGCCCGCCGCAAACGTTCGCCCACCCGCAGCGAACCGGCAAGATCGAGTCCGGGCAGCAGCAGAAGGAATTCCTCGCCGCCCATCCTGACCGCAAGATCGCTCTCGCCTCGCATCTGGCTGGCGATCACCGCGGCCGCGCGTTTCAGACAGATATCGCCCTGCTGATGCCCGTAGCGATCGTTGAACAGCTTGAAGTGATCGATATCGACCATGATCACACCGACCTCGAATTCATCGCCCGTTCGGTCGTGCCAGATCGATTCGACTACCTCGTCGAGATGGCGGCGGTTCGAAAGGCCGGTCAGCGCGTCCATCTTCGAAGCGTCGTCGGCTTCCCGATGCAGCAACTTGTCCCGCTGTCGCCGCAGGAAGTTGAATCGAACGTCCCGCTCCATGCGACGGTTGGCCATCAGGCTGATATATGCCGCCGAGATCATGACGCAGGCACCGGTAAACCTCGCCTCGACGGAGGCCGGACCGACCAGCATGACCGCCAGATAGGCAAGGGCCAGAACGAGCGTCCAGGCCGCCGCGGTCCTGAACCCCATCCGCAGATTGATGTTCATATACACCACCACCGTCGTGGCGAGATACTGATAGTGTTCCGCGGCGGGATCGTCGCGGTTGAACCAGTAGACGGCCAGAATTTGCGCGAACATGGCCAAAGGCAGCAGGCAGCCGACCAGATCGCGCATCGATTGCAGCCTGGTGCGCCGATAGAACAGGATTCCGCCCAGAGTGATGGCCGTGACGACCGCATGCAGGACGCACGCCATGACGAACGTGGCCGGCAGCACCAGCAGATCCGCCACCAGGAAGGCGTTGTACAAAACGATGGACGGGATGAGCAGTTTTCTGATGTTGCGCTCATGGTAGGAACGCACGTTATCCTGGAAAATCGCCTCGAGCGGCTCGGCAAAACGAAGTCTGCCGGCCAGCGTTGTCCGGGCCGCTTCGAGGTCGGACATTTGCGGTGTTTCAGAACTCAATCCGGCCCTCGTCTCGCACCGGCGACGGGTGGCGTTTGATTCAGGCATGACGCACGCCGGTCCGGCCCCGACCTTCGGACCGTCCTCGTTCGCGGCCCCGGAAACCGGCTACTTCGCCTGCCGATCGGGAAAGCGAAGCCAGGCCATTTTCGCCGTCGGACAATAATAGCAGATCCTGCATCGACTGATGCTCCGCGACAAAATCGCCGGCGCATGGCAGCACGAATGACAACGCCTTTCGCGCGTGGCGTAGATTTCAATCGGCGATCTTCGATGAAGTTTGCCACGAATCCTTTAATCAATCGTTGAATGCAGCCATGCCGGCGGAGCAACGGCCTACGCCAACCCCATCGCAAACTCCGCCAGCGCCTCGGCTGCGATGTCGAGAGTGGCCTCGGACGTCGTTCCCGCCGCCTTACGCGGGGCGAGGTCATGATTGCCGTCCGTCATCCAGCGAAGCGTCACCGGCGGACCGAACTCGTATCCGGCTACTTCTTCGCGGCCGCCGAATGGATCGCGCTCCCCCTGGCAGATCAGAGCCGGGCATTTGAGCTTTCGAAGCGGCTCGAGCCGGGTTTTCTCCGGCTTGCCAGGCGGATGGAACGGGTAGCCTAGACAGACAACGCCCTTCACGCCGGTTTCGATTGCAGCATCGGTTCCCGCCAGCATCGCCGCCACCCGGCCGCCCATCGACTTGCCGCCGACAAGCAGCGGCGCGACCGCCTCGCGCCGGATCGCCTCCAGCGCTGCTTCGAATTCCCCGATCAGCTTGTCCGCCCGCGGCGGCGGCCGCTTCCGCCCGTCCTCGCGCCGGCCCGCCATATAGGCGAACTCGAACCGCGCGACCGCGATCCCCCGCGCCGCCGCCCGTTCGGCGAAGCCGGTCATGAAGGCCGTATCCATCGGCGCGCCGGCGCCGTGGGCGAGGAGCAGTGTGGCCCTGGCCGGGCCCTCGGGCCGGTTCCACAGATGTGAAGGCATCGGCTCCTCCGCTTACGAAACTGTGACAAAGAGGCGATTTGACCTTTTCGCCCGATTGCGCGACAGGGAAACGGACTTTCCGCTCTCACGCAAGAGGGTTCCGATGGACTGGCCGTTCGGATGGAGCGAGGCCACCTGGCGCCTCGTCGTCTTCGCCGCGATCTTCCTGACCATGGCCGGCTGGGAACTGGTCGCGCCGCGCCGCCAATTGAGCTACGGCCGCGGCCGTCGCTGGCCGACCAACTGGGGCATCGTGCTGCTCAACACGGCCCTGGTGCGGGTGCTGTTCCCCGCCGCCGCCGTCGGCGTCGCGGTGTTCGCCGAGACCCGCGGCTGGGGCCTGTTGCCGATGCTGGGCTGGCCCCGCTGGATCGACGGAATCGTCGGCTTCCTGGTGCTCGATTTCGCCGTCTGGCTGATGCATGTGATCGCCCACAAATGGCCGCTCCTGTGGCGGGTCCACAAGATGCACCACGCCGATCCGGACATCGACGTGTCCACCGCGATCCGATTCCATCCAGTCGAGATCGTGGTTTCGATGGCCTGGAAATCCGCCTTCGTGATCGCTCTGGGGATTCCGCCCGAGGCGGTGCTGATCTTCGAGATGGTGCTCAGCGGCGGCGCCATGTTCAACCATTCCAACGTCCGCCTGCCGCTCGGCCTCGATCGGCTGATCCGCCCGCTGGTGGTCACGCCGGACATGCACCGGGTGCACCATTCCGTCCACCGGCGCGAGACGGACTCCAACTACGGGTTCAACCTCGCCGTCTGGGACCGGTTGTTCGGCACCTATATCGCCCAGCCGCAGGACGGGCACGAGGGCATGACCATCGGTCTTTCGGAATACCAGTCGGCCGAGCCGACCGGGATCCTGTGGTGCCTGGGCCTGCCGTTTCGTGGCGGATTGACTGGACTGTTTTCCCGACGGGATTCGGAAAGCGATGAACGGGACGGTGGGAGCAGTGCCGGAAATGGCTAATATCGTCTGCGTCTCCGTGCTGACCTGCCCTGAATGCGGTCACCAGGCCGAAGAGACAATGCCCGACGACGCCTGCGTGTTCCTCTACGACTGCAAGGGATGCGGCGCGTTGATCAAACCGAAGTCGGGCGATTGCTGCGTCTTCTGTTCCTACGGGACGGTTCCGTGCCCGCCGATACAGGATGGGCGGGCCTGCTGCTGACCCGCCCCGCCCGTCGGCTGGTTCGGCTTTTACCTATTCCGCCGGTTCCAGCTTGTCCTGGGTCTTCGTCTCGAAGTCGCCCGCGTCGTGGCGCTCGCGAAGCTGCATGGCGGGGTCGCCGAAGGCGCGATTGACCATGCGGCCGCGCCTGACCGGCTCGCGCGCGTCGATGGCCTCCGCCCAGCGAACCACGTTGGTGTAGGAGCCGACATCGAGGAATTCGCCGGCCTCGTAGAGGCGGCCGAGCGCGAGCTGGCCGTACCAGGCCCAGTTGGCCATGTCGGCGATGGAGTAGCTGGCGCCGAGCCATTCGGATTCCGCCAGCCGCCGGTCGAGCACGTCGAGCTGACGCTTGGCCTCCATGGCGTAGCGGTTGATCGGATATTCCCATTTCTGCGGCGCATAGGCGTAGAAATGGCCGAAGCCGCCGCCCAGATACGGGGCGCTGCCCATCTGCCAGAACAGCCAGGACAGGGTCTCCGCCCGGTCCGGCCCTTCGGTCGGCATGAAGGCGCCGAACTTCTCGGCGAGATAGAGCAGAATCGCGCCGGATTCGAACACCCGGGTTCCCGGCTCGGTGCTGCGGTCCATCAGCGCCGGGATCTTCGAGTTCGGATTGACCTCGACGAAGCCGCTCGAGAACTGCTCGCCCTCGCCGATATTGATCAGCCAGGCATCGTATTCGGCGCCCGAATGGCCGGCCGCCAACAGCTCCTCGAGCAGGACGGTGACCTTGACGCCGTTCGGCGTCGCCAGCGAATAGAGTTGCAGCGGATGCTTGCCGACCGGCAGCTCCTTGTCATGGGTCGGTCCGGCGATGGGCCGATTGATATTGGCGAAGCGGTTGCCGCTCTTGTCCTCTTCCCAGGTCCAGACCTTGGGCGGCTCGTAAGTGCCGGTATCGCTCATTCTCTTACCCCTTGAAATTGCTGCTTGCGCCAGAACGGCGAAGGTCGATGCACCCTTCGAGATATGCGGCGGGATGCCGCGAGGCGCAAGACCAGTGTATGGATTTGGTACGCGTTTCCAATATCCTCGCCTCGAAGAGAACGCGATTGTGAATTCGCCGCCGGAATTGGTCGCTCCGCCGCATTCGAAGGTGCGCGCGGCGATTTTCCGGGGTGAAGGAAAGGCTGTACCACGATGACGATCCTGATTGCCGGCGGCGGCATTGCCGGCCTCTCCCTCGCCCTGACCTGTCACCGGATCGGCGCGCCGTTCAAGGTGTTCGAGGCGGTGAACGAGATCCGTCCCCTCGGCGTCGGCATCAACCTGCAGCCGAGCGCGGTGCGCGAGCTCTTCGACCTCGGCCTCGAAGCGCAGTTGGACGGGATCGGCGTCGCCACCCGCGACTACGGCATGTACACCAAATACGGTCTGGAGATCTGGACAGAGCCGCGCGGCCGCTGGGCCGGCTACGACTGGCCGCAATTCTCCGTCCATCGCGGGCTGCTCCACACCATGCTCCACGAACAGGTGCTCGAACGGGCCGGACCGGGTTCGGTGGAGACCGGCTGGCGGGTCACGGGCTTCGAGAACACCGGCGATGGCGTGCGGCTGATGCTCGACAACGCCGCCGGCGAGAGCCGGGTGGAGGAGGGCGCGCTGGCCATCGGCGCCGACGGCATCCATTCGGCGATCCGGGCGCAGATGGCGCCTGCGGAGGGTCCGCCGGTCTGGGGCGGCTACGTGCTCTGGCGCGGCACCACCCGGGCGGTACCGTTCCTGACAGGCGCCTCCATGGTGATGATCGGTCACGACCGCCAGCGCTTCGTCTCCTACCCGATCTCGAAGACGGATCCTAAGACCGGCAAGGCGACGATCAACTGGATCGCCTCGATCCGCTACGGCGAGGACGATCCGTGGAACAAGGAGGATTACAATCGCCGTGCCGATCTCGCCGATTTCCTCCCCCGCTACGAGGACTGGGTGTTCGACTGGCTCGATGTGCCCGCGCTGATCCGCGCCAGCGACACGGTCTACGAATACCCCATGGTCGACCGCGATCCGCTCGACCGCTGGACGCAAGGACGGGTGTCGCTGATCGGCGACGCGGCGCACGCCGCCTACCCGGTGGGGTCCAACGGCGCCGGCCAGGCGATCGTCGACACCCGCAAGCTCGGCGCCCGTCTCCTCGAACACGGCCTGACGCCGGCGGCTCTGGAGGCCTACGAGGCGGAGATGCGCCCGATCACCTCCAACGTCATCTTCGCCAATCGCGGCGGCGCCGGCCCCGATGCCATTCTCGACGTGGTCGAGGAACGCTGCGGCGGCCGTTTCGACGACATCGAGGACGTGATCCCGAGAACCGAACTCGCCGCCCATGCCGACCGCTACAAGAAAATCGCCGGATTCTCCATCGCCGAGCTGAACGCCCTGCCGCCGATCGTCCCGAAGGGTGCGAGGTTGACGTGACCCCGGCGGGGGCGCCGGCGCTGTGGTCCGGTCCCTTGACCGGCTCGATCCGGTTTGCATGATTGCGGTCCCCGCGACGCAAACGAAAGACTTCGCTCGTCATGACAGTCCTGATCGCCGGCGGCGGCATCGCCGGCCTTTCCCTCGCCCTGACCTGCCACCAGATCGGAGTGCCGTTCCGGGTTTTCGAGGCGGCCGACGAGATCCGCCCGCTTGGTGTCGGCATCAACCTGCAGCCGAGCGCGGTGCGCGAGCTCTACGACCTCGGCCTCAAGCAGCCGCTCGAACGGATCGGCATCCCGACCCGCGACTACGGCATGTACTCGAAATACGGCCTGGAAATCTGGACCGAGCCGCGCGGGCGTTGGGCCGGCTACGACTGGCCGCAATTCTCCGTCCATCGCGGGCTTCTCCTCATGATGCTCTACGAGCATCTCGTCCGGCGGGCCGGGACGGCGGCGGTCGAGACCGGATGGCGGGCACGCGGGTTCGAGAACGTTCCCGGCGGGGCGCGGCTTCTGCTCGAAAACGCGGCCGGCGAGACCAGGATCGAAGAGGGCGCGCTGGTCCTCGGCGCCGACGGCATCCACTCGGCGATCCGCGCGCAGATGGCGCCGGGGGAGGGACCGCCGGTCTGGGGCGGGAACGTGATGTATCGCGGCACGACCCAAGCGGCGCCATTCCTCAGCGGCGCCTCGATGGTGATGATCGGCTACGAGAAGCATCGCTTCATCACCTATCCGATCACCGCGCCCGATCCTGAAACCGGCGAAGCGACGATCAACTGGGCCGCGTCGATCAAATACGGCCCGGACGATCCGTGGAACCGGGAAGACTACAACCGCCGCGCCAATCTCGACGATTTCCTGCCCAGCTATGCCGACTGGGTGTTCGACTGGCTCGATGTGCCCGCGCTGATCCGCGGCGCGGAGACCGTCTACGAATATCCCATGGTCGACCGCGATCCGCTCGACCGCTGGACCCATGGCCGGATCACCCTGATCGGCGATGCCGCCCATCCGGCCTATCCGGTCGGCTCGAACGGCGCCGGGCAGGCGATCGTCGACTGCCGCAAGCTCGGCGCCCGCCTGCTCGAGCATGGCCCGACCCAGCAGGCGCTGGAGGCCTACGAGGCGGAGATGCGGCCCTGGACCTCGAAGGTCGTCCTAGCCAATCGCGGCAACGAGGGCCCGGACGCCATTCTCGACGTGGTCGAGGAACGCTGCGGCGGTCGATTCGACGACATCGAGGACGTATTCCCGAAAGCCGAGCTCGCCGCCCATGCCGACCGCTACAAGAAAATCGCCGGCTTTTCCATTGCCGAACTGAACGCCCTGCCGCCGGTCATTCCGGAAGGGGCGAGGGTGGACTTGGGGTGAGGGCGGGAAGAGCTTCATTTATCGATCGTCATTCCAGCGAAAGCTGGAACCCAGCGGCAGCCGCCAAGAATTTAGAAGTCAGTTGTATGACTAGAGCGTTTCCAGTCAATATTGAATCATTTGACCGGTTTTCCAGGCTTGCCGAGTGCTATTGCGGACCGCGTGGTGGCCTTCATGGCCATGAGCGGGTCGCAATAGCACTCGGGAGGC
>Ga0070729_10003083_pt1 | contig 20019 bp, 18 predicted proteins | sample tdDd472_FD_66725 | JGI IMG/M metagenome (GOLD analysis project Ga0070729, IMG submission 66725) | Marine sediment microbial communities from the Atlantic coast under amendment with organic carbon and nitrate - tdDd47.2 | ecosystem: Environmental > Aquatic > Marine > Coastal > Sediment | place... | reverse complement strand
GCTCCATATCCGCCTGGGCGGCGCGCATCGCGGCGGCAGCTTCAGGGTCCTCCTCCATGCGCCTCTGGGTTCGGATCCGGTCGGCGCGCCCGCGAAGCTCATCCTGCATGGACGGGAATTGCGTGGCCAGCGACTCAAGCAGAGCCGCATCGCGTACGGTCCCCCAGCCCTCGATGCCATCGGTTGCGATCATGATCTCGAATGCGTTGGGGTTGCGCATCCGCGCGCGCAGGAACTCGCGGCCGTCCTTGGTGGCGTCCGCGCGCGCCGAGATGGCGGCAACTGCGGCGACGCGCTGTTCCGGCCGCGCCGAAGCTGCGTAGATCTGCTTCGCCGTCCGGACGACGATTTCGTGGTGGTCGACCGAGAGGTTGCGGATGTAGAGGAATGCAGTGTGGCGGTACTCCGAATTGTCGGAGTTGACGGCCATCTCCGCAGCCCATAGACCGGCGGTGTCCGGATTGTGCTTCGTGTTGCTCATGGCATCCAGCAGGATCAATCGCTCGGACTCGTCCGTCGTTCGGTAAAACTCGTCCTCGATGATCTGCGTCGCTTCGGCGGTGGTCACGACCCGCAGGATCGGGAGCAGCACCTTGCGCATCTCGGGATCCCGCGACTCGATCGCGTATTTCCGGATGGCGTCGAGCAGGTTGCGAAGCGCGACGTCGTCCTCGAGGAGCGCCGGGATGTTCTCGCACAGCTTGGCGCGGTAGTAGTGGGCGTGTTTCAGGTCACCGCTCTGCAGCACGCGTTCCAGCTCGCTCAGCCACTTGTTGCGCGTGAGCGGGGTGGGCGTTTGCCTCCCGCCGCTCTTGAGATAGGACGGGGGCGTGTCGTCCTTCGGAGTCTCGGCCGCCTCCTTGTTCTGCGGGTTGTCGGAGTCGTCGCGCGTCTCGTCGTCGCCCTGGGACTTGACCAGGATGATGATGACGACGCCGATCGCCGAGAACAACAGAAGCGGGACGAGGTACTTGCGCATCCCCCGATTCTAAGCGGCATTGTTCCGAATGGGAGCTTGTCCCGGTTTGGCACGCGCGCCCGAAGCGGGCCTTGAGCGGCGCCTCCACGCGCGTCGATAGCTCCCCACAGCTTTGGGCAAGCATCGATGACAGTCGTATCGAGGAACACAGGGGCCGACGGGCGGGTATCGAACTCGCGCCGACGGAAGCCGAATTCGCTCTCCGCGGTGGAGCGCGATGCCTTGGTCGAGGACTATTTGCCGCTCGTAAGGCACGTTGTCGGGCGCATTGCGGCCAATCTGCCGCCGCACGTCGATACCGAGGAATTGTTTCAGGTCGGCTCGATCGGTCTCGTGCACGCCTCCCGCACCTTCGATGGGGAACGCGGCGTGGCGTTCAAGACGTATGCCTTCGCCCTGATCCGCGGTGCCGTTCTCGACGAGTTGCGGCGCCTCGACGCGGTCCCGCGCAGCACGCGCGAAAAGATCCGCGCCATGGAAAAGGCGACCGCAAAGTTGAGCCAAGTGCACGGTCGGCCGCCCTCCCCGCAGGAAGTGGCCGCGGCCATGGGCGTGGCGGAAGAGGCGGTCACTCAGTTGGTCCGCGCCTCGCGCGCCGTCCTGACGCTCAGCCTCGAGGACGGGAAGGCCAACGCGGACGCGCTGCTTGTCCGCGACATCCTCGCCTGCCCGCGGTCGCTCGATCCGTGCGCGGCCGCCGGACAGGTCGAGATGATCGACGTGGTGGCCGATCGCATCCGCGAACTGCCCGAGGCGGAGCGCCGCGTCATCACGATGTACTACCGCGAAGGTCTGTTGCTGCGCGAGATCGGTGCCGTACTCAAGGTGACCGAGTCGCGCGTCAGCCAGATCCACTCGCGTGCCTTGACTCGTCTTCAGACGATCTTGAAAGACGTCTAGCCCTAAAGCCGTAGGCGATTCCTCCGAAAAATGGCCCAGTGGAGGAATCACTGTGGACCACGACGCGAGCTTCTCTTTGGAACGCATGCCGCCCTTGAAGTGGCGCGCTGCGTTTGTCGACGACGTCCGCCGCCGCCTCGAAGAGGGGGAGCTGGACACCGACACCGCGCTCCTCGAGACGGCGCACGCGCTACTCGATGGCGACGACCCGGTCCCGCACTAGCGCGCGTTCCTGACGGGATAGCAGACGTCATCGTTCGTACCGGCCGCGGCGTCCGGCCCGTTCGAGCAGATGCGAAAAGCGCGGGGTCCTTCACGATCGATGCGGTAGGGCTGTCTCCACGGGTCGGGCTCCAGGACGATGCGCGAGTCCGGATCCGGATCGGGCTGCTTCCCCGGCAAGGTTGTACTCGTGAGCTTCAACCACGCGGTGAGCTGCTCATATTGCCTGCGGCATTCGTCCAATGCGATGTCTTCGTCGGTCCGAAACGAGTCGGCCTGCGGGCCCGGACCGCACAGCGCCAACCCGGTCACCACGCTCGCCACGAAGATGAACTCGCCCGTGCGCCGCTTCCATCCCATGGTGTTCGCCGCGGAGCTACGCTTCGTCGAGCGGCTCGTAACAGATGTCGTCGTCCGTGCCCGGCTCCGCGTCCGGTCCGTTCGACCAGATACGGAAGTTGCGGCCGGTCTCGCGTTCGAGCCGGAACTGCTGCCCCCACGGGTCTTGTTCCAGTCGAATGAAATTGCGCTCTCCGTCGCGAAGCGGCGCCGCGACGCGGCTGAGGTGCTCCGGAGCCCGGGCCGCGCGTTGGAACAGCATCCAGCTCCAGGTCGCGTCGTAGTACTCCCGGCACTTCGCCAGGGCGATCTTGCGTTCCGCCTCGACCGACTGCTGCATCAGGTTCGATCCGGCCAGCGTTGCCAACAGCGCAATCAGTGTGACGACCACAATGAGTTCGAGCAGTGTGAATCCTCGCATGCATCTTGGACGCCGCGCGGACCGTCCGCATTCCCGATCAGCGGCGTCGCAGCGCGTCGACCGGAACCATGCGTGCGGCTCGCCACGCGGGGATCGCGCCGCCGAACAGCCCCAGCACGAGCGAGAACGTCACAGCGGTCATCAACACGACCGGCGTCACGCGGAATGCGAAAGCGACTTCGGTGAACGTGTTGAAGTTGGTCGCGCCGGTCTCGATGCCGTTGAGCGGCAGGGACAAGAGGCAGCCGACCAGTCCGCCCAGCAGCCCGAGGAGCAGCGCCTCCATCAGGAACGAGAGGAAGATCGGGATCGGCCGAAAACCGGCCGCCAGGAGAATGCCGATTTCGTGTGTACGCGAGGAGATCGCCGCGAGCATCGTGTTGGTTGCGGTGAATACCGCCGCGGTGCCCATGACGATCGCGAGGAACGCGCCGAGGAAGAGGAGCGTGCCCGACAGCGCCGAGGTCTGGCTCGTCAGGTACTCGCGCTCGGTCATGACCTTCGCGGGCACTTCCTTGTCGTCCTTGACGCGCTCGTTCAACTCCTCGACGTCCACTCCATCGTTGAGTTGGGCTACCACGCGATTGGGGGACGGGCGCTGCAGTGCGTTCAGCATGCGGTCAAGGTCGCCCCAGATCTCCGATGCGAACGGACCGTCGCTCTCGAAGATGCCGACGACGCGCAGGGGGGCCGTGTTGAGGACGATGACATCGCCCAGGCGGCAGTCTTCGATGCGATCGGACAGCTTGGCGCCGACGATCACTTCGTCTGCGCCGGGCTTGAAACGCCGGCCTCCGACGATGCGAATTCCGTCGCCGTAAATGTCGAAGCTGCGCTGTTCGACGCCACGGACGGGGACGTTTGTCTCGCCGCCCCCGACGCGGTTGCGCCGGACGGCGACATAGCACTCCATCCCGGCGAGCGGTTGTTCGTTCTCGTCGCTGCGAATCTCGGGCAACGTTTTGATGAGCCGCTGGGCCTTGTCCTTGCGGAACGCGCTGTCCCCTTCGTTGGTCGCACCGGGACGCAGGAAGATCGCCACATCGGTCCGGCCGGACTCGGCGAACAACGTCGCGAAGCCCTGTTGCAGACTGAGCACGCCCGCCAGGACCGCGACCGTCGCGCCGATGCCGATGATCGTCAGCAGCGTCGAGGAACGCCGGACCCAGAGGCTGCGGAGGTTGTACGAGACCGGGACGAGCACGCTTATTGCCTCCGCAGTGCGTCGACCGCGCGCATCCGGGACGCCGAGCGGCCGGGGACGATTCCTGCGAGTAGTCCGACGGCGATGGTCACGCCGATCGCCAGGAAGATGGTCTCGGGCAGGATGCGGAAACCGGGGAAGAAGCGGCCCAGCAACGTCGCGATGGGGACCTGTGCGCCCAGCGCGATCAGGATGCCGAATCCGCCGCCGAGGCCGCACAACGCGAGCGACTGTCCGATGAGAAGGCCGAACGTGGACCCGTCCGTGAAGCCCAGCGCTTTCATGATGCCGACATCCCGCACCTGTTCGCGGCCGGCCATCAGCATCGTGTTGACGCACGCCAGCAGGATTGCGATGAACACGCCGCCCCCGATGAACGACAACAGTTTCGGGACGTTGCCGACCATGCTGACGAACTGCCGGTTGAACTCCGCCTCGGTCGTCGTCTGGACCACCTGCGGGCCGTTCTCGAACAACCCGTCCACGGTGGCCATGACGGAAGTCGGGTCCGCGTCCTGCGCCACCTTGATGACGAACACGCCGACGTTCGGCGCGCTGCCGGTGATCGCTTCCTGCGACTCCGCGTGGAACTTCCAGTGGAAGAAGAAGGTACGGCTATCCACGGTCGCGCGGGTCGGTCGATAGATCGCGGCGACGTCGAACATGTACGCCGATCCGTCCGGCCTCGGGAACAGCGCCCCGATGATCGGCACCTGATCGCCGACTTTCCAGCCAAACTCCTGCGCGAGCTCCTCGCCGACCATGCAGGAATTGCGCTGGTTGGCGAAGGCTTCCTTGGATCCGGCGACGACTTCGACTTCGGGCCAGATCGTGATCAGCTCGTCCGGGTCGACGGCGAACTGAGCGAAGAAGTTCGAAGGCTCCTTGTAGTAGCCGCCGAACCACTGCCATTTGCACGTGCGCTCCACGCCGGGGACCGCGTCGATCTTCGCCTGATACGCGGTCGGCAGATCGACGAACAGGCTGACGGCCGACTGCACCCACAGGCGCCGCGAGTCCGCCGAGGCGATTCCCGCCTCCAGGGTCGTGACGACGGAGCGTAGGAAACAGAGCAGGAAGATCGCGATGGTCAGCGAGCCGATCGTCAGCAGGGAGCGGATCGGGTGCTTGAGGAGATTGCGAAAGACAAGGGCGACCATGGCCTACGGGGCGCCCTTCTCTTCGAGGCGTTCCAGGCGCCCCTTGTCGAGGTGCACGATGCGCTGGGCGTACTCCGCTGCGGCGGGGTCGTGCGTGACCATCAGGATGGTCTTCTTGAACTCCTGGTTGAGTCGCTGCAGCAATTGCAGGATCTGGTCGGCGGAGGCGCGGTCGAGATCGCCGGTCGGCTCATCGGCGAGGATCACCTTGGGGTCCGTGGCGATGGCGCGGGCGATGGCGACGCGCTGCTCCTGACCACCCGAGAGCTGGCCCGGACGATGGCTGGCCCGATCGGCCATGCCGACCAACTCAAGCGCGAACGCGGCCTGTTCCCGTCGCTGCGCGCGGCTGAGCGGTGCGAGCGTAAGCGGCAGCTCGACGTTCTTCTGCGCGGACAGCACAGTCAGGAGATTGAACCCCTGAAAGACGAATCCGACATTGTCCGCGCGCCAATTCGAGAGATCGGCTCCCCTGAGTTCGCTCAGGTGTTCACCCGCGACGAAGACGTCCCCGCTGTCCGGACGGTCGAGACCGCCCACCATGTTCAGCAGCGTCGTCTTTCCGGAGCCGGACGGACCCATGAGCGCGTAGAAGTGGCCTTCCTCCATGTCGAGGTCGAGGCCGTCGAGCACACGCAGCGTTTCGCCGCCGCGCTGGTAGCTCTTGGTCACCGCACGGACCTGAATCATCGCATCGCTCATGGTTCGATTCTCTCCTACGACTTGACCCGGACTCGGGAACCGTCGGCGAGCTTGCTCGACGGGCGTGCGACGAGCGTTTCGCCACCGTCGAGTCCCTTCTGGACGACGACCCGGCCTCCGCGCCGTTCGCCGAGAACGACAGGCTGCCAGCGCAGCACGTCGCGCTCGAGCACGAACACACCGGTGCGCCCTTCCAGCTTCGTTGTGCAATCGTCCGGGATCAGGACTACCGCGTCTTCCGACGCTCCGGTCTCCTGTGTTTTGGCTCCCGCTTCCTGGAAGACCGCTCGCACGCTCATCTCCGGGCGCAGACGTTCGTCCGCCTTCTCGAAGCTGATGCGCATCTCGACGGTGCCCTTTTGGCGGTTCGCAGTGGGCCAAATGCGCTCGACGCGGCCCGCGTAGCGAATCTGCGGATAGGCATCGAGATAGATGTTCGCCGGCGTGCCGATCGAGACCGCGCTCAGGCTTTTCTCGGGCAGCTCGACCTGAACTTCGAGCGAGCCGAAGTCGACCATGGTCACGACCGCGCCGCGCGAGTTGCCGCCCTGCGAGTTGGGGCTCACGACCTCGCCGACTTCGGCGTCCTTGAGGACCACGACGCCATCGAACGGCGCGCGTACTTCGGTCTTGTCGAGAAACGCGAGCGCCTCGTCGAGTTGCGCCTGACGGATCGGGATCACCGACTCCGTCTGCACCAGCTTGGCCGCGACGACGCGCGTCTGCGCTTCGGTCTCGCTGAGCTTGAGAATCGCGAACCGCAGGAGCGCCTGAAGAGTGCTTACCTTGGCGGTCGACGCGTAGAGATTCGACTTGGCCCTGTCCGCGGCATCCTGTGTTCCCGCGCTCTTCGTCAGCAGGTCGATCTCGCGGTCGTACTGCGCCTGCGCCAGCTCCCGCAAGGCTTGCGCTTCCTTGATGCGCTCTTCCGCCGCGGTCACATTGGCCTTGAGCGACTCCAGGCCCAGGTGCGCTGCCTCCAGCTCCGCGCGGACCTGCGCCACCGATGCCTTGGCCGCGGCCAGCTCGCCGCGCGTCCGCGCGACACCGGCCTCGTACTCCTTCGAGAACAATCGTGCCACGACATCGCCCTGCTTGACGACGTCGCCTTCCTCCACGTTCATTGCAACGACGCGTCCGGGGAAATCGGACGAGAGCGCCGCGCGTCGGGCGGCGACGATGTACCCGTTGGCCGCCGTTCCCGACACCGCCGACGCCGCGAGCGGGTTCGTCTTGGTGGCGCGGACGGTTTCGACGGTGGGCAGCGTCAACCGCTCGTAGGCCGATGCGAGCGGACGCCGGAAAACCCACAGCGCCGCGAGCACCACGATGGTCGTGATGGTCCAGCGAATGGGTCGGCCCCATCCCCGGCCGCGACGCCGTGAGGCCGTGCCGCTACGGTCGATACGGAGGCGGTCGAGGTCTTGTGCCATGGCGAATTCCGGGGCTGCGAACGGCCGATGATACGCGTAGCCGGGCGCTTGCGCGCCAATCCGCGCGGCCGCTCGCTTCTACCCGATCGTTCCTTGGTCCATGCTCAGGCGGTAAAGGCGCGCGTACAAGCCGTCCTCGGCCAGGAGCTCTTCGTGCGTTCCCTGTTCGCACAGTACGCCGTGGTGCAGCACGAGGATCCTGTCGGCCCTTCGAACCGTGGACAGGCGGTGCGCGATGACGATCGACGTGCGGTCGGTCATGAGCTTCTCCATCGCATCCTGGATGAGCCCTTCGGTCTCGGTGTCGATGGACGACGTCGCCTCGTCGAGTACGAGGATGGAGGGGTCGGCGGCGAGGGCGCGCGCAAAGGCGAGGAGCTGCTTTTGGCCGACACTGAGGTTGCTGCCGCGCTCCTGCAGCACGGAGTCGTAACCGCCGTCGAGCTTTTCGATGAACGTGTCGGCGTGCACCGTGCGGCACGCCTCGATGACTCGCTCGCGCGTGATCGATTCCTTGCCGAGTCGAATGTTCTCCTCGACGCTGCCGGCGAAGAGGAAGACGTCCTGCAGCACGACGGAGATGCGCGAGCGCAGGCTGCGGCGGTTGTACTCCGCGAGGTCGATGCCGTCGATGAGGATGCGACCCGCCTGCGGTTCCCACAAGCGGCTCAGGAGCGAGATCAGCGACGTCTTGCCTGCGCCGGTCGGTCCGACGATGGCGACCGTTTCCCCGGGCTTGATGTCGAACGAGATGCCGCGCAGCACCGGCTCCTCGGGCAGGTAGCGGAAGTGCACGTCCTCGAAGCTGACGGCGCCCTGGAGATCGGTGGCGGACTTGGCCTCCGGGCCGTCGACCTCCTCTTCCTCTTCGTCCAGCACGCCGAAGATGCGCTCCGCCGCGGCCAGCGCGCCCTGCAGGATGTTGAAGCGCTCGGACAGCTCGCGGATCGGACGCAGGAACAGCGCGAGCGCCATCCAGAAGTAGGTGAACTCGCCCCAGGTGAGTTGGCCGCCGCCGATGCGACTGGCGGCCAATACGAGCACCGCCGCCTGTGCGATGGCGGATGCGAGCTGGATCGTGGGGAAGAAGAACGAGAAATTGAAGATGGTCTGGAAGTGCGCGCGGCGCAGCGCCACGTTGCGCTCCATGAAGCGTTCGTCCATGGTCGCCTCGCGTCGGAACAGACGCGTCACGGCGATGCCCGTGAACGACTCCTGCTGAAAACCGTTGAGCATCGAGAGGCGGCTGCGCATCGTGCGGAAGGCGGTGCGCATGCGCTTGCCGATCCACAGCGAGAAGAGGATGACCAGCGGCAACAGCGCCATCGCGATGAGTGCCATCTGCGGGTTGACGATCAGGAGTGCCGCGACGATCAGGATGAGCAGCAACAGGTCGCTGGCGATGGCCGCGATCCCGGAGCTGAACATTTCGGCCAGCGCCTCCACGTCGCTTGTGGCGCGCGTCACCATCGTTCCGACCGGGGTGCGGTCGAAGTAGCGGACCGGCAGGCGGTGGATGTGCTCGAAGAGTCGCCCGCGCACGTCGTAGATCACGCGCTGGCCGAGCAGGATCGTGATCTGCTGCCGCGCGTAGTCGAGCAACGCGCCGAAGCCGGCCAGCGCACAGAACACGAAACCCCACGTGCGCAACGCACTCATGTCGCGCGGAATCACGCCGCGATCGATTGCCAAAGTGATGGCATACGGGCTGATGAGCGAGTTCGCCGCCTGCACGACGAGGACGACGATCGCGAGATACAGAAGCGATCGGTGGGGCAGGATGAAACGGAAAATCCGCCCGACGCTGCGCCAGTCGCCGCGGTTGTTCTCGGTGATGCCCCGGTACGCGCCGCTCACGGTTCCATCGCCTCGATCTCGTCCTCGAGCGCCTGTGCCCGCGCCATCTGCGCGTAGTCGCCGTCGAGCTCGAGAAGCTCCGCGTGCGTGCCCTGTTCGGTGACGCGGCCATCGCGCAGGTGAATGATGTGATCGGCGTCGCGCACGGCGGAAACGCGGTGGGCGACGATGATGGCGGTGCGGCCTTCGCGCACGTGGCGCAGGTTGCCGAGCACGGCACTCTCGGTCTCGCTGTCGACGGCACTCAGGGAGTCGTCGAGAACGAGCATGGGAGCGTCGGTCGCCAACGCGCGTGCGATCGTCGTGCGCTGCTTCTGGCCGCCCGACAGCGTGACGCCACGTTCGCCGACGATCGTCTCAAGCCGCTTGGGCAACTGGTCGAGATCCTTGGCGAGACTCGCGTCCTCGACCGCCTTCTCGATGTCCGTCGTCGGCGCGTCGGGACGTCCGAAGGCGACGTTTTCGCGGATCGTCGTGGAGTAGAGGAACGCCTCCTGCGGAATCATCGCGATGCGCTCGCGCAGATCCGAAAGTCGCAGGTCATGAACGTCTACTCCTCCGATGTGTACGGTGCCCCGGGGCGGTTCATACAGCCGGGCGAGCAGGGACACCAGCGTCGACTTTCCACTCCCGGTGGGGCCGACGATGCCGAGAGTTTGTCCTGCAGGCAGATCGAACGAGATGTCCTCGAGTACGCGCGGGCCGCTGCTGTACGCGAAGTTGAGGCCGCGAATCGAGAGCGACACGTCGGGGCCGGCCGGCTGCGCGCCCTCGTCCTGCTCGCGCGCGAGGTTCATGACGTCGGTGACGCGGTCCATGCCCGCCGCGCCGCGTTGCACGAGGGCGAGCACCCAGCCGAACGCGATCATCGGCCAGACCAGCATCCACTGATAGCTGTTGAAGAGCAGCAGTCCGGAGATGGTGAACTCGCCACGCATCACCTGGCCGCCGCCGACGAAGAGAATGAGCGCCAGCGCGATCGCGCCCATCGTTGCGGTCCAGGCGGTGGTGAAGCCGCGGACACGCGCGAGGCGGACGTTCGCTTCGAGGTAGGAGCGGCCGAGCTTGTCGATCTCCTCCGATTCGAAGTCCTCCGTAGCGAAGGTCTTCACGACGCGGCCGCCCGCGAATGACTCCTGTGTGCGCGCGCTGATCGCGGCGAGGCGATCCTGCACGTCGCGGGAGGCGCGGTGAATGCGCGGCGCGAAAATGAACAGACCGGCCGCGATTCCGAGCAATGGCGTGAGCGCCCAGATCGTGAGCACCGGGTTGATCGTGAACATGACGGCCGTAACGCCGATGGACAGCAGCACCGAATCCGTCAGGTACATGATCGACGGGCCCATTGCCATGCGGACCGCTTCGATGTCGGCGGTGACGCGGGACATGAGATCGCCGGTGCGCGTCGCGTCGAGATACGACAGAGGCAGCCGCTCGATGTGCTCGTAGAGATCACGACGCAGGTCGGCTTCGATCAGGCGCGAGGTTCCGATGAGCAGGAAGCGCTTGCCGAACGAGCTGATCGCGGCGACTCCCGCGATCCCGATCCCGACGAGCGCCCAGTACCAAACGCTGTCCGAATCGACAGGCTCGCCGCGGTCGAGGGGCAGCTCAATGGCCTTCATTCCCTCCGCGAGCGCGAGGGGCGCGGCCAGCATCGCCCCGTTGGCGATGAACAGCGCGACCATGCCGCCGGCGACCCAGCGCCAGTACGGCTTGATGTAGCGGAATACGAGAGACCAACGGCGCATGCGGAAGAGGGGATTCTAGGGTGGCGGCTCAGGGATCTGCGGAGTGCATGGCTGCACGGAGAACTTGAGCGCTTCCGCACATCGCACGTCCATGTCTTGGATGCCGGGAGGGGCGCGGGGAACCAAAAATCCGGTGAACTCGGGGCTTTCCAGTTTTTTCGCCGAGCGACGCACGAATGGAACCCCGATTGCGTTAGAGATCCTCGTTCTCTACCTGAACTTAGAAAACTGAAGAGAGTGATTTTCGTTTGTACCCTTTTTTCCTTAACTGAGAGCCCAACCATTGCGTTTCAGGTAGCTGAACGCCCGGCCGCGGGGGTCGGGCTTTTTTTTATTTGGGGCTGCTAACGCGGCCCCAAATGCAAAAGCCCGACCGGGGGGGGCTTCGAGCCCGTTGCGCACGAACCGCGTAGCCACGGAACTGCCTGCGGCAGTTTCGCGGCCAACAACGAGAGCCCAACTACGGGATTCGGCATGCAACGAGTCTTCGCCAGTGAGTCGTTCGTAAACGCCGTTGGCGCTATGAGTCCGTAAGACGGAGCGCTGGCGTACGAGTGTCAGACTCGCGGTCGGGGCCGTTGCTGATCCGCTTCGCGGATTGCGTTCCGGCAGGGCGCCCGCCGTGCGGCGCGCGCGGCTACGCGGGAGCGAAAGCGCAGCAGCGAAAGCGCGGCGAGAGCGGTGGATCCCCGGCGCCTAGGTCAGCTGCAGGTACAGCGTGAGTCCGCCGAAAACGATCGTGGGTAGCCCGATCAGTGTGACCAGGAACCACGTGTCCCTGTGCAGCTCGAGCACGGGTCGGTTCTTGGGCTGGGCGAGCGAGACGCCGCGCGCCTTCGCGATCGACGAGCCGGCGGCGTAGACGCCGAGACCTGCGAGAACGCCCAGCGTCCCGCCACCGAAGATGATGGCCGCAAGGCTGCCCTTGATCGCCGCGTGGCTCGCGTGGTTCCAGATCAGCAGTCCCAAGCCTGCGGCCACGCCGGTCGCGGCCGCGGCGCACAGCAGGGCGAGAACCCAGCCCGGGAGCGTCAGGTCACGCACGTCGAAGTCCCTCATGGAAGAGATGATACTCCCGGGACTCCTGCGCTATTCGCGCTCGGCGTTCGGTCGGGCGGCGAACGCTATTTCTCGGCGGGCGGGGCAGCGACGGCGGGGAGGGGGTCGGGGCGCGGGCGAGGCTTGGATGCCATGACCCAGAAGTCGTCGTCGAGGTAGGGGCTGAACCAGCGCAGGTGGCGTTTCAGCGTGGCGACTTTGGCCGCGAGGATCTTGTCATCCTTGGCGCGGCGCGCGACGGCCTTGGGACGCGTCATCAGGAACGCGTAGACCTCGGCCATGTCTTCGGCGATGGAGCTGGTCGAGTAGCGATTCAGGAAGCCCTTGGTGCCGGTCGCGAGCGACCACGCCTTGCCGTCGTGCTGCATCGTTTTTCCGCCCTTGCCGTACTTGAAGTCGGGCGGGTTGAGCTTCTTCCATTCCGGCAGTCGCCAGCGCCAGCTCGTGCCGGCCCAGTCCATCACGTGGAAGAACTCGTGGTGGATCACGTGGCGCGCGTACTCCGACTCCGGCCGCTCGCTGCTGATGTCGTAGACGAGCGCTGCGCGCGAACGGTCCGGCAATGCGGATCGCTTCTGCCCCTTGAAGTGCAGGTTGCTGCACAGGACGATCAGGCGCAGGCCGCTGCGCTTCATGAAGTGCCGCGGATAAATCGACAGCTCGTCCCGCAGAACCTCCGCGTACTTCACGATCCGCTTGGGATCGGCCTTCTCGTAGCGCAGCTCGCCGTGCAACGTCGTCCGGCGGTACTCCGCCTTCTGGATGCGAACGGTAATCCCGTAGCGCTTCTCCAGGGCGGTGACCGCGGGCAGGCGTTGCGGCTTGGCGTCCTCCGCGACGGCGACGCACGCCATCGCCAAGGCCGCCCCGAGTGTCCACCCAACAAAGCCGCGCATCCCGGACAGGATACGCGGAGATTGAATTCGGGTCGGACCAGAGGGTTGGGCTAAAGGATCGTCTGCAGGGCGCCCAGGAAGTCCTTGTTTCCTTCGATGAGGAAACCGGAGTCCTTCTGGGAAACCGTCTCGACGTCGGCTTCGCCCTTGGCCGCTTCACGGCACCAGTACTTGAGCATGGAGAGGACGGCCTCCTCGTTGGAGGTGTTGAAGTCGACTCCTCGCTTCTCCTTGAGCTGCTGCTGGATGGATTCGAGGTGATCCTGTTTGAGGATGATGCGCGGCATGGGGTCCTGGGGGTCCTGCTAAGGGGCTATTACTTCTTGTCGTTTTCGGCTTCGGCGGCGTCTTTTTCGGGCGCCTTCTCAACCGGAGCTTCCGTGTTCCAGGCGCCTTTTTTGAGCGCGTCCTTCACGGTCGGGAGCGTCACCCTAAACCGCCAGCCGAGATTATTCACCTTTCGGCCCGGCCAGCCGTTCTCGAGCGTCTCGCACAGCGCCCACAGGTCCGACTGCTGGGCGCGCGGCGGGCTCTGCGGCTTTTTGAGGTTCTTCACCTCTTCGAACACGATGCTGAGTTCGATCTCGTCCTTTTCCGGACGGAGCAGGACGCCGCATTGGGAGTTCGGCCCCATCTTGCGCTCGGCCTGCGCGTCCTTCATCGGATTGAACATCAGGATCGCGAGCGGCGGCAGGCTCTTGGCGCGGCCGGTGAGTCCGATGAACCCGTACCAGTAGACGACGTTCCACTCTCCGGCGCCGATCTCGTTCTCGTGCCAAACGCCGGCCTTTTCGCGCTGCTTGACCGTCGCCGCCTCGTACTTGTCGGCGGGCGGCGGGTTGGGCGGCTCGTTCTCGAGGTGCGCTTCTTTCTTCTTGCCTCTCAGGGTCTTGAGGTCCTTGGTCCACTTGGCGTGCGCCTTGCGCTGCGCGACGACCTTGCGCCACTCCACTTCCTTCCACGGGGTACCCGCGCGGAGGGGAACGTCGGAGCGCAGCACGCCGAGGAAGACTCCCTCGGACTTGTCGGTCTTGACGTTCTTCCACCACTTCTGGAACTTGCCGCGAATCGAAGAGCTGAACGGCGCCGCCCAGTAGGGAACGAAAGCCACGCCCCGCGCGCGGTCCTGCACGTACGTGTAGCCCGACTTGGCGTCGGACGGCACGTTGTGCGTGATGTCCGCACCGGCCATGCGCTTCATCGCAAAGCCGTGGGGGGGCGGGCTCCAACGACCGAGGTTGGCGTCGAACGCCATGCGCCGAATGGTGTGCGACGCGAGGTCGTAGCCGGGTTCGGGATGACGAACGAGTCGCACGCCGAGGGAGTCGGCGCGGTTGCCCATCTTCAGGTCGAGCCCGTGCGCGAACATTCCCGTGCGCACCGAGATCTGGACCTGGCGATAACCGGACCCCCAAGAGCCACCCTTCGCGATCAGCGCGTAGTTGAACAATCCCTGGGTAATCGAGTCGTCGGGGCGCGGCGTGACATACGGATGGACGTCCCAGAAGGTGCGCGTCAGTTCCCACACGTTGCCGAGCACATGTCGCGCGCCGAAGTCGGTGTCGCCCTCGGCCACGGACGGGTCATCGACCGCCATCGGTCCGCCCTCGGACTTCTTGTTCTCTCCGTACGCGAAGCGCGACGGCTGCTTGCCATGCTTCCAGTCCGACTTGCCCGGGTGCTGGCGCGTGTTGGGGCTGTCCGACCGCGCCGCGCGCTCGAACTGATACTCGGAGGGGAGCGTGCATCCCGCCCACTCGGCGAACGCCATGTACTCGTGGGGCGCCAGGTCACGGATCGGATAGGCGCGAAAGTCCATGGCGCGCAGTCGGAGCGTCTTGAACATCTCCGTGTCGGGAACGATGAACGCATCCTGCGGGGCCGCGCGCACATCGCAGTACTCCTTGCCCGTGCTCAGTCCGGACAATTTGCACCAGCCGTACCAGTGCTTGGGCACCGGGTGGGAATAGAAGCGGAGTTCGATTCCCTCCGGAAGGTGGACGTTCTTGATCTCCTCGCCGGGTTTGGCGGATGTCCAATTCTGATTCCAGATCGGCTCTTCCTTCTTCCCGGCGTCCTTCTCCTCCTGGGTCCGGGGCTTCATCTTCCCCTTCATCCCGGCGTAGATCTCGGCCCAGTTCAGGGCGTAGATTGACTTCCACTCCTCCGCGACCGGCTCATCGAAATGGCGGATGTGGGTCTCGGCCAGCGACTTCAGCGTCTCCTGCCCGTTGGTCGTCACCGTGACCGAGAACTCGCGGTCGAGGTACAGCTTGAACTGTGCGTTCGTGACCTCGTACTTCCCGAAGTAGTAGCCGTCCAGCTGGACCGGCTTGGGGTAGCGGCCCCAGACGTCGAATATGAAGAGCTGCTTTTGCACGTCGTTATTCGCGCGCCGCTTGTAGTCCGCCATCGTGCAGCCGGGATTCACGTCCCCGGCCGGGATGTAGACGAACCCGTCGGTGCGCGACGAGCCCTTGGACTCGGCCGCGCTGGTCGTCTCATCGGGATTGGCCCGCAACTGGGGCGCGATGAGGGCTAGAAAAAGGGCGGCGCATACGGCCGCCGCGGCAGTTTTGCAGGCTCGGTTCACAGCCACCCAGTTTAGTCGCCCGCAGCCGCGACCGCGCGGTTTCTCCCGCGGCATCGCATGGGAGCCGGTCGAACCGGCAGTTCGCCTGATTTTTTTGGACGACGCCTGCAGATTTCGAATCGGCCTGCCGAAGGCGGTCGGCGCCGCCGATAAACATACTGGGGAGCATCCACGGTTGCTCCCCTCCATATAGTGGATTCGATGTTGTCGCTTTGGGTGGCGGTTGATAGGTTGGGACGTACCTGCAGGTTGGACAGCCGCGGTGCGCTCACGGGCAAGGAGGCGTAGCGATGGGGAGTTTCGAAAAGCTCGGGATTCTCGTGATCGTCGTCATTATTGTGATGATTCTGGCGGTTGCGATTTACCAGTGGGGCGGCGCGGAGCACCCGAATGAGCTGCGCCCGGCGCACGCCGGAGGCGCACCGACGATGATGGTCAAAGGCACCGTCCCGGTGGCCGAGGGCCCCCGCAGCGTCGACTACATCGCTCGCAAGGCGGAGGAGGAGCGGAAGCGGCGCGAGAACGCCGACCCTGCGCCTTCGGCCGACGCTTGGCCGGGCGGAATTCCCAAGTCGTACGTCATCCGCAGTGGTGATGTCGTCTGGAACCTCGTGGTGAAGACCTGGCGTCTGCGCGAGGGCTTTATCGGCGCGATTATCCGCGCCAACCCCGAGGTGAACATGAAGCGGCTGCGCCCCGGCCAGCCGATTCGCATCCCCAACCCGGATGCCTACCGCTCCGGCTCCAAGTCCCGTGCGGCCTCAAGCTCGAAGCAAGGGCAGTCCACGCGTCGGGCGCCCCGAGGAGCGCGCTGGGTCGAGGTTCAGGAGGGAGACAGCATCAGCAGCATCGCTTATGAGCAGCTGGGCAAGGCCTCCCGCGCCAGCGAGATCATCGAGCTGAACGCTGGTGTGAAGCCGAAGAGCCTCAAGCCGGGCGATCGACTGCTGATTCCGGCCCGATAGCCCCTGACCAGTCGATTTCTGCCGCTCCGCCCGGAAGTCACTCCGGCTCGGACCACGGGGGCTGGGCGTCTCACAATGAGACTCCCGGCCCCCGGCGCATTTCCCGCTCATGCGGCGGCCCCGAACTCCCGATACGAAACCTGTCCGGTTCCGCTCGGAACCGCTACAGGAGTTCGAGATGTCGACCATGTTGAAGCGAATCATGCTGAGCCTGAGCGTGGTGGTGGCTACGGCCGTCGCCCAGGAGACGCCGACCAAGGCGGATGCCCCCAGCAACGAGCAGCCCGCTCCCGAAAAGGCGGCTCCCAAGGCAGAAGCGGCCCCCAAGGCCGAAAGCGACCGACCCGAACCGGTCGTAAGCGCCGCGCGCAAGAAGGAAAAGCGCCGCGTTCTGCGCCCCGAAGAGGTGCCGGGCGAGTTGATGCGCCTGAAGACGAAGGCCGACATCAAGGCCGAGCTCAAGATCCGCACGACCTCCGGCAAGCCGGTCGTCTTTAGCGGTGTCATCCGAAACGGCAAGCTGATCGAGCGCATCATCGATCGCCGCTTCGCCCCGCAGAAGAACGTCTCGCACCCCCGCTGCGGCGTGCGGATCTGGTGGGCGGGCGACTCCGACGGCTACATCTTCTTCCGCTACTCGACCATCGAGAGCATCGCGATCACCGGCAAGTTGACCGCCGACGAGCGCGCCGAAATCATGCGCCGCTTGCAGGCCAAGCGCGACGGAGTCGATCCGGACGCGAAGAAGAAGGCCGCCGCCGAAGCCGAGGCCAAGGCGATCGGCGAGGTCGAGAAGATGTCGATGGAGGAGCGCGGCAGGTACCTCATGCAGCGGTTCCCGGCGAAGGCCGGCTGGACGGCCAAGCGCTACGGTGAGCTCCGCCGCAAGAAGATCATCGACAACGCCAAGTTGACGCCGAACGAGGAGCTCTTCGTAAAGTACTACCGTGAGCTGGAGCAGGCCCGCTATCTGACGCTGCGCGAATCCGCCACGAAGAAGGAAGAGTTTGAACCCGGAACGGCCGACGAGTCCGGCGAGGACGGTGAGTCCTCCCCGGACGATAAGAAGGAAGAGTAAGGCCGCCTCGGTCGGGGCGCTGCTGCTGGCCCCGCTGTCCCTGCTTTACGGCGCCGTCGCCGCCCTGCGAGTTCGCAGTTGGCGCGAACGGCGCCGCTCTCTTTCCCGGCCGGTGCTGAGCGTCGGGAACCTGACCTTCGGCGGCACCGGCAAAACGCCGACGGTCATCTTCCTGTGCACGTGGTTCCGCGACCGCGGGAAGCGGCCGGCCATCCTCAGCCGCGGCTACCGCGCGGAAGGGACCGCCGGCAACGATGAGGCGCAGGTCATTCTCCGTCATCTCCCGAACGTCGAGCACTTCCAGGATCCCGACCGCTACCGCGCAGGATCCGCGGTGCAGGAGCGCTTTGATCTGTTCGTGCTCGATGACGGGTTCCAGCACCATCCCCTCCAGCGCGATCTCGACCTCGTCCTGGTCGACGCGACCGATCCCTTCGGCGGTGGCTGGTGTCCTCCCGGCGGGCGGTTGCGGGAGCCTCTCTCTTCGCTCGACCGAGCGGACGCCGTCGTTTTGACTCGCGCCGATCTCGTCGATCGCGAGGACCTTGGCGAGACGATGCGGAAGGTGCGGGAGAAGACGCACGCCCCGGTCGCGACGGCGCGCTTCGTTCCGACCTGCGCCGACGAGCTGACCGGCCAGTCGGTTCTTGTGGCCTGCGGGATCGGCAATCCGCACGCGTTCGTGCGTACGGTTGAGTCACTGGGCGCAACCGTCGCCGAACAGCGCTTCTTCCGTGACCACCACGCGTTCACCGTGGCCGACGCCGAGGATCTGGCGCGCCAGCCGTTGCCGGTGGTCGTCACCGAGAAGGATGCCGTCAAGCTGGAGGCGCTGTGGCCCGAGGGCGCGGCGCCGCTGGCGGTGGTCACGATCGAATTCGAGTTTCTCGAGGGAGGGGACGCGGTCCTCGCCCTGTTGGAGCAGCTATGCCCCTGACCATCCTGGACCATGACAGCGAGGTGCTGCGCGGGAACCCGTGCGGCGATCCCCATCAGCGCGAGCTGTGGGTCTATACGCCGCCGGGCTACGACGATTCGGACGCGCACCTCCCCGTCCTTTGGTGCCTGCCGCCGTATGGCAAGACGGGCGCCGAGGAGTGTGTGGGGACGCGTTGGTCGCCGGGTTTGCCGGAGAGGATCGATCGGCTGATCGCGGCCGGAATGCCGCCGGTACTCGTTGCGTTCCCCGACTGCTTCACCCGTTGGGGGGGCAGTCAGTACATGAACTCGGCCGGGACCGGCCGCTACGAGGACTATCTCTGCGACGAGTTGGTGCCGTTTGTCGATGCCCAGTTTCGTACGAGCGGGCGTCGCGGGGCGTTCGGGCGGAGCTCAGGCGGCTACGGCGCGCTGCGGTTGTCGATGCGCCGGCCCGGCCAGTGGCATGCAGTCGCGAGCATCAGCGGCGACATGGGATTCGAGCTGGTCTATCCCTCCGTGTTCGCCGACGCCATCGCGCGCATCGACGCCTGCGGCTCGCTCGAAGCGTGGGTCGCACAGTTCGAGGGGCGCGAGAAGATGGCGGGCGGCGACTTCGCAGTCGTGGCGACCATCGCGATGAGCGCCTGCTACTCGCCGGACCCCGATGCGGCGTTCGGATTCGCCTTCCCGTTCGATTTGCGCACCGGCGTGACGAACCCCGCGATCTGGGGCCAGTGGGCGAACCACGATCCGGTTCGGATGATCGAGTCCGCCGACGCGGCGCGCGCGCTGGCGAGTCTCGACCTGCTCCACCTGGAGTGTGGCACGCGCGACGAGGAGCGCCTGCACCTGGGGCTACGGTTGTTCACCGAGCGTCTGGCTGAGCGGGCGGTTCCGCATGAAGCGGAGGAGTTTCCGGACTCGCATCGCTCGCTGTACTACCGCTATGACGTGTCGCTTCCGAAGCTCGCGACGGCGCTGACGCATCCGCCGCGTCATCCGTGACGAGGTACGTGTACGCGTTCAGGCCTTCCTCGTAGCGACGGAGCAGCGTGCGCGTTTCCTGCGGGGTCATGTGGCCGGCCCGGACCGCCTGTTCGCAGGAGCGCCGGACACCCCGGAGCAGGTCGCGGCGGTCGAACTCGACATAGTCGAGAACCTGCGCGACGGTGTCCCCCGGCACGACGTGGTCGATGGTGTAGCCGTCGCCCTCGGTCGCGATGTGGATCGCCGTCGTGTCTCCGAACAGGTTGTGCAGGTCTCCCAGGATCTCCTGGTACGCGCCCGTGAGGAAGACGCCGAGGAAGTAGGGGTTGCCGTCCGGAGCGTGCAGCTCGATCACGTTGCGGACGTCGTGCAAGTCGACGAACTGGTCCACCTTGCCGTCGCTGTCGCAGGTCAGATCGACCAGAACCGCCTTGCGCGTGGGGCGCTCGTCGAGGCGATGCAGCGGGATGATCGGGAACAGCTGGCCGACCGCCCATGAGTCCGGCATCGACTGGAATACCGAGAAATTGCAGTAGTAGACATCCGCCAGCG
>Ga0070729_10003079_pt1 | contig 20059 bp, 28 predicted proteins | sample tdDd472_FD_66725 | JGI IMG/M metagenome (GOLD analysis project Ga0070729, IMG submission 66725) | Marine sediment microbial communities from the Atlantic coast under amendment with organic carbon and nitrate - tdDd47.2 | ecosystem: Environmental > Aquatic > Marine > Coastal > Sediment | place... | reverse complement strand
ACTACTGGCGATGGCATTAAAGACCAAATGGGTAACAAGATTACCCGTGATGAACTGGCAGAACTAAAAGAAGCTTTAGAGTACGAGCAATCACAGCGTAAAATTAAATACGTTGAGTATGCGTTAATGTCCGGTGATAAGTTTTTAATCAAGCCTACTCGCACGCCATTCAAGTCTATCCCTATTATTCCTCAATACGGCTATCACACTGTTATTAATGGTATTGAGTACTACTGCGGTGAAGTATGCCGCCAGCGTGACAATCAACGCTTTGAAAACATGGGCTTTGGTGGGCTAATGGAGATCATGGCGCAGAATCAGAAGGAAATCCCAGAATATACGCCAGAGCAGATTAATCGTCATGCATCATTCCACGCTAATAAAGACTTGGATAATCCTGCGTTCTTATTGTCCGATGCTGTAAAAGATGCCAATGGAAACCCTATACATTTCGGGCCTATTGGTATACATAAGCCTCCTCAAATTGGCTCAGGCTTAGCGAGTGCATTGCAATACCTTGGCCAAAACACAGCAGAGCAAGCTGGAACTGGTCAAAGTACATTACCAAGTAATACTGCAGCAGCGGCTATTCAGCAGGTTAATGAGCGTCAAGATGATGCTTTTCAGCCACTATTTCAGAATGCAGTTCAAACAATCAAAGCAGCTTGTAAGGTATGGTTGCCAGCGGCTCAGAAAATATACTTTTCAGGTTCTCGCTCTATTCGTATTCAAGGCCCTGATCAATCATACAGTCAAGTTAAAACATTGGAGTACGCATTAACACCAGAAGGCTACGGACCATATAAGAATACAGCCCGTGGTAAGTATGACGTAACTGTTAAAGTTGGCGAGTCTCACAAGTCAGTGAAAGAGGCAGAAGCAGCGGCGGCGCGTGAATTACTTCAATACACCGATACCGCAACCCCAATGGGGCAGGCTGTCTTAATGTCAGCCATTCAAGCCACTACAGGTGAGGGCATGGCATCGGTTCGCAAGATGGCGCGCTTTAATGAAATCAAGGTGATGTTAATGGAAGGCATTGACCCTGATATCAAAAACGATGAAGAGCAGGCCTTTGCACAGCGTACCATTCAGCAAATGCAAGCAGCTCAACAGAATCAGCAAAACCCACAAGTTATGCTGGCTCAGGCAGAAGCTCAAGCACGAATGATGGAAGGCCAAGCGGCCATTCAAAATGAAGTGAATGACGCTAAGAAGAATGAGATAGAAGTGGCCAAACTACAACTTAAAGACAAAGAGCTGAATATTAAAGCTGTCGAGGCAGGTGTTGATATTGAAAACACCCAAGCCAAGACACAAGGCGAGTATTTAGATCAAAACATTAAGTTAGCTAAAGAGATAACGGGGCGTTAAGCCCCTTTACTAAAGAAATTATCCACCAGCTCTTTTTCAGCTTGATCAATTTCGACCATAATATTTCTATCAATCTTCTCAAACATAGCCTTAACTTCTTTGCGGTGAGTATCCTTTATGTCATCTTTTTGTGGTTTGTACCATCCATCAATATCATGACGGTTGCTCTCAATATGTACATTCTTGCAATTATCGCAGACCCATACATTGATCAATGTATCGCCATGCTCATCATATATAGCGTAGTCAATTTTATTTGATTCACTAACATTACTTAAGATATTCCCGCAGTTGCACTTTAGTTTGCTCATTTCCCACCCCTCTTTAAATTAACCATCCAGGCATAATTAACCAAAACAATTAAATCATTGGCAAAAACTACCAACTTTTGCTAGTGCTTGTAAGTTTTTGCTAATCATATAAAATACATGAATGGGAATCGCTAGGCCCATAAATCTAGCGTTATACGTTAGCCATATGAGCGGAGAAATACTATATGGATTCTGGAAATATGTCGGAAGTAGAAATTGAAGGCGTTCAACCTGATGAAGTTGTGGTGACTGAATCAGAGGAATTGGAAGCAACCGAGGCAACACCACAGGCCGAGGAAGTGGAAAGTACAGAGCAGCCAGCGGTTTATATTGAAGATGAAGGCGACCAGCAAGAAGAGCCTAAAAGCGGGGGAATGACCCATAAACAAGCTAAAGCAGCTTTACGAGACGAGCGCGAAAAGCGTAAACGCAAGAACGCTGAATTAGATGAAGCCAAGCGAAAGCAGGCTGAACTAGAAGAGCGTTTAGAGCGTGCAGAGCGATTAGCTTTCGAGGCTAAAGTAGGAAGTGAACCAAAGCTAGAAGATTATGATTACATGGCGGACTATCTCGAAGCCCGCAAGGATTATGATCAGAAGCGTGAAGGTTTAACTCCACCAAAGCCAGAAGAGCCAAAAGCAAAAGTAATAGAACTTAGTGATGATCAAGAAGATCATGCCGATTTTTCACGGTTGGAAATGCGAAAGCACCTGCCAGACTATGATGAAGCGGAAAAGGCAGTTGATAACTGGATTGCTACCACCTATCCCAATATGAGCGGGATTAAGGAAGGTATCATTGCACTATCACACGCCCATGATATTGATTACGCCAAGGCTATTTATGCGATTAATAAAATCCCTGCATTGAAAGAAGAGCTTGCAAAGGCTCCAAATCAAATGGCTATCGTGGCTGGACTTAAAAAAGCAGCAAGCAAGGTTAAGGTGCGTCAACCTGCAAAAATTGATTCTAAACCAGAACCCAGTCTTAGCAGCACTGGTTCTATTAACGCAGCAAGCAAGGCGCTTGAAAAAGCCCGTGAAGCTTATGCAAAAGACCCAAGTGTAGCCAACTTTAAAAAGGTCGGCGAAGCTAAGAAAAAAGTAGCTCAATCCTAAAAGGAAACTAAAAAATGGCTAATTCATTTTCCAAGGATAAGATGGCGACCCTGTTTGAAGAAACAGCGGATACTACGTCACTTAACCTGACACTGTCTAAGAATTTAGACACTTACGATATGTCGGATATTGCCGACAAAGGTCGCACAACTGATTCCGATGGCTCAGGTGCTGATATTGAGTGGATTCCTCAAGAATACCGATTTAATGTTCAAGACGGCATTGAATCAACTTCTGGTGACTTCCAAGATCTTATTGACCGCAATATTCCGGTTCGCCGCAATAAAGCCAAACGCATCCTTACTCAAATCAAAACTAAAGATTTGCGTGACCCTATGCGCCTAGAGCGTGCCAAGAAAGGCATGGCTAAAGATATTGCAAATGCGGTTGATGTTGTTGCTTATGACACAATGCGTGATCGTGCAAACATGACCGTGGCATTAACTGGCGACTTTGATTACGACGACGCAATCTTGGCAGAAAGCATGATGCTTAATAACGGCTTAGGTCGTTACGATAAAGAGCTATGCTTATCTATCCCTCACTATAATAAAGTAGCCCAGTCTCTTCAAACTGCTAGCCGTGAAGTTGCAGTGCGTGATGCATTAGAGCGCGCCCGTGTTCCGAACCTGTCAACCTTTAGTACTATGCGAGCCGAATACACCAGCAAGCTTGAAGGTAATACCTCGACTGGTCTATCGGTAAATGGCGCTCAATCTCACACTGTTAGCACTTATGATGCTTCTGGTGACTTCTATCTCGATAACCGTCAAATGACCTTGTTAGTGACTGGCTCAACGCCAACCACTATGCCAGTGGGCACTAAGTTCACCATCGCTGATGTCTATGAAGTGAACCCAGAAAGCCGTACAGAGAATGATAGCCTTCGTACTTTCACTGTAGTTGCCACTGGTACTGGTTCTGTTGTTATCTCCCCTGCAATTGTTGCAACTGGTGCCTATCAGAACTGTAGTGCTGCGGCTGGTGATACTAAAGCAATCACTATCTTGAATGTTGCGGACAACGCTGCATCGTTGTTCTACACCCCTGAATCTACTTTCTTAGTTCCGGGATATTTGCCAGTTGCTCAGAATGCTGGCGGTGTTGAAACCTTTGATGGCGTGACTGATAACGGCCTGCCAATGCGTATGACGTTCTGGTGGGATCCGCACAATGAAGCGCTTAACATTAAAACTCTTATTTTCTTTGACGTTGCAGTTGTTCATCCTGAGCAGGTCGGCGTTATCTTAGATAAGCAGGTTTAATCTAGGCGGCGGGTGTAAAAGCCCGCCTTTTTTTTGTTTAAGGGGTAAATTAATGAAACACGTTTTTAAAGCTGGCGGCGCATGGAAAGACCAAGATGGTTTTGAATACACTGTAAAATGTGTAAGCGGTGATCAGTACAATAAATTGCTTTCTAGTGGCTATCACAAGACATTAGAGTTAGCAAAAACCACTATCTCAGTTATTGATAATCATGATACTGGTGAGCAAATGGACTCAGTTGAGCGTAACGCTCGTGACCGAATTAATGAGCTAGGCGGTACTATTGGCGGTCGTGCCAAATTAGAAACGGTACTTGCTAAACTTGCTGAGCTCGAAGCGGCGGCACAAGAGGCAGAATAATGACAACTAAAGGCACGCTAGCAGAACGGGCGTTGGATAGCCTAGGTATCGGCGGCAACTACGAATCAGACATGATTGTACGCGCTATCGAGAATCTAGATGACATGATGCTATCTTGGGAGAATGACGGTGTTTTACTGGGTTATATCACCACTGAAACAACCGCTAACCCTAATGATGAATCAGGCATTGCTAGCCAGAATAAACAGGCAGTTATTTTAAACCTTGCCTGCCAGCTCGCACCTGTTTTGCGCCTGCCTTTAGATCAGCGCTTAGTTAGTCTAGCTAGTGCAGCATATAAAAACCTAATTCCAATCGCGCCGCCATCGGTAGCCGCTAATCCTTACATGCCATTAGGGCAGGGGAATACTTACGGCTATGGAAATATTGGCAACTATCCAGAATTCCAGCAACAAGATGACGAAAACCTAACCACAGAACAATCGGTTGATCTATTGGTTGACCCATAGGTGATATATGACAAACGGCATTAAGCTAACAGGGTTAACCCAGCAAGATACAATAGATGATACGGCTTTAGTCTTAATTACAAATAAAGATAAAGTTAGCCGCTCAATTAGCTTTCTTAATTTAAAGAAAGGCATTACTAAAGGCGGTGTATCTGCACAAAAAAACCTAGACCCATCTCAAAGTGTCGGGTTGATTGATATCCAGAACGACAATATCGGGCTGGCTACTGTATCCGGTGGCAATCTAACGCTTGATATATCAAAACTACCTACTAATGTCCCTATTAATTCAGTTCGCTACGTTCGCAACGTCTCAGACCTTACAGGCGCATTGGATAGCAATGTGCTTTATATTGTCGACGGTATTATTGATATGGGGTCTACATCTATCGAAGTCCCTGCTGGTGGTTTAAATATCACAGGCTTTAACCCCAATGTATCCGGTTTGTTTACTTCTACTGCCAGCGCTACGCTATTCACCAGCCCTGTAGGTGGTAGTGGGGACTTATTCCTAGAAAACCTTTTAATACAAGCCAGTGGTACTAGCGCGAAAGTTTACGATATTAAAGATTCAAACTTTAGCCACGCGGTGGAGGTCCTATCTTGTATTTACAATGACTGCACAAGCCTAGGCAATATAGAGGATTACAGGCAGGGATTAGAAGACAACACGGCACGATTTGGCGGCACACCCGAGCTAACATTAGTTGGCAGTTGGTTAGGTGGTTTTCGTGCAACTACGACAATTGTGCGAGGCCTAGACGCAGGTATGAGTGGCTCTTTATTCAAAGCTGGCGCAGGGTTTACAATGGCCAGCCGATTCTTAACGGATATAAATGCAGACCTTCCAGCTAGTTGCTCATTGGCTGATTTTTCCCCGTCTAACTTTACACTACCCTCCACTATTCAAATTCAAGGCGCGATTGTAACAGGTGCTGCCAATGTAGGCCCAACCCCAAACCTCACCGCAGGTGAATTAGAGTGTGATTGGCGAAATAATATAGGCGTAGATAGCACCTATGTAGGTGGTAGCACTAAAGTAACGACCGCAGTCCTAACCCCTGTTGCTGCAATCAACACCTATTATGATGTACTTGGAACGTTTACGGCTTCCGAGCTTCAACACTTTGATGCACCAGTAAGCGGGCAGCTTAGACACTTAGGTGCAAACCCAGTTAACTATAAGATTAACTTATTTTTTACCGTGGCTGGATCTGCTAACAATCTAATCAGCTTAAAAGTAGTAAAATGGGATGACTCTGCATCAGGCTTTGTTGATGTAGTAGCTCAGCAAAAACCAGTGCTAAACCTAACAGGCGGTACAGACGTTGCGTTCTTTAATATCATTAAGAGCGTTCAATTAGATCAAAATGATTACATTAAAATCCAAGTGGCGAATAATTCAGGCACGGCAGATGTAACAGTTCAGCTTGAATCATTCTATGAAATAACAGAGAGGTGATACTATGGCTAGCTACTCAATACCCATTCAGGACGGGACTTATGACACAGAATCAGGTGATGTAAGTCAAATAGGCCAGTTAAATACTGGCTTTGGTCATCAAATGTCGATTAAGTTAGCTAGCGGATCATCTATATCAGCAGGAAGTTTGCAGATATTCTGCAAGGGTAAAGGCTCAGATGCTTATGAAGAAATACCAGACTCACCAATTGATCTAACAGCAATTGTTACACCTATGTTTGAATTCAATACTTCTGATTATAGGTTTGTTGTTAGCGGCTCAGTCGGTAGCGGAAGAATACTTATAACTGACTTGGAGGTTTCTTAATATGTCAGGGCCTAGACCGATACGACCAACATCAGGCGGCGGCGCTGGATTAACCCCTGCACAGGAAGGTAATCTAAATGCCAATACGGCTGCAAGGCATACTCATGCCAACAAGGCCACGCTAGATGCAACAGAAGAAGCTTTCACTACCGCAATACTAAATGACCTTAACCAAAAGGTTGATTCTGATGGGGCAAAGCAGCTTTCAACTGAGGACTACACGACCGCAGAAAAAAACAAGCTTGGAAACATAACAGACAGCTTTAAAGGTTTCTTTGCTGATTCAACCGCTAGGGATGCAGTCGTAACAACACCTGCAAGCGGCTTTTATGTCATTCAGGATGATACAGACAGTGTTTGGTTTTACGATGGTGCGGTGTGGGTCAATACTGGCAATATATCAACTGGCGATATGTTAAAGGCTGTGTATGACCCGACAAGTGTTAGTGGTGATGCTTTCTCTATGGGAAGCATGGTCGAGACAGTATCGGCCAAGGTCTTCACCAGTACAGAAAGAGCTAAACTTTCTTCTTTAATTCAAATAGATCAACCAACGATTGATAGGATACCAGCTCAAGAGGTGGTGATTGGTACTGGGGCGACAGAGATTCCCGCCAATGATAACCTAAGCTCAGCAGTATGTGGTACAGCTTCGTTTTCAGGAGATGTTTATACATTTACACCAGTGGGCACAGGTTTTAGACCGTTGCAGGCTGGTATGTACTTGAGTTTCAAACTTCCTAGCGGATCTGCAAACACTACAGCTACGCCGGATATTGACTATAATGGCTCGGCTTATGTCATCAAATGGATTAATGGAAGCGCCTTGGCAGCTGACGACCTAGACGAAACCTACAACAAGCAGCCTATCCTGTTTTACTTTGACGGCACGGATATGCTGATTGCTAGTGATATTAGTGGGAGTAATGCAAATGGCGGATGGGTAAAGCAAACCGATGGAGTGCTGCGATGCTTTAAACAAAGTGCCGCCAGCTATGCTACGAGTTCAGCGCAAGGAGCTGGTTTTGTAAATAATGGTGAGACATTCACTTTTCCTAAAACTTATACAGCCACGCCTGTGTTGTCCCCAACTTTAAAAAATGGTTCAGGTTCCTCTGCTTCTGGTGCGTATGTTTTTGGATTGTCTACAACAGGTGTAACTATTGGCGGAAGCGGCTTTGTAAATACACTTACATTTTCTCCGGGCTATAACGCAACTGGCCGGTGGTACGAATGATAACCGTACTCCGCATTCTAGAATTGACAGCCATCGCGCTGTTTGTTCTGTTTTTAGCTTTAATTTTGAGCAAACATAAACAGGTGTTATGATATGCAAAACAATCATAAGTTTGAATTATGCAAGAACTACCATTAAACGGTTTTTATAGTAGCGAGAGCCGCAAATTAACAGATAGGCGCTGTATCAATTGGGTACCTACTCTTTCTGATAATGGATCGCTATCAGCTTTCTCTCTTATGCCAAGCTCTGGTATTGAATACTTAGATAATGTCGGGCTTGTATGGAGTTCAGAGTATGGGGATGGCAAGATTACTGGTCAAGTAGGCGCGTTTGATGGCTTTAACTCGCTAACGCAATTCCATGTTGGCCGTAGGATTATTGGCTATAATGGTGTACTAGGTACAACTAAATTACTCCCAGCTACGCCAATTGTAGGCGGTGGAACAATAACATCATCAAGCGCGTATTCTCGCTTTGCTTCTAATGGTACAGATTTAGTCTCAGTAGCGCCAAGCTCATACAATTCAAATCAGGATAGGGTTTATAAATATGATGACTCATTAACCCCTACTGCTGTAGATGTTGCAACAGCTTTGAATACCAATACTGCAAATATTGTAGATTTAGCTTATCTAGGCGCTCGCTTCCTTTATTTGTGCGCCCAAAAATCATCAAACCCAGCATTTAACTTTAATCGAGTTCACTATTCAGGATTGGGTGGTATAGCCCCGAATACATTGGACTTCTTCACACCTCAAGGCAATGACGAGCAACTAAAGGGATTAGAGGTTCTTAATGATCACCTATACTTATTTGCTGAAACTCAAACCTTTATCTATCGAGTAACGGAAAGCACTGATATTCCATATCAAGAAGTTGGCACGATGGAATACGGCCTAGATGGCACTGCAAGCGCTCCACAAGCTAAATGTAAGTATAAAGGTACGATTGCCTTTTATGGTCGCCAAAAGAACGGCCCGACCCGTATTTATTTACTATCTGGCTCAGGTGCTCAAGCTATCTCCACTAAAGATGTAGACCGGATAATTGCACAAGAAACGAACAATATTAGATTGTTTGCCTTTACTGAAAAAGGCCGTGAATTCCTTTGTGTTAGATCGGACACTGTTTGTTTTGTGTTTGAAGCTGAAACAGGAATATGGCATGAGCGTAAAACATACCCAGAAAACTCTTGGCAGTTTGTAGGTGCGACCGAGAATGCCAGCGGTACAGGTTCGGTAATGATTGGCGCAGAATTTAAAGAAACTTCAATCGGTCGTTTGTTTACTGGTAGCGGTGTTCATAATCCAGTGCTAGGAACTGAGGTGGCATCGCCAAACAATGAATCAAATGAATCAGGTATAGTTAACCGCGAAATGATCAGCTCACCATTCAATGGTAAGAATGACAAGATTATACTGGCTGAATTACAACCTCAATGTGAAGTGGATTTTTCAATGCCTGATTCTGGTTGGTCTAAACCTGAAATCAATATCAGCGTTTCATATGACTTTGGCAATACGTTTGAAAAAGAGCGTAGCTTGAATATTGGTTCTATTGGTGACTACAAAGCAACGACTAGATTTTTCAATTTTGGCTACGTAACTCAGGCTTTTACTGTAAAACTTAGAGCAATGAACCCTTACCCTACACGAGTGCTAACCTTATTGGCTCGAACTGAAAAGGGTTATAGCTAATGCAGAATATTAAGCAAACTGCTATTACTCAAACCCAGATAGGACAATTGGTAGCAGGTGAGACAAAACCCCAGGATTCATGGTCATTTATATTCTGGCTAAAGGCGCTACAGGATGACAACCTAAAACTGCCAAGCGTGTATAATATTGCAGACTGTAAGATTGTTAGTGGTAATGCTACTTTCCCGCCACTGCCTACTGAAAAAATAGGATTGTTATTTTTAACATCCGGTACTTACGAGGCTGCCGTTGTTGGTGGCTTGGACAAATGGCGCAGGTTATACGATGGCACAGCATTCGACCCAGCGACAAATATACCTTAACAGGGGTAAAACATGAGCAGCCAACTAACAGAAGACCAAATAAAAGAAATCATAAGCACGGCTCATTCTTTGTTTAAAGAGGGTGTATTCTCAAAATCCAAAGTTAATTTGGAAAAGGGGATATATTACCTACTAAAAACAATAAGAGAGGGTTTTTGTTATTATGATGGCGAGTGCTTGTTTGTTGGTAAGCTGGTAAATAGCTGGTACACAGACGACATTCACGCGAGTGACTTTTTAATTTACACAAAAAAAGAAAGTCGAGGGAAAGGATTGGCCAAAAAGGCTGCGCAAGAATTTATAGAATGGGCTAAAGGGAAAAACGCAGTCTCAATAAAGATAGCTAGAAGCTCTGGAATTAATGAAGAGTCATTTAATAAAATGGCAAAAGACTTAAACCTAACAAAAGTAGGGGATATATACCATGTGTGATGAAAGCGATGCGAAAGATGCGGCGAAAACTATATCAACAGGGGGTCTCGACAAAGTTGGCGAGGCTATTTATGAAAAACAAAAAAAACCTGTTTCTGACGCATGGGGTGAATTAACTGGTGAGGATGAAGAGAAGGCCCTTAAAGAGCAGATAGCCAAACAAGAAGCCGCCCAGCTTGCCCAGCTTGAATTTCTCAAGGAGCAGTACGGAGATATAACCGAGGGCTTAAAACCATATCGAGAGGCAGGTGAAACATTCTTACCTCAATTGCAGGAAATGCTAAGCCCAGAGGCGCGTGAAGACTTTATTGCTAACTACCTTCAAGGCGGCGAGTACCAGCAACTACAAGAGCAGGCATCTAACCAGCTTCTACAATCTGCGGCGGCTACTAAGGGCTTAGGCGCTAGTGGCACTCAAGATCGATTAGCACGCCAGACCTTGCAAATGGGCAGTCAATTAGGTGGTAATGCTTACAATCAAGCATTAGGCAATCTAACCACTGGTACAAACTTAGGTTTGGGTACCTTTGGCACTCAATTACAGGCTCAAGGTCAATTAAACCAAGGTATGCAGCAAGGCCTTGGAAACTTAGCTCAATTAGGCATTGGCCGCGCTAGTATCGGTCAAGGTGGCTTAATGGCAGACCTGACACCATTTATTCAAACTGGCGCAGCCATTTACGGCGCTTCTTAGGAGTTATTATGGCTATCCCATCAGCACTAGAAATAGCACGATTAGGCGAAATGCAACGGGCAAATAGTCCGCTTGCTCAACTTGGTCAATTGGTTCAAGGTGGCTTCAATGCTTACCAGCAAGGCGCAGCTAACAAAGAGCGCCGACAAGCTGCACAGCAGGCTAAAACAGGCCAAGCTAAATCAGCGAACTTTATCCGCCTAGCGGTTGAAAACCCAGAAGAGCAAGAGAAATACATGCTTAATGCTTACGAGGCAGACCCTGAGTTTTTTACGGGCTTCATGCAAGCGAATAAGCTTAAATCAGAAGGTATGCAGTCAAAAGAGCGCGGTGAAGGCGCTTTGGTGTGGGATTCAAAAACATCAAGCTATAGTATTGACCCTGTTGCAAAAGAATACCTAGAGGGCAAGGCAAGAGCCAAAGCCCAAGAAGGTGGAAAGCTTGGCGTTAAAGACATCCAAGGTATTAATAAGGATGTTACAGCCCTCACAAAAGATGTTGGCGGCATAACAAAAGCAGCAAGCACTCTTGAGTCGCTTAAAGATTCAAGCAGCCCCGCAGCTAAGCTGGCGGCTGTATTTGCATTTATGAAGTCCATAGACCCCACGTCAGTAGTTCGCGAGTCAGAGCAAGGGCAGGTCTATTCAGCCCAAGGTGCAGCAAAACAATTAACAGGCAAGTTAAATTCGCTACTTGGTGAGGGTGAATTATCTGACGATGGTTTTGAGGATCTTGTTAATACTGCATATGTCATGGCCAACTCAGCCATTGACTCATCTTCCAATGAGATTGATAACTATCTTGGTGTTTATGGGGATACCCTACCGGAAGATATTAAAGGCCGAATAAAAAGTCGTGTACCAAAAAAATTCAACAAAAAACAAGAGCAAGGATCAGGCGCACCTCAGGCTGCAATTGATTACCTAAAAAGCAATCCTGATGCAGCTAGCGCATTTAAAGCTAAATACGGCTACCTACCAGAGGGCATGTAATGGCTAATGTATTTGATCAATTTGATGAAGTTAAGACTGAATCAAACCCTTTTGATCAGTTTGACGAAATAGAAGAGCCAAAAAAGAAAAGCGGCTTTTTTTCTGACCTTGCAAAGCTAGCAGATTCCGACCCTGTTATAGGGGGTGCTGAAAACCTTTTGTCTATCTTAAGTGGTTCTATTTCCGATGCTGCGGCTGGCTTATCTGGCTTAGTTGGTGGCGGCAATGTTGATGAAAGGTCTCAGCGTATTGCTAATATAAAAGAAGGTGGAACGTATCAGCCAAGATCGGCATCAGGCGCAGACGTTCAATCAGGTCTAGGTGAGGCATTGCAGCCAGTTGGCGAGGCCATGACAGCAACTGAGCGATTTCTAGGTGATACAACCTTAGATGTTACTGGTAGTCCAGCAGCGGCAGCGGCAGCGGCAACACTACCAACAGCAACCCTTGAACTTCTTGGGCTGAAAGGCACTAGAGGGCTTAAAAAGGTAACACCAGAGAACGTAATACCGGAGGCTGAGCCTACTCTAAAAGAAACAGGAATCAGGTCTACAGTTGGTGAGGCCACTCAAGACCTTGGCCAGCAAAAGTCAGAGCAATTTCTTTTAGAGCAGTCCAGTGAAGGCGGCGACCAGCTTCGAGGTTATAAGCTTGCTCAGTCTAGAGAGATTCGAGATTACCTTGAAGGTGTTAAGCCAGAAGAGGTGGATAATGTCGGGCAGTCTGTTCAGGACGCTATTAGGCTTAGAAAGAATAGTTCTAAATACAAACGAAAGCTTGCCTATGACAAGCTTGCGGACCTAACAAAAGACATAGATGTAAGACTTGATACCAATACTATTTACGAAGCTGGCTTTGCAGACCCTGCGGACTTTAGGGACTTCCGGTCAACCAACCCCCAGCAAGCAAAAGCAATAGAAGGTATTATTGCTGAATTCGGCCTAGATCTTAGCGACGAAGCATTAAAGGGCGCAGCTAAAGAAGGTATTGAGATACAAGAGTTGTCCGTATCAAATGCAGAGAGAATGCGTAAGCGATTGAATAATATAGAAAAATCAGACCCAACAGGAAATACCTCAAGGTTTACAGGCCCAATGAAAGACGCTCTTGATTCTGAATTTGATCTGGCATCAAAAGCCCTTCAAGAGAATGGTAATCCAGATATATCTAGAGCTGCTAAAGAGGCGCGTCAATCACACGCGGCACTAAAGACTGAGTTTGATGAAAAAGGCTTAACTAGCCAGCTTATAGATAATAAAAGTTATCAATCTAAATTGCCTAAAATAGAAGAGTCTCAGGTATATGCAAAGCTAGTGACAGACTCAACACCAATTGAAAGCTTTTCTCGTGTGATTAAATCCCTAGATAGGGCTGGCACAAGAGGCTCTAAGGCAAAAAACCAGATTAAAGCTCAAATGGTCATGGATTTAATTGATAGCGGCTTTAATGCTTCTACTCGTAAAATCAAAGGAGAGCGTGTATTTGGTGCTAATGCTTTTGCTAAGCGATTTGATAAGCTAGAGCCTAAGCTTAAGTCAATAATGACCGATACTGAGTTTAAACAGTTAAGCAAGTTAAGAAACGATGCAAATGACCTTGTACCACCTAGCGGGGCGATGCCAAAAGGATCGGCTGGATTCTTTATCGAGGCATTAAATAAAGCGGGTATAATGGGAATGATGAATGCAATACCTTATGCAGGGCCAGCAACAGCAGACTTCTTAACCAAGATTGGCAAGACCTCTCAGGATGCAAAGGCATTTGAACGAGCGGTTCAGTCAAGTCCGGAAATTAAAGACGCTATCAATTTACTATCAACCGATTACCCTTCTTTAGCTGTTGCGCTTGGCATACCGCTAGTAAGAGAAGACGAGGAAGAATAATGGCAAACCAAATAAAAGCTCCAATTAACTACCCAATCATAGCAGGCGGCAAGATCGTATCCGGTGGCTCTGTGTTATTTGGCCAGCCTAACGTTAAGCCGGACGAAGATAACCCTTCCACGCTTAAAGCTATCTATTTAGATGCTGCCTTATCTCAGCAAGCTGAAAACCCGCAAGGCATCAGCTCGGATGGTGTATTTGATCAATCCGATACTGGTATCTTATACGGACCCACTGATACGGTTTACTCAATTGTAATTCGTGGTGCTAATAAAAAAGAGCTTTCGTATATTCCTGAGTATGATTTAAGCGATGCCAATGCCGCACAAACCGCGCAAGATGCAGCGGCGGAGGCGGCTTCTTCTGAGGCTAACGCTATTGCAGCTAAGGATTTAACTGAGGCTTTATACACTGATTTTACTAATCGTTACTTTGGCGCTTATTCATCTAATCCAGCTGTAGATGATTTAGGAAATCCGCCAAACGAAGGGTCTATTTACTTCAATACTGTTTCTGATGTGTTTTTTACATGGAATGGCAGCGCATGGGTTAATTACTTCCCGTCTAATCCTAATGGTTTATTGGTTACTGCTACAGGCACAACTACACCTAGGGCTTTGTCTGATTGGGTTGGTGACGTGGTTAATGTTAAAGCCTTTGGTGCCATAGGGGATGGTGTCACAGATGAGTTAAGCGCATTTAACTCTGCCTCTGCATCATTTGATGAATTGACAATAGTTATCCCTAAAGGGGTGTATCTTCTATCATCACCTCCAATGCCTACATCCCCTAAAGTAACTTGGTTGGTACAAAGAGGTGCGAGTTTCGTAAATCCAAACTCGATCACGGCAGGTGTGAACCAGAAGATAGTGTCAGAAGGTAATTACGACTCAATTGAGAGCGACCCTGATTTTTATGAAGGTATATTTAATTATCTTGAGCACAATAGTGCCCTTACTGGGTATGGCAATCTTGGACTTCATGGTTCAGTGCAAACAGCTTGGAGAGAGGGTGCTGGGACTTCTGGCGCTGACATAGGTGTATCTGGCTTTGCTGTTAATAACAAGCTTAACCACACAGGTGGAGCTTGGGCGTTATATGGTACTGCTGTAAGAGAATCTGGAGTTACTGCTTCTTGTTTTGGTATGGAACTTGATATAGCCAACATGGGGGATACAAGAGCACTGTTTCCTTTTAATCCATTTAATGCTGGGCAGTCGCAAACGCTATGGCTTGGCTCAGGTGGTGAGATTTCAGAGACTGCGGAAGGTGTGAATCTTGGAACAGCATCTTGTGCTATAGGCATTATTAGCAACGACCCTGCTAAGAATGCAGACTTTGAAAAAGGCATTGTCTTCCATAATGAAGCGATAGCTGGCACTGATGGCGCAACAGGGGTAGGGGTAGCTGTTGCAATGGCAACAAGGCAATCATTGGCTTGGTATAATGCAGCTAACACAAAAGTCGGTGAGGTTCTTTCTACAAATACAGCGGGTTCTAATAAGCAGCGTGTAAACTTCTCAGAGTTTGGTTTAGACATAACAGACCTGAATACAGGTAATAGCCAGTTATTGGTAGAGAATACCCCTGCCGCTTCGTCAAAATTAATTGTAAGGGCTTCAGAAACAGACGAGCCAACTCTAGCTGTTGCAGGTTCATCAGCAAATATAGATGTGAAAATACAGCCAAAAGGTGATGGTAGGTTAAAATTACAATATACATCTCAAGCAGCTACAACACCTGCGAACTTTGTAGCAAATAGGTATCTTGAGATAAAAGATTCAACTGGTGCTGTTATGTACTTACCATTAATGACATCACCTTGGTAAGACAATGATAGCCACAAAAAACTTCAACCCAGCAGCAGACCCTAAACTACTATGCACATGCGGCCACAAGGAATGTGACCGCCGCAGCATAGATCAAGAGTCTCTAGATAAAGTCCAGTTAATCCGCAATGATTACGACTCACCTTTAATTATAACTTCAGGTGGCCGTTGTCCCAATCATCCTAATGAAGTTAAAAAGAAAAAGGCCGGAGATCACCAGCTATGTAAGGCCGTAGACGTTCGCTGTGATAATGTAATAATGGAAACAAAGCTAAAGGTATTAGCTGGTCGTCATGGCGCAACTAGAGTGGCAGGTGGCGCCTATTGTGGATTTGTTCACATAGCATGGACTGAAACAGACCGGAAAGACGTACCAACTTGGAATTACTGATGATTAAGCGCTTACTGATAACATGGCTTTTCTTGATTGGATTAACCATAGTGTTAGTATTCGCTTTATCTTGTGACCTAATTCACATAACCAAAACCAAACTAAGGGGTTTAAAATGCCGTTACTTTTTAAAATAGGCTCAGCAATAGGGATGTATTTCTTTAAAAAGCACGCTTTAGAGTTGGCTTTAGATGGGATTATTGAGGCAGCTGAAAAAGCTTCTCTAAGCACTGCAACTAAGCTTGATGATAAAGCCGTTGCTGCACTTAAAGAAGACCGTGATGCTATTCTACGGATTGCGCGTGACTTACTTTAATTAAGAATAAAACCTGAGATAGCAAACCCAAGCTAAAAAGAACGCCTGCAATATAAATTGCATAGTATCAGACCCTACGCTTGTTTTTGTTATTCTTGGGTATTCGCAACATATTAGGAATACCCCTCTTAGGACAACACCAATAATACCAAGCCAAAAAGCCACTGCCAAATATGTATCAATCCCCATTATCAACCCCTTTGTTTTTAGATAGCATTTTAATTTGAATATCCTTGCTCATATTATCCTTAGCAGCACTATGCAGCATGGACTCAGTAAGGTTTAGCCTTTCCTGTATTTCTTCTAATTCATCCGCTAAAGCTTTGCATTTAGCCTGCTCTAACTCAAACAACCCTTGAATACGCTTGGCCTCAGCTTCCCATTCCTTTGCGTAATTGTCTTTTGTAATCATGCGCCACTGGTGCTCATGAGTTTTACGATAATAAAGGGTAATTGGCTGCCCTTGTGTTCTACGATACATTAACATTATTTACTCTCCAATAATTCAGGGTTTTCGTAAATCGTGCCGACAATCTCGCCTAGGTCTTGCTCCATAATTAGGTCGTGAATAGTCTCAGTGCCATCATTGAATACAAGCTCCCACTCACCCCATCCGTTTTTATCAACCTTACCAATACCATGACCAGAAGCGCGAACCAAGTCCCCTTGGCACATCTCAGTGCCTTTGCCGTTCTGGTCTTTCAGTCCAGTGTATTGCATTAGTACTGGTTTGAAGCCAATAGCATACACCGAAGCACTTATGATCACTTGGCCGTCACTGTGCATCGTAAAATCGGTGCGCATCTTATGTCCATCCCACGCTCTAAACTTAATCTCTCGCATCTCAATCACTCCTTTTAATTAAATTATCCAAACACCTCAAGCGCTTCTTTCTCAAACTTAGCAGGCCAACCCCAGCTTTTAATAATCAGCTCACGCTCTTCTTTAGCGGCCATACTGTTAAGCTTAGCTTGGCGCTCTTGTTCAATCTTCTTTAGCTCATCAGCGCGAACTTTAGCTTGTAACGCCTCATTGTGCAGCTCTTCAAAGTAAATGGCGCTCTGACACACTGAGAAGCCTTTAAGCGCCATTCCATATAGCTCAGTATCAATAAATAACTGAGCTTCATGTGTTGCGCCTTCCATATTGTAATGATCACGGCATTCCTTGCTTAGATTAGCCGTTCTTAGTAGTACTGTTTGAATCATAATCTCACCTGTAAAAATTTAATTGTTTCTTGCCAAGGGTTAATCTCAACGCCTTGGGATTCTGCCCACTTACTAGCTACTAAAACTAGATTGTCGGTCATTTCAAAGAAAGGCAGTGACATTGAGTCATAAGCCTTATTTAGTGTTTCTCGTAGTGTCATTTAGCACTCCTGCTATTTAAAACCGCCCTAGCTTCTCTCGAATGTAGTTGGCGGGTGGAACATTCACCTCCTTACGAGTTGGCGATTCTTTAGTCTTCGTCAACTAATTCTGCGAAACTGTCGCAACATTCATGTAGAAAGTCATTTGCACAATCATCTAAGTGCTTTTCTTTTTCCTTGTCTGTTAGTGAATCCCAGTTTTCAGGTAAATCCCAGTAATCTACATGGTCACCATTAGCCCAACCAGTGTCTACTGTAACTTTAATCTGCTTACTCATATAAACCCCTTATTAGTTAAAAGTCGGCCAAGGGTTGCGCCTCAGCACGCCTAGTCTTTCCCAGTGTCAACGAATTTAAACAGTGGCCCCATGCCACTAACCAAATACTAGCCTAAACATTCAGCTTTGCAATTGGCCAAAACTTACAAAATAAAAATAAAGTTGGTAGTTTTTGCCACTGCTAAAATAAATGGATTGGCTAAAATCAGGGTGTAACTTAAACAAAGGGGATGAAACATGACAACAAACCAACCGCAAAAAACAGACTCAGCAGGCCTAGCTTATAAATATGGCTATCAGGCAGCAGCAGAAGGGCAAGAAAAGCAAAAACCATATAAAGATGAAACAAAAAACAAAGCATGGGTATCTGGATACAATCAATCTTGCAAAGATTTTGACATAAAATAACAAGGAGCCTCGAAAGGGGCTTAGGTGACTTATGACCGATAAACAAAAAATCCTAAAATGGTTTAAAACCCGCAAATACCTAACTTGTATGCAAGCCATACATAAATTAGGCGTGTATAACCTTAGAAGCCGCGTTTGTGAAATAGCAGGCATTAGCTCGGAAATGATAACAGTAACCCGTAGCGATGGCGTAGAGACGCGAGTAGCACGGTATTCGTTAAATACGTTAGAAAAGGATTGATGGTTATGAGCAAAAAGCGCGCTTACATGGTGCAAGATTGGTGTGAATTCTTTGAAAGATGGGAAGACTTAAAGTTGGATTTAATGACATTAAGGCAGGCGCAAAGATTAGTCATATCTCACGGTTCCTTTCTTAAAATGCGAATAGTAAAAAGGAGTACAAAATGAGTATTAAAGACTTACCACATGTAACAGTTGAGCAGGTATTAGTATTGCGTAAAGCTGCTATTGAGTTAGAGCAACAACTAGCCGACCTAAAAGCCGACAATGAAGAACTAAAGGCAAAATGGGAACAGGTACTCTGTGAAAATCTGGATTTATCGGCTGGCATAGCCGCCTTTAGGGCCAGTCTGCCAAAGGTGCGGGCGGATGCTGTTAATGGTTATCACTCAGAATTAATTGCGGCTACAAAATTTATTTTCCATCCCCATTTTGAGGGCGTGAAAGCAGTGTATTTTGGCAAACTGGAGCAAGACAATGAGTAAGCAAGTTATTATGAGCTGGGTTGATGTGGATATAGCACTACCAGATGAGTCGCACGATACTTTATTAGTATCTATTCTAAATCATGATGGCAAGCGGATAGTTGACACAGATGCGTTTTACATAGATGAAGGCGTGTTTAGATTCTGGGGGGAGGCTAATTCAGCTGTGGTTACCCACTGGATGCCACTACCCCTACCACCAACAGAGGAGGCGTGATTGTGAAATTTAAAGAGAAGCGCTGGGAAAGGTTTAGGGAAACCAATTATCTTGTAAGCACTCACGGAGAGATAGTTAATGGCAAGACAGGCCTTGAGAGGAAGCCCCAGAAGAAAAGTAACGGATACCAATCAGTAATGCTTTGGCAACATGGCAAATATAAGACCTTTTATATACACCGTATAGTGGCTGAATGCTTCTTGCCTGTTGATGAGAAAAAGGTTTTTGTTAATCATAAAGACGGTAATAAAAGTAATAATAACTTATCTAACCTAGAATGGTGTACAAGGTCTGAAAACGCAAAGCATGCATTTGAAACAGGCCTTCAAAGTCCAACTAGATTAAATGGCTGGGCTAACGGGAACTATAAAGGCCCTATAGTGGGGGTGAATATTAAGACAGGAGAGGAAGTAATAATGAGATCCCTACCTGATGTAGTTAATTACGGATTCACATCTTCAGGTGTCGGCAAGGTGTTAATGGGCATGTATAAGCAGCATAAAGGGCATGTATTTAAGAGGCATCCAAACAGCAGTAAACCTAATGCAGATATTGATTAAGGAGGGGTTGGTGTGA
>Ga0070729_10003076_pt1 | contig 20077 bp, 16 predicted proteins | sample tdDd472_FD_66725 | JGI IMG/M metagenome (GOLD analysis project Ga0070729, IMG submission 66725) | Marine sediment microbial communities from the Atlantic coast under amendment with organic carbon and nitrate - tdDd47.2 | ecosystem: Environmental > Aquatic > Marine > Coastal > Sediment | place... | reverse complement strand
GATCGCAACCACCGCATGGCCGAGCGAATGACGAAGCACATGACCGAGAACCCCGAGCGCTGCTACTACTTCGCGGTTGGCACCGCCCACTACCCCGGGGACGAGGGCGTGCTCAAGCTGCTCGAGAAGGAGGGCTTCACGATCCGCCGGCTGAAGGCCGGCGACACGCTGCCCGGCGCCGAGCCGGCGAAGGCGGCCCCCTCCAGCGAAGGCAAGACCCGCAAGTTCTAGGGGCGACCTCGCACCGACGACGGCCCGCGCGGATCCCGCGCGGGCCGTGCCCTTTGGTTTGCCCTCGGGTAGGCTGAGCTCCATGGAGGAAGCCCGAGTGTCGACCTCTCTCGACCGCGACGCGGGCGCCTTCGTGCGTCCGCGCTACACCGACGCCGACGTCGCCGACCCCTTGCCGCTCTGGGACCGCTTCCAGGAGGCGTGCCTGGAGTCGCCGGACCCGCTCCCGTTCGTGGTCCGCGGCGACCGGGGCGCGGGGGTCACCACGGCGTTGGCCTACTTGGCTGCCCGCTGTCGTGAGGCGGGGCGCACGGTCGTCGAGCTGCCGACCCCGCACGCGCTGGAGCCCGAGGTGCCCGCGGGGGCGGTCCTCGTGGCGGACCTCTCGGTGACTCCCCTCGATCCGGAGCGTCACCGCTGGTTTCGCGCCCAGCCGCTCCCCGAAGCCTGGGCGAGGGTCCCCCTGCTGATCGGGCAGAACCACGAGGGCGGGGACTGGCTGCTGCTCGTGAACGACGGCCAGCCGCGACCCGCGCTGCGGGTCGAGCTCGCGCCCTGGAACCAGGACGACCTGATCGAGCTCCTCGGCGCGGAGCCCTACCGCGAGCGGCGCGCCGAGCTCCTGGCCTGGCTGGGCGCGTTGGAGGAGCTGGCCGCGCCGTTGCGCCGCCCCTGGAGCGCGCGGCTGCTGATCGAGGCCATGGCCGCGGTGCCGCGGGGTGCCACGCCGACCCTGGGGGAGGTCTACGCCAACGTGCTCGATCGCTTGTTCCCCACGAGCATCGACGTACTCCGCGCCCTCCGCGGCGGGGGCAAGCTCCGCCGCCGCGACCTGGCGAGCTTCCCCCTCGAGCTGCCGGTGCCCGCTGCCGAGGAGCTGAGCCTGCTGATGCAGACCCCGCGGGAGGTCGCCGAGCACATGCTGCGCGAGGACGCGCCGACCCCCGCCGACGGGGGCGAGCTGGGGAGCCTGGCGCTCCCAGGCCTGGCGAGCTTCGTCCAGGCCGGCGAGTGCGTGCGCTGGCTGGTCCAGGAGCAGGAGCCACCTCCGGTGCGCGCCAGCTGGGTCCCGTTCTTTCCCCAGTTGGTCGGGCCCGGGCTCCTCGGGCGCCTGACCGCCTGGCTGCGCGACCCGAACCCCCCGGTGCGCGCCGACGGGGCGCTGCTCACGATCCTCCACGCCTGCGGGCGCCCGCTGCCCCTCGGCGAGCGCCCGCTGCTGATCGAGGGCGCGGTGCTGCGCGGGGTGCAGGCGCCCGGGGCCGACCTCTCGAAGGCCACGATCAAGCGCGCCGCGCTCAGCGGCGCGGAGCTGAAGGGGGCGGACCTGCGCGGTAGCAGCTGGTCCGAGTGCGACCTTTCGGGTCTCCAGGCCACCGGCGCTTTGCTCGACGGGGCGTGGTGGAGCGGCTGCGGCCTGAACGGCGCGGTCCTCGACAAGGCGACCGGGCGCGGAGTGCGCTGCGAGGTCGGCCACCTGGGCGGGAGCGACTGGTCCGAGGCCAAGCTCGAAGACGCCAAGTTCGAGGACTGCGAGCTCTCGCGCTCGACCTGGCGCGAGGCGTTCCTGGAGTCGTGCATGTTCGCCGGGTGCAACGTCGCCGAGGCCGACTTCAGCGGGGCGACCCTGTTCAAGGGTGGCTTCCTCGAGGCCGACCTGCGCGAGGTCGAGTTCGAGGGGGCCAAGTTCGCGGCCACGACCTTCGTGCGTTGCGACCTGGGCGGGGCGCGGCTCGAGCTGCGCGCAGGCACCCAGAGCACCTGGTTCGAGTGCGACCTCGGGGGCACCGACCTCTCGGGCCTCGACCTGCGGCAAGCCCACTTCGGTAAGTGCCGGGCCCACGCTGTGGACTTCAGCGGATGCGACCTGCGCGAGGCACGCTTCGAGCCGGACGTGCGCTTCGAGCTGGGGAGCACCCGCGAGGGCATGCTCCTCGGCGAGCCGGCGAGCGAGGGCACCCGCACGGGCTACTACGCCGAGGGCACCACCGACGAGGCCTGGTCGACCCAGCCCGACTTGCCCCTGGCCAGCTTCCGCGGCGCCGACCTGCGCGGGGTGACGTTTGGCCCCTCGCTGTTCCGCCTCGACCTGCGGGGCGCAACCCTCGACCCCGAGCTGCGCGAGCGGGCGCGCAAGGAAGGGGCGCTGCTCGACGAATGAAGCACTGGCGCTGGATCCCCGCGGTGGCCATCGGCCTGGTGCTCGCTTGCGCCTGGCGCGCGCGCGCGTCGGACGTGATCACCGCGGACGTGTTGGCGCTGCTCTCGCGGGGCGAGCCCGTGCAGGCCCGGGAGCTCCTGGCCGAGGCCGACTCGCTGCCGCCCCGCACCCGGAGCCTGCTCGACTACGCCTGCAGCCTGCTCGAGTCGCCGACGGCGACCCCGGCCCTGGGTGCCCGCGCGGAGGTCCTGGCCGCGTCCGCTCGACCGGACGAGGCCGATCTGCTGCGCTCGATCCAGGCCGTGCTCGGCCCGCGGGGGGCCTACCTCGACCTCTTGATCGACGCCTCCTACGCCGCGGTCGCGGGGGCGGGGCGCGAGGCGCTGCTGGGCCTCAGCTCCAGCGACGACCCCCGCACCCGCCGGGTGGCGGTGGCCGCGCTCGGCTCCTGGCTCGCGCCGCTGCGGGCGCGGGTCTCGGCGGGTGGGCACCTGGAGCCGGCGGAGCTGGACGCCGTCGAAGACGCGGCGTTGATCGAGGCTTTGATCGCGCGGCTCCCGGAGCGGGCGGTGGCCCTCGATCGAATCCCCGCGGAGCTGGCGGTGGAGGTGCCTCGAGGAGCCACCGCGTTCCACGCCCTGGTCCTGATCGAGGAGCCCGCCTTGCCGGCGCTGCACGCCGCGTATCCTGCCGAGGGCACCGAGGTGACCATCGCCGCGATCACCAGCGCCATCGACCTCCGCTGGCGGCGCTTCCCTGGGAGCACCTGGGGCGACGCCCGGCCGCGGCGCTAGCCGCCCGCGATCTCCGCTGACGGTCGGCGCGCCGCCGGCGCGTCGAGCGCTTCAGTCCGGCCGCAAGAACGTTCGCCGACGGGACCGAGGCTCCCGCTCGCGTGCTACCCTTGCGGCTTCCTACCTGCGGAGGACGGGGTGAGCACCTCAGAGCCAACTTCAAGCGCAGCAAGCACTACCCGCACCGAGCGCCGGTCCCACACCTGCGCTCAGCTGCGCCTCGCCGACGTGGGCAGCGACGTGCTCCTGGGCGGCTGGGTCTACCGCAAGCGCGACCAAAAGCACCAGGTGTTCATCGACCTGCGAGACCACTACGGGGTGACGCAGCTCGTGTTCGACGGGGACGCCCCCGAGCTGTTGGAGGCGGCCCGCGCCGTGCGCCCCGAGTCGGTGGCCTTCGTGGGCGGGACGGTCGTCGCGCGCGAGGCGGCCAACCCCAACCACCCCACCGGCGAGATCGAGATCAAGGTCACGAGCTTCGAGGTCGACAGCCCCTGCCAGGACCTCTCGAAGCTGCTCCCGGTCGCGATCCCCAAGGGCTCCAACGACCGCGACAACGAGCAGCGGCGCATGGAGTACCGCTTCCTCGACCTGCGGCGCGAGCGCATGCACCGCAACATGGTGGCCCGCGACCAGATCATTCGCTTCATGCGCCAGCACATGGCGGAAGAGGGCTTCCTCGAGGTCCAGACCCCGATCCTCACCAACAGCTCCCCCGAGGGCGCGCGGGACTACCTCGTGCCCAGCCGGCTGCACCCGGGCCAGTTCTACGCGCTGCCCCAGGCGCCCCAGCAGTGGAAGCAGCTCTTGATGGCCTCGGGCTTCGACCGCTACTTCCAGATCGCGCCCTGCTTCCGCGACGAGGACGCGCGCGCGGACCGCTCGCCGGGCGAGTTCTACCAGCTCGACATGGAGATGGCCTTCGTCGGGCAGGACGACGTGTTCGGCGTGATCGAGCGAATGTACAAGCGCCTCGCCGACGAGGTCGAGATCCCGGGGATCAAGAAGAAGACCCTGGTCGAGTTCCCCTTCCCGCGGATCAAGTACTGGGACGCCATCGACCGCTTCGGCAGCGACAAGCCCGACCTGCGGATCGAGGTCGAGATCGAAGACGTCTCCGAGCACCTGCGCGACACGGGCTTCGCCCTGTTCAAGGAGGCCATCGAGGCCGGCGGCCACGTCAAGGCCCTGCGGATTCCCGCGGGCGCCAAGGAGGGCAAGGGCTGGATCCGCAAGCTCGAGAAGTGGGTCAAGGGCCAGGGTTACGGCGGGCTGCCGCACCTGATCTGCAAGGGCGGCGAGGCTGACGGCTCGCTGAAGAAGGCCCTCAGCCCGGAGGAGTCCCGGGCGATCTTCGCCCAGTTGAAGTGCGAGGACACCGACATCGTGGCCTTCGGCTTCGGCGAGCGGCTGGCCGCGGCCAAGATCCTCGGGGACGTGCGGACCCACGTGGCCACCGAGCGCGGGCTCGACCCCGACGTGCTGGGCTTCTCGTTCATCGTCGACTACCCGTTCTACGAGTGGGACCCCGACAAGAACGACGGCGAGGGCGGGATCGAGTTCTCGCACAACCCATTCAGCATGCCCCAGGGCGGGATGCAGGCCCTCGAAGGCGACCCCCTCGAGGTCCTCGCCTTCCAGTACGACATCTGCTGCAACGGGATCGAGCTCAGCTCGGGGGCGATCCGAAACCACCGCCCGGACATCATGTATCGGGCGTTCGAGATCGTGGGCTACTCCAAGGAGCAGGTCGACACCGAGTTCGGCCACATGATCAACGCCTTCCGCTACGGCTGCCCGCCCCACGGCGGCATGGCCCCTGGCGTCGAGCGCACGATCATGATCTTCCTCAACGAGCCGAACATCCGCGAGGTCGTGGCCTTCCCCAAGAACCAGCACTGCCAGGACCTCCTGGTCAACTGCCCGAGCCCCGTGAGCGCCGCCCAGCTGGAGGAGCTCCACATTTCGATTAACCTGCCCCCTGCCGAGCAGGACTGAGCCGGAACCCTTCAACCTCGCGAAGGAGCCATGTGTGTCTGAAGCGCCCACCACGTTTGACGCCGAAGAATCGACCTGGGGAGCACTCCACCTGTTCGTCCCCGGCGCCGACCGCCTCGAGCGCGTGCGGCAGGCGGTGGAGCGGGCGTATGCCACGGCTGGCCTCGAGCGGATCGAGTGGTCGGACCCGACTCAGGTGATCACCGACCACCTCCCCGCGTTCACCGAGCTGAAGATGAGCGACGTCAACGAGCTGGGCCCCGACGAGGTGTTCGTGCTGGCCGAGGCGCAGGAGCCCTGGGTCGGTGTGCTCTCGCGTGCCTTCGAGTGGTCGTCCCCGGGCAAGAACCCGCTCGGGCGCGAGCTCTCCAAGGACTTCGACGTGTTCTCGATCGTGTGCGCCAACAAGCAGTACGTCGAGTACACGCTCTACAAGGGCGGCGCGCTCACGCACATTTCCTACCTCGGTCCGCAGTGTCCGGCGGCCGAGATCAGCCCCGACGTGAAGGGCTTCGACCCGAACTTCTTCGCGGACAAGGACCCCATGATCCCGGTCGACGACCTGGTGAAGTGGGCCATGGCGCCTTGCCGCTTCGTGACCCTCGCCGGGCCCGACATGCGCGGGCACCGCGACGCGTTGAACGCGAAGACGCTCAACGACTACACCCCCGAGCAGTTCCTCATCTTCCGCTAGCGCTGCGGTGGCATTCCGAGGAACGCTCGTCGTCCACTACCCGCTCCAGTCGGGGCGGATGGTCCTGCGCACCGAGCAGGACTGGGATCACGACCAGGAGCCGCGCGAGGTCTACAGCGACGGGCAGTGCTTCGAGTTCGACCTCGAGCACGACCGCCCGTTCCTGTTCTGCAAGCCGTGCATCGTCGACGACCAGGGCTTGCACTGGTCGGTGGGCGCCAACACCCTCGTGCTCCTCGGCGAGGACGCGCAGCGGCTGAACCCGCACTTCTTCAGCGGCGAGCGCGGGCAGCTGACCCCCGTGCTGGACTGTCCGGCGCCCGCCCTGGGGCGCGACCTGCGCCTGCGGCTCTACCTCCCCCCGGGCTACACCGAGAACACGCTCAAGCGCTACCCCGTGGTCTACATGCACGACGGGGCGAACCTGTTCTTCCCCCAGGAGGCGTTCCTCGGCCAGGAGTGGCACATGGACCGCGCCCTGGAGTTGCTGGACACGATGAGCCTCATCGACCGGGTGCTGGTGGTCGCGGTCTACGCCGAGGACCGCAACGCGGAGTACACCCGGCCCGGCTACGAGGCCTACGGGCGGGCGCTGGTCGAGAGCCTCAAGCCCTGGGTCGACGAGCACTACCGGACCCTCGGAGGTCGGCGGACCACCGCGATGATGGGCTCGTCCTTGGGCGGCGTGGTCTCGTTCTATTGTGCCTGGCAGTATCCGCGCGTGTTCGGCAACGCGGCCTGCCTCTCGAGCACCTTCGGCTACCAGGACGACCTGCTGGAGCGGGTGCGCAGCGAGCCCACCGACTCACGCCGCGGGCTGCGGATCTACCTCGACAGCGGCTGGCCCAACGACAACTACGAGGTGACCCTCAGCATGGCGCACGCGCTGCTCGAGCGGGGGTTCGAGCTGGGGCGCAACGTGCACCACTTCGCCTTCCCCCTCGCGCGCCACGACGAGCACCACTGGGGGGCGCGGGTACACCTCCCGCTGCAGCTGTTCTCGGGCAAGACCCGCCGCGCCGCCGACCGCCGCCGCGGCGTCCCCAGCGAGACGATCCGCCTGCGCAAACGACGCTGATTCAGGGGCCGTACATACCGCTGCCCGCTGGGTCACCCAATGTGACCCGCGGGCGGCGTGTGGAGAACGGTTGAAGTGAATGCTGCAGGAGGTGGCTCCCCCTGCATCCGTCTCTACCGGATCTGGCTTCGAACCTGACGCCGATTTCTTGGAGAGTTCTTAGCGACTGCGGCGAAAGGGCTTATGGGCTATCCTCGCCTGCATGCGGGATCCCTTGCCGTCTACCCTCTGGACTCAGGTGCTCGACGCAGGGCGGGGCACGCCGAGCGCGCTGGAGGCGCTGCTGCAGCGCTACCTCGAGCCGGTCTACGCCTACGTGCGGGCCATGGGGCACGCCCGGGGCGACGCCGAAGACCTGACCCACGACTTCTTCGTGCACGTGCTCGAGTCGCCGCTGTTGGCCCGCGCGGACCCGACCCGGGGGTCGTTCCGCGGCTTCCTCGTCACCTGCCTGCGCAACTTCCTCACCTCGCGCGCGGCGCGCGCCAGCGCCTTGAAGCGCGGGGGCAACCGCAAGACGCTGCAGCTCGACGTGGAGGCGGTGGAGCGAGGCCTGGTCACCGAGCCGGGCGCGGACCCCGCGCGGCAGTTCGAGCGGCGCTACGCCCAGGCCACCGTCGATCGCGCGCTCGCGCGCTTGCACCGCGAGCTCACGCCCGGGGCGAGCCAGGTGTTCACCCTCGCCTACGGCGCCGACCCCTTGCCCCACCGCGAGATCGCCGCGCGGACGGGGCTCGAGGAGAACGCGGTCGCGGCGTCGGTCTCCAGGTCGCGCAAGAAGCTCAAGCAGCTGCTGCTGGCCGAGGTGCGCGAGACCGTCGCCGAGCCGGGCCAGGCCGAGGCCGAGCTGAAGGCGCTCTACCGCGCGCTGGGGGGGTGAGGCAGGGGGTCCTCGAGGGCGAGGACCTCCAGCACCCCGTGCTCGTAGCCGATGGCGAGCCGGCTGCCCGCGGGGTCAAGGGTCGCGCACACCACCTCGCCGGCGAGCTCCAGCCGGGCCAGCGGTCGACCCTCGGGCCAACTCCACACCCTCAGCGCGTCGGTTGGCTCGTTCCGCGCGCCCCCTCCGAGGCTGTAGAGCCGGTCGCCCTCGCGGGCGAACAGCAGCGTTTGAATCGCGCCGCCGTGGGGCGAGCCGAGCAGGTCGTCGCTCGTGGGGTCGACGAGGTCACGCCGTCGCTCGAGGGTGGCCGCGTCGAGCACCCACAGCCCCCCCGTCCCGAAGCCGACCACCACCTCGCGCCCGTCGGGGGAGACGGCCACCCGGCGCCCGCCTTGTACGTCCAGCTGCGCCAGGCGCTCCCCCGAGCTCAGCGCGTAGAGCTCGACCCGGGGCCGCCCGACGTCGGTGTCGTCCTTCCAGCTGCTCGCGCGCAGCACGATCAGCCGGGTGCCGCCTGCGAGGAAGCTCAGGTCGTTGGCGTAGCCGTGTTCGCTGCGCGAGGGGGTCACGGTCCGCACCGAGAGGCCGGGGGGCTCCAGCAGGAACACGCCCCCCCAGCCGTCGGCGACGGCGGCGCGCTCCCCGAGGGTGGCGTGGGCCACGATCCGCTCGAGCTCGGGGAGCACGGGCTGGCCGTCGAGGCGCAGGCCGTCGGTGCGGGCGGCGTGGAACCAGGCGCCCCGCCAGCGGGTGAGCAGGCGAGGCGCCTCGACGGTCTCGAGCTGAGAGCGCGCCTCCACGGTGCCCGCCGCGCTCCAGCGCACCAGGCTCCCGTCCACGCCCAGGGAGTGCAGCCGACCGGCGGCGTCGAAGCAGACCCAGAGGTGATCGCGGGCCTGACCCGCGCAGGGGTGGGTCGCGCTCCACACCCGGCGGGGGCGGAGCAGCCGGTGGGGCGTCGCGGAGGCGGGCTCGGGGAGGGCGGGGGCGGGGACCGCGGGGGTGTCCGCCGCGCGTGGGGCGCGGCCCCACCCCAGGCCAGCAGCGACGAGGCTCGCGGCCAGCGCCAGCAGCAGCAGGCCGCCGACGACGCCCCGGAGGCCGGGACGGAGCTGGGTCCCGTGGAGCAGCGCGTCCCGCAGCGCGCCGCAGGACCCCCAGCGGGAGCGAGGGTCGGTCTCGAGGCAGCGCATGCAGATCACCGCGAGCTCGCGGTCGACGCCCTCCACGTGGGCAGACGGAGGTCGGATCCGTCCCTTGGCGCTGGCCTCGAGCAGCTCGCCGAGGCTCTCGCCCTCGACCGGGGGGCGTCCGCAGAGCATGGCGTAGAGGGTCGCGCCCAGGCCGTAGACGTCGGTGTGCTCGCCGACGGCCGAGACCTCGCCGCGGGCCTGCTCGGGGGCGAGGAAGCCGGGGGTGCCCAGCAGCATGCCGCTGCGCGAGAGCCCGGAGGCGTCCTGCAGTCGCGCGAGGCCGAAGTCGAGGAGCACGGGCTCGTCCCCGACGAGGAGCACGTTCGAGGGCTTGAGGTCGCGGTGCAAGACGCCGTGCTGGTGGGCGTGAGCGAGGGCGTCGGCGAGCTTCGCCGCGATCGCGCGCGCGGTGGCAGGCGGGAGCGTCCCGCGCCGGAGCCGCTCGGCGAGCGGCTCGCCCTCGACGAGGTCGAGCACGAGGTAGCGCAGTCCGCCCTCTTCGCCCGCGGAGTGCACGCGCACGATGTGCGGGTGCTGCAGCCGGGCGGTGGCCTGGCACTCACGCAGGAAGCGCTCCCGCGACCGCGAGTCGAAGCTCTTGGAGAGCACCTTCAGCGCGACCTCGCGATCGAGGTGCGGGTCGCGGGCGCGGTAGACGACGCCCATTCCACCTCGGCCGAGCTCCTCGAGCAGCTCGTAGCCTGCGAGCTTCTTCAGCTCGAGGGTCGCGGGGTCGTCCTCGCTCGAGGCGGAGGCGGTGGTGTCGAACAAGGCGGCGCCGAGGGCACAGCGGGCGCAGGACCCGTCGACGGTTGGCGCCCCACAACGTCGGCAGACCTCGGCCTTCATGCGCCCACAGTAGCGGATCGGTTTCGCCATTGGGCTACTCCGCCGCCTCGGTCTCCAGGTCTACCCTTGTTCCGGGGGCCACGCCCGCGCCTGCGGGCGGCAGACAGGAGACGACGGTGCTCGAAGGCGCGTCTGCGCCACGAACCTGACCCAACTCGAGACCGAGGATCGAGAGGTGCGAGCGGACCCGCTCCAACCTGAGCCCCACGAGATCAGGGAGCGTGATTCGAGGAGCCCCCAGCGAAGTCACGACCTTCACTGGCCCAAGGCCAGTCAACAGGTTCCCGGGTGCCGGATCCTGCCTGAGGATCTCCCCGGCTGGTGCCGTGGAGCTGGGCTCGCCTTCTCTATCGGAGACCAGGAAACCCAGGGTTCCTGCCAGCGTGTGCGCTCGTTCCACCTGGAGCCCAACCAGCGCCGGAACCTCGCGCGCCGCGGTCTCGAGGTCCGCTTCACTGGGCTCCGACGAGCATGTAGGAGTGAGCAGCTCCAGCTCCTCGGCGCACACCCAGGTGAACGTCCACTCCATGCCCGCACAGTGCGTGAGTCGCTCCCACGCCTCGGCATCCACAGTCCACGCCGCTGCTTCACCCGACACGGTGTTCAGGAGGAGGGAGGTCTGGGTGTCTCCAAACCACCGCAGGATATGCTCGATTCCGGCTGGACCCACCAGCGCGCGCTCGGGGTAGTGGTGCGCGAGCAGCTCAGGGACGGCGCGGACAGCGATTCCTCCGTGAACCTCTGGCTTCAGGTCTTCGAGGCCCACGTCGTGACGAACCTCGAAGTCCACGTGAATCAGCATGTGTGTCACGAAGTCGGTGAACGCTAGGTGACACGGCTCCGTCTGGTCGATGTAGACCGGTGGGTCTGGGTGGCCCAGGTCGCCGTAACTGAGGGTCCATTCGTACACGCCCTGGCACTCTTCCCAGCATGCGAGGTAATCGTCGCCGCAGTTTGCGGGCAACTCCTCCAGGGGCAGCGGGCGGTGCATCAACCACAGCTCTGGGCGACGCCCGAACAGCAGGTAGAACTCCCGTACTCGGACTGGAAGCGGGTACCCCAGCTCGGCTTCGATCGCGCGTACCTCAGCGAGGGGGCAGCCGCTCGCAGGAGTCATGGGCTCCCGATAGAACGTCTCCACGTGGTCGACCAACGGTTGCCAGTGAGGCAGTCTTCTCAGGCTCGAGTAAGCGCTCGTGCTCATGTTCGCGGGGAGTGCAACCGCTGTACCCCGGGTAACTCCTGTGACCGTGAGCCCGTCGGGAGCCGACACCCAACCCGTGGGACGAACGACCCCGGATAGCTCAGCCCGTCGGACGAGCCCGGCGCCGCCGGTGGAGCGAGATCGCGATCGCGACCCCCAGCACGAAGGGCAGCGCCATCAAGACGGCGTAGCCGGCGAGGGCGGCGACCGCGCCGGCAGGGCCGAAGCGCTCGGTGGCCAGGCCGCCAACCAGGGGGAACGACAGCGCGAGCACGCAGCCCGCGGGGAACAGCGCGAACAGCGCCGCGATCAACGCGCAGGTGCTGCGCCCCGAGGCCCGCGCGAGGTGCCTGCGCTGGGCGTAGTGCTCGAGGGCCACGGGGAGCGGGAGCCAGTCGCCCAGCTTGCGCCCCTCGTCGTCGCCCTCGACGCGCACCCTGGGGAGGAACCGCCGGCCGCAGGCGGTGAACGCGAACAGCGCGCCGTCGCAGTGCGGGCAGCTCGAGCTGCCGCTGAAGCCCGCGACCTCGGCGCCGCAGTGCGGACAGGCGGTGGGCTCGTCGACGGCGCCGTGGCGAACCTCGGGCACCCAGCGCAGGTCCATGCCGCCGCCCCAGGTTCGCGCGCTGAGCTCTAACACGGGCAGCACGTCCACCGCGTGTTCGAGCAGCGGCAGCTCGTGGGTCTCGTCGCAGTAGCTGCAGGCGAGCTCGAGCGTGGTCTCGGCCGGCACCGTCACCGGGCCGCTGCAGCTCGGGCACACCTCGAGCACGAACGGCCCGCCCTGGGCCCGCTGCTGAATCGCGTTCAGCCAGCGGCGTTTGCTCACCAGGCCTGCCCCGGCGGTTGGCGTGCGCAGCTCGGCGGCCAGCGGCAGCGCCAGCTCGACGCGCTGCCCACAACGGCAAGAGCCCGCCAGCGGCGCGAAGGCCGGGGCGGGCTCGCTGGCCCCGCAGCCGGGGCAGCTCGGGCTGACGGCGAGGGCCAGGTCTAGATCGCGGCGTGCAGCGCGGAGCGGTCCTCGGACGTGCACTGCGCGGCGCGCCAGCTGTTCTCGGGGAGCAGTTGGTTGACGTAGAAGCGCGCGGTCTCGACCTTGGCCTGGTAGAAGCTCTGCTCCTCGTTGCCCTGGGCCCACTCGCTGCGCGCGGCGGCGTCGGCGGGGGCGCCTTGCTCGTCGAGCACGGCCTCGGCCACCAGCGCCTGCTGCAGCAGGAGGTAGCCGCCGATCACGTTGCCGACCAGGGTCAGGAACGGGGTCGCGGCCAGCGCGCTGCCGAGCATGTCGCCGCTGCCGAAGCGCTTGGCGAGGGCGCCGAAGACCTCGTGGACCTCGCCCACGTGCTTGCCGAGGGCCGTCAGCTCGTCCTCGAGTCGCCCACCCGCGGCGTCCTGGTTCTGGTCGACGAAGGCCTGGATCTCGCCCAGCAGCTCACGCAGCCCCTCGCCGCGGTCACCGGCGACCTTGCGGAACAGGAGGTCGATGGCCTGGATCCCGTTGGTGCCTTCGTAGACGCAGGCGATCCGCGCATCGCGGACCAGCTGCTCGACGCGGTACTCCTTGCAGTAGCCGTAGCCGCCGAAGACCTGCATCGCCGTCGTGCACGCCTGGAACCCTGTCTCGCTGCCCCACGCCTTGCAGATCGGGGTCAAGAGACCGATCCGTCGCTCGAGGCGCACGTGCTCGTCGCCCTCGGCGGCCTCGGAGCGGTCGATCAAGAGCCCGGTCAGGAGGAGCATCGCGCGCCCGGCCTCGCTCATGGCCTTGCAGGTCATGAGCATGCGGCGCACGTCGGGGTGCTCGATGATCGCGACCTTCTCGTGGGTGATGCGCTTGCCCTTGGCGATGGACGAGCCCTGGATTCGCTCCTTGGCGTACTTCAGCGCGAGGGCGTAGGCCGAAGCGGCGAGCGCCTGGCCTTGCTGGCCGACGACGATCCGCTCCTCGTTCATGATCTCGAACATGATCGAGATCCCCTGCCCGCGCTCACCGATCAGGTAGCCCTCGCAGCCGCCGTTCTCGCCGAACTTCATCGTGGTCGTGACCGAGCCGTGGATCCCCATCTTCTCCTCGATCCCCGAGCAGAAGACGTCGTTGGGGATCGTGGGGTTGCCGTCGGCGTCGAGGCGGAACTTGGGCACGATGAAGATCGAGAGCCCCTTGCTGCCCGGCTTGTCGCCCTCGACCCGGGCCAGGACCATGTGCACGACCTGCGGAGTCATGTCGTGGTCGCCGGAGGTGATGAACACCTTCTCACCCTGGATCTGGTAGCGGTCGCCCTCGATGGGCTTGGCGGTGGTCACCGAGGCGCCCACGTCCGAGCCGGCGCCGGCCTCGGTGAGGCACATCGTGCCCTGCCACTCGGCGCTGACCAGCTTGCGGCCCCAGGTCTGCTGCTGCTCCTCGCTGGCCCGACGCGAGAGCATGTTCGCGCAGGCGCGGGTCAGCCCGGCGAAGTTGTGGAACGCGCAGCACGAGGCGATCACGAGCTCGTCGAGCACGGTCACCAGGGCCTGGGGCAGCTCCTGGCCACCCATGCTCTCGGGGGCGCGCACGCTGCCCCACTCGCCCTCGATCCACTGGGCGTAGGCGTCCTTGTAGCCCGGGGCGACGGTCACGCTCCCGTCGTCGTGGCGGGTGCAGCCGGCGAGGTCGCCGGGCTGGTTGATCGGCTGGAGGAACTCGCTGACGAAGGTCGCGCCGGCGTCGATGAACGCGTCGAGGGTGTCCTTGTCGAGGCCCAGGTGCTCGGTGGCTTCGAGGTGCTCGAAGAGGGTGAAGCGGAGGTCGCGCAGCTGCAGGGGGTAGATCGACATGGGGGTCCCTTTCGTGGAGGCAACGATAACCCGAGACCCCGAGAATCGGGCCCTGGCGGAAGGTCGTCCGCTCCCCTAGGGTGACCGCGCGAGGAGGACTCCATGACCCGCACCTTGACCTGTCTGGCGCTGAGCTGCGCCCTGTTCGCCGGCGTGTGCAGCGCCGAAGACGACGCCAAGACCGCCAAGGTCCGACGCTTCGTCGAGGTCTCCGGGCGGGCGACCCTCGGCAAGGCGCTCGTCGAACAAACGCTGGAGAAGATCAAGGACGCCGGGCAGCTGCCCCCCGGGTTCCTCGAGGCCTTCACCGCGGTGTGCGATCCAGGCCTGCTCACCGAGCGCCTGGTCGCGGTCTACTCCGACCTCGACGAGGCGACCCTCGACGCGGCGATCGAGTTCTACTCCAGCCCCGCCGGCAAGCAGCTCGCCAGCCTGCAGGTCGCCCACGACGCCCGGCTGCAGACCGAGATCTCGGAGTGGATCGAGGGCGCGGTGAAGCAGACCTTGAAGCGGCTCGGCATGCCGACCCCCGGCGAGCAGCTGGAGGAGGCGCGTCGCCACGGGAACGAGGCCGCGGCGATCGGCGCGTTGAAGACGATCACCACCGCACAGGCCCTGTTCCGCGAGGGGGACAAGGACAACAACGAGGTCTTCGACTACGCCGCCGACCTTGCGACCCTCGGCAAGACCCAGCTGATCGACGAGGTGCTCGCCAGCGGGACGAAGCAGGGCTATCGCTTCGAGCTCTGCAGGGGCTCCGAGGCGCCGGAGTTCCTCTGGATGGCCGTCGCGTCTCCGGTGGACGGCACGGGGCGGCACTTCGTGATCAACCAGAGCGGGGTGATCTACTACTCCAACGAGGCGCCCTTCGCCCTCGACCGGGCCAAGTGCGAGATCCCCAAGAACGCGACCCCGGTGGGCAAGTAGCCGTGCGAGGGGTCGGGCTGCTGCTGGGCCTGGCGCTCGCCCTGGGAGCGGCGCAGGGCGAGGAAGAGACGGCGACGCACCAGGCGAAGGTCGTGCGCTTCCTCGAGGTCTCCGGGCGCGCGGAGGTCGGCAAGGCCATGCTGCAGGCCGCCCTCGCCAAGCGCGAGCTGCCGCAGAAGGTGGTGGATGCGGCGTGGAAGCTCGCCGAGCTCGAGGCCTTCCAGGCGCGCCTGGTCGAGGCCTACGCGGACCTCGACGACGCGACCCTCGACGCGGCGATCGCGTTCTACGGGACCGACGCCGGGAAGCGGCTGGCCCAGGTGCAGGCCCAGCACGACGCGCGGGTCCAGGCCGAGGCGCGGGAGTGGTTGAGTCGGCTCGACCGCGCGCTCAAGGGACGCTACGGAGTCAGCCTGCTCGAGGGGCCGAAGAAGACGCCTCGCCGCGCCCCTCCCGTTCCCGCTGAGCCCGACGTGGCGATCGGCGCGCTGAAGACGGTCAACACCGCGCAGGCGCTGTTTCGCGAGGGCGACAAGGACGGCGACGGGGTCTTCGACTACGGGACCCTCTCCGACCTCGGCGCGACGAACCTGATCGACGCCAAGCTCGCTGCTGGCGAGAAGGGCGGCTATCGGTTCGAGGTGTGCGTGGGCAGCGAAGCGCCGGAGTTCCTCTGGATGATGGTCGCCAAGCCGATCGACCCCAACTCGGGGGCGCCCTGCTTCGCGACCAATCAGGCCGGCGTGATCTTCGAGTCCAGCACGCCCTTCGTCCTCGACCGCGCCAAGTGCGTGATCCCCCAGGGCGCGGGCACCCCCGCGGTGCGCTGAGCGGAGCCCGCGCAGGCGGACGCGCCCCCTACCTAGACCGGATCGAGGTCGTGGGCCAGGGCCGCGGGCAGCGCGAAGCCTCGTCCGCCGGGGAAGGGGTAGACCGCGCGCACCTGCTCCGGGCGCAGCGCGGCGTAGACGTGGGGGTAGGCGCGGGTCGTCTCGTAGCAGTCTTCGTAGACCAGCCGTCCGTCGAGGTCGTCGGCGTCGAGCTCGAGCAGCAGCAGGTCGTCGCGTCCGGCGAAGCGCGCCTCGGCTACGCCGAGCACCTGCCAGGGCAACGAGCAGTGCACGAAGCCCTCGGCGGCCAGGCTCACCGGCGCGTAGCGGCCCGTCGCCTGGGCCTGCTCCCACTCGTCGCGGGGCACGATGTGCAGCAGGGGGCCGGGCGGCGGGGCCGTCGGCTCACCCTCCCCGTCGCCGCTGAGCCGCGCGCCGAGGGCCCGCTTGGCCGCCGCCTGCTCGGCGCTGCGCTTCGAGCGCCCCCGGCCGCGGCCGTATTCGACCCCGTCGAGGTGGCAGGCGACGAGGAAGCTCTTCTGGTGGTCGGGGCCCGAGCTGTCGAGGACGCGGTAGTCTGGGACGCCCTCTCCGCGGGCCTGGGTGTATTCCTGCAGCGCGGTCTTCCACGAGGGCTGGCCGGTGTGCACGGCGGTCTCGAGGGCTTCGCCGAGGACCCCCTGGATCACCGCCCGCGCGGCCTCGAGCCCACCGTCGAGGTAGACCGCGCCGATCACGGCCTCGGTGGTGTCGGAGATCACCGAGTCGGAGGGCGCGTGCATGCCGGGGCCGGTGACCAGCGCCCGGTCGAGGCCCCAGGCGCGCCCGCAGCGGGCGAGGCTGGTCGCCGACACGAGTCGGGCCCGAGCCCGGGTCAGCGGCCCCTCCGCGGCGTCGGGGTGACGCCCGAACAGGCGCTCGGCGACGACGAGCCCGAGCACGGCGTCGCCGAGGAACTCCAGCCGCTGGTTGCAGCCGCCGACGTCGCGCGCCGAGGCGTGCACGAGGGCCTGCTCGAGCAGGCCCTGGCTGCTGAAGCGGTGCCCGACTCGCTCCTGCAACGCGAGCAGGTCGCGGGCGTCGGTCAACGGACTAGCCGCGCAGGCGGACCCGGCCGACCCAGCCCAGGAGCCCGAGGGCGAGGAGCGCGGCCCAGGGCGAGGAGGGGGCGTCGGCGTGCAGGCTGCAGCCGCCACCGCCGCCGCCACCGCCGCCGCCGCCGCCGCCGGGCGGGGGGGGCGGCGCGGTCGCGTTGGGCGAGGCCGCGCCCGGAGCCTGAGCGGTGGGGCCGGTGGCGGTGGGGGTCGCGGCCACCGGGCCGGTGGAGGTCGGGGCCGGGGGAGGCGCCGTCGCGCTGGAGCTCTCCACGGTGAAGGCGTTCTTGATCGCGGCGAACTGCCCGTCGGGGTTCTCGACGCAGATCGTGTAGGTGCCGTTGGGCATGTTCGGCACGGAGAAGCTGACCCCCGCCGCCGTCTGGGTCGCGCTGATCACCTGGTTGCCGAAGATCACCCGCGCCGAGAGGTCGGCGTTGGAGACGGTGACCTCGACGCTCGTCCCGGGAGCGCCGGCGGTCGGGGAGACCCCGGTCGCCACCGGGCCTGGGAGGCGCACCTCGAACCCGCCGGTGAGCACCGCGCAGTCGCCGGTGGCCTCGTTGATCACGCGCACCGTGCGCAGCTGGGGTTGGGCCGAGCCGGTGACCTCCATGTCGGTGCGCGCCGAGTTGTTGCTCAGCACGTCGTTGCTGGTGAAGACGCCGTTGCCCGGGATCACGATCTTGGTCGCGCTGCCGAGGCCGGTGCCGAAGGCGGTGAGCTGGGCGGCCTGGCCGGGAGCGATCTGATTGATGCTCAGGTTGTTGATGTTCATCGGGGTCGGCAGCTGGCTGCGCGCCACGAGGGTGTGGGTCAGGTTGCTCACCTGACCGGCGAGGACCTGGACCGCCTGCGGGCTGACCGGCGAGCTCTGGCCCGTGCCCGAGCCGTAGAAGGTCGTGCCGAAGTCGGTGTCGACCTGCAGGCCGCTGGTGTGGGTCGAGAAGTTGTTGCTCCGCACCGGACCGTCGAGGGGCTCGGCGTAGATCACGTAGGACCCCTGGTCGAGGCCGCGGATCGCGAAGTTCCCCGCGCCGTCGCTGAGGGTCGCCGAGACCGGGCTGCCGTCGGCGTCCTCGGCGACGACGTGGGCGCCCGAGATCGGGCTGCCGTCGACGCGGGTCAGCTGGCCGGTCACGGCGCCGGGCATGTAGAGCGGGTAGATCGACCAGGCCGCGGCGCGGTCGTCGTCCTCGAGGCTCCGCAGGCGGGTGTCGTTTTGGTTGGCGAAGGGGTTCATGGTCGCGCCGACGATCGCGCTGTGGTCGAGGCCGATCAGGTGCCCGACCTCGTGGGTCGCGATCCCCTGCACGTCGAAGGTGCCCGGGCTGAGGTCGGTGCTGAACTGGTAGTTCTTGGCGTTGAAGATGATGTCCGCGTCGAGGATCTGGCCGGTGCTCGGGTCGAAGTCGACGGGGGTGATCGCGACCAGTCCGGCGGCGCCGCCGAAGAAGCCGCTCTCGTTGGTGGTGTCCCACACGACGAGGTGAATGTCGTCGGCGCGCCAGTCGGTGCGGGCCCGGGACTGCGGGCTCTGGTCCTCGATGAAGGAGATCGTGCTCGCGGGGACCATGTCCCAGGCCTGGAAGCCGAGGCGGACCGCGGTCTCGTCGCTGCCGTCGGTGATCGTGGGGTCGGCCGCCTCGTGGATCACGAAGTTGACGGTGGGGTTGGCCCAGGAGAAGGGCTGCGCGCCGGTCTGCAGCGAGACGAAGGCGTAGGCCGACCACCCCAGCCCGATCACGGTGAACGCGAGGGCGTAGATCGGGAGCCGGATAATGGTCTTCTTGCTGACCCTGCGGTAACGACTCGTCTGGTGTCGTGTCACTTGCTGCCGTCCTTCACCGCTTGCCGAATCCGATCCAAGAGTTCGTCGAGGGCCACGCCTTGCTCGCGCGTCGGCTCGTCTTCGGCGCCGGTCTTGGGGTCGACCAGGCGCAGGCCCTGCATGTTGCGAAAGGCGAGCTTCTTGCCCTTCTCCTCGCGCACGCTGTATTTACCTTGAGCGAGGCCGATCGCCGTGCGCAGGCCCTTGCTGTTCTCCACGCTGAGGAACACCACCAGCTCTTCGCCGCGGGTGAACGTCGGGGCGCCGGAGATCGCGCTCCCCCGGTCGCCGAGGATCCCGCCGTAGACGACGAACTCGAACAGGTCGCCGGTCTCGCCCTTGAGCGGCTCGAGCACGCTGAGCTGGACCCGGGTCACGATCGCGCCGTCCTGGTGGCGCTCGGCGCGGGTGCTGGCGACCACGGCGTGGGCGACGACCTCGGCGCGGGTGGCCATTTCGGCGGTGGTGAACCGCAAGACGCTGGTCGCTTCGGCGGAGCCCAAGAGGCCCGCGCCCAGCGCCGCAACCAACGTCGTTACCCGAAGTGACCTCTGCATCCTCGACCCGTCCTCTCTCTCCAGTGCAATGAAGGTGCCAACCGCAGTTGAGGATGAAATCCAGACCGAGTCAAGCAAATAAGAGACTTAGGGCCAATCTCGGCGGATGGCGCGTCGCAAAGCGGACACACACATGCCCCAAATGTGAAGCGCATTTGGCCTGTTTAGCTGGCGCCCTCGGCGGGCTCGCCAGCGTCCGCGGCCGGCTTGTCATCGGGGGTTGGCTCGCTGGGAGCCGGAGCGTCCGCCTCGGGGGTCGTCGCTCCGCCTGGCGGGGGAGCCCGGTCGGCGAGGGCGTTGATCTCGTCGCCAATGTCGACGAAGAAGTCACCATCCCGCAGCTTGACCCGCGTCGGCTTGCCCTCGTTGATCTCGCGCAGCACGACCCCGATCCGATAGGCGGAGCCCATCAGGCGGTGGGTGTGAATGATCGTGTAGACCCCCAGACCGAGGGACGTGCACACGATCACGAACGCCAGGAATCCCAGGAGGAGGAAGGGGTTGATCACCCCGAACAAGGCCAGGTTGTCGACCTCGCGAATCGCCTCTTGGGTGCGCACCAGGCTGAACACCAGCACACCAAACGCGGTGACCAACAGGCCGGAGTTGACCCAGGTCATCATGTAGAGCATGTGGACCCGGTTGTTGACCATGTAGTCCCGTCGCCGCTCGCCCGCCACGGAGGACCCCCTCGTTCTGTTTAGGAAGCGCGCATGGTATCCAGCGGCCGGTCCCCCGTCCAGGCAACGTAAGGGTTAATGATCGAGGCTCGGCGCTAGCGCTCGGGGTCCTTGGCGCAGCGAAAGGTCAGCCCCGAGTCGGCGGCGTCTGGGCGGAAACCCCGCCGGGTGTGGGCGTTGGTCGCCGCTGGTCGGCTGGGGTCGTAGCCGCCCCGGATCGTGCGCGCGCCGTTGGGGGCGGGGCCCGGCTTCCCAT
>Ga0070729_10003075_pt1 | contig 20086 bp, 22 predicted proteins | sample tdDd472_FD_66725 | JGI IMG/M metagenome (GOLD analysis project Ga0070729, IMG submission 66725) | Marine sediment microbial communities from the Atlantic coast under amendment with organic carbon and nitrate - tdDd47.2 | ecosystem: Environmental > Aquatic > Marine > Coastal > Sediment | place... | reverse complement strand
AGTTTTTTTACCTCATGGATTAGATAGTCAATTAGAAGCTAGTAATTTGCTTTCAGGATATAATAATATTATATCTCCTTCAACATCCACACCGATAATATCTACAACTCTGGATTTATTATTTGGAATATATTATTTAACATCAGATTTTTCAATATATTGTAATAATAAAATTGAGTTACCAATGATATTTAATGATTTAAATGATCTTAAAAAGGTAGAATATAAATTATTATATAATGATATTCCTGTGTGGTTTCCAGCAAACTATAAAGGAATACAATCAACTGTGGGTAGATTGTATGTGTATTATTTACTTTCATCAGGTTTTCCTATAGATTTTTCTATTATTAATAAACAACTAAAGAAGAAGGAAATTAATCATTTAATTGTACATATAGTGGAAAACCATGGAATAACTAATGCTGGTTATACATTAGATATTTTAAATTCTTTAGGTACCTATTGGTCCTATCTTTCGGGATTAAGTGTTTCTTACCAAGATTTTATTGTACCCGATATGAAAAGTCAAATGGTAAAATATTTAGAAAGTATGAAAGTAAAAGATAAATTATTAATAAAGAAAAAATTCATGACTCAATCTCAGTTTTCTGAAAAAGTGTTTCAATATCAACAGGACATTATTCAGTCAGTTGAGAACCAATTGAATAAAGATATTTCTTTCATACCTAGTGAAGGACATAGTAAACGTCCTGGAGTATTTATGTTAATTGAATCTGGATCTCGTGGTTCTATTAATCAGTTAAAGCAAATTTGTGGAATTACAGGATTTGTAAAAAATTCAAGAGGTGGTATTGTTTCTAAACCTATTATGGGAAATTTAAAAGAAGGATTATCTCCTGAAGAGTTTTATTTAGCCAGTATAGGTGGACGAAAAGGAATGATTGACAGATCTTTGAATACAAGTATTACAGGATATCTTCATAGGTTACTCAATTCTGCTATGAAATCTATTATTATAACTAGAGAGGATTGTGGTACTTTTCAAGGAATATCTATAGGTTCTTTAGTAGATGAATTAGTATTAGATCATTTTGAATTATCTGGCGATCGATTTAATGGTTGTTTAGGAAGAGTTTTAGCTTATGATGTTTTAAGCCCTAAAGATGGAAAATGTTTAGGAAGAAGAAATGAAATTATTTCTCAAAAGAAAATTAATAGTTTTATTTCACATCAAATTTCTGAAATTATTATTAGGTCTCCATTAACTTGTTCTTTACCAGAAGGAGTTTGTAGTTATTGTTATGGAGTCCAAGAAAAAGTATCCAATCAGTCTTTTAAACTAGTTCCTGTAGGATATCCAGTAGGAATAATAGGAGCTCAGGCCATGGGAGAACCATCAACACAGCTGACCATGAGAACTTTTCATCAAGGTGGTACTGTAGGAAGTATCTCGGCAAGTAAAGATATTACTTCTTTTTCAGATGAGCCTCTTTATGTATCTTTTAGAGGTGTTGTTCGTTTACATGATGTACATTTGATTTGTAAGCTTAGTAAAAAACATATAGATTTATCTACAAATAGTGATAAAGTTTATCCAGTAGGAAAAAATATAAGTATTCATGCTAGAGCTAATATTATGGGAACATGTGGAGAAATTTTACAAAGTATTCCTATTTCTCAAGGAGCTTTTGTATACGTTTATGATGGACAATTTGTAGAAATAAATGATATTATTTGTAGGGATATGCAGTTAGAGGATGATAAAAATTCTGTTCGACTTTTCTCAAAGTATCCATTTTTAGTTTCTAAAATAGTATTATTAAATAATGCATCTGTAAGGGGATATGTTGATATATATAGACCTATTTTAGATTCTAAAAATAAAGTAATTTTTGAAAATGATCAAATGGTTTTTTTTCATGGAGATCAAATATTTTTAAAGGAAGGTAATCTTGTTTCTCCTGGAGAATTAATTTTGGAGGGTACTTCAACTGAAAAGAAAGTAACCAAAGAAGTCAAAGAGGAAAGTTATAATATTATTAGTAAAATATTAAGAATTCCAATGTGTGATAGAACTTTTCCTATAGCTTATTTTGATGGTACTGTTTCTGTACAATCTTATAATAGTGATGGATTATTGTTAACTTTAACTAGTGATGTTTTTAAAATATCTATTTGTAATTTGCTTAAATTTTATGGAACGTTATCATTATTGGGTATTACTTTATATAGTTTAGATTTAGGTATGAATATTAGGGATCCTTCAGATTGTTTCTTACTAGAAGAGTCATTTTTAGCAGCAAAAAATGAAGAAGAAAAAGATATATATCATGATCAAGAAGTAGAAATAATTTTATCTAAAAATTATTTAGTTCTATCATCTGAAATACAATTCTTAAAAGTGCGTGATGGAAGTTATGTAGAAGAAGGGTATGTTATGAGACATTTTGGAGATTTAGAAGATCTGAAATTTTATCATAATATTATAGCTTTCTTTGGAATAGAAGGAGGATGGCAATTAATTGGAAGAAATATTATTAATATATATAAGTCGGCTGGAATATCTTTTGAACCTATTTATATGGAATGTTTAGTAAGATTAATTTTATCCAAAGTTGTGAGTATAAAATCGTCAAAAGATGGTTCTCCTTATCTTACTTCAATGCCTGTCAATGAATTATTAGAAGAATTAATTTCCCATTGTATATCTCATCCATTATCGATTACTGATATAGAAATACCTTCTAAGTATATGCCTGATTTATATCAATCTTTTCAAAGTATTATGTCAATAAAAGAAATTCCTTATCATAATTCTTCTTACTTTGCTCGTATTTCTTTTGAGAATATGACCAAAAGTTATTTTAGAGCTATTCGTAATCAAGAATATTTTGATAATCAGGATAGTTTATATAATGTGGATAATAATTTCTTTATGGGTATTGCTCCATCATATGGTACAGCTTTGAAAGAACAGTTAAAGATTTTTAATAGCAAATTCATGAAGAAATAATTTATTTTTTTCATTAATTAAAATTTTTATTTATTTATTATTATTAATTAAATTTATATATTTATAGTCGCTCTAAAAATGGGAAGGAAGGGAAAGAAATTTGGAAAATTTATCCAGTTTAATTTATTATCATTATAATTATCGTTAATTTATTTATTATTATTATGTCTACAATAAATCAGTTAGTTAGAGATGGTTCTCGTCCCTCAAAGAAAAAGAGGGACTCTTCTCCTGCTTTAAATGGATCTCCTTTTAAAAAGGGAGTTTGTAGTAGAGTGTTTATCATGTCTCCTAAGAAGCCTAATTCAGCAAAAAGAAAAGTGGCTAGAGTTAAATTAACTTCTAATTACGAGGTGACGGCTTATATTCCTGGAGAAGGTCATAATTTACAAGAACACTCTGTTGTTTTAGTACGTGGTGGACGAGTAAAAGATTTACCAGGAGTTAGGTATCATATTGTTCGTGGGGTTTATGATCTTCAAGGAGTAAAAGATAAAAAAAGAGCTAGATCAAAATATGGTACAATAAAAGAAAGACCAAATTAAAAAAATTTTATTTTACAATTATAATATAAGTTATTTTTATGTCTAGAAAATTAAAAGTTATTAAAAAAAGTCATCGGCGTACATATTTAGATCCTTTATATAAAGATCCAAAACTTTCTGCATTGATAAATCGTATGATGATAGGAGGAGAAAGAGCTGTTGCTCAAAAAATTTGTTATCAAAGTTTATTATTAATTCAAGAACTAACAAATAAAAAAGCAATTAATATTCTTCATCAAGCTATTGAAAATATTAAACCTTCTTTAGAGCTTCGATCTTTAAGAGTTGGTAAATCTAATTTCCAAGTTCCTTTCCCATTAGATGAAAAAAAGAAAATGTTTTATGCTTTAAAATGGGTTGTGGAAAATGCTAATCGAAAGAAAGGTCGACCTATGGAAGAAAGTTTATGTCAAGAACTTATAGATGCATCTTTGAATAAGGGATCTAGTGTTGAACAAAAGCAAAGATTACATAAGATGGCAGAAGCTAATCGTGCATATATTAAGTATAGATGGTAGTTTATTTAAAATAAAATATATAAAAAATTCAAAATATTTAAAATTAATCTTTTTAAGTTATTATTATTATTAGAAATTATGGTTAAAGTATTCGTTAATAATGTAGAATTAGAAATAGATAAAAATTGTACAGTCTTTCAAGCTTGTTATCAAGCAGGTATAGAAATACCTAGGTTTTGTTATCATGAGAGATTATCTATCGCTGGAAATTGTCGTATGTGTCTAGTAGAAGTAGAAAAGTCTCCTAAACCAGTGGCTTCATGTGCTATGCCAGTAATGGAAGGAATGAAAATAAAAACAAATACACCCTTAGTTAAAAAAGCTCGAGAAGGAGTTTTAGAATTTTTATTAATCAATCACCCTTTAGATTGTCCTATTTGTGATCAAGGAGGAGAATGTGATTTACAAGATTTAACAATGGTGTATGGATCAGATCGAGGTCGTTTTCATGAATATAAAAGATCTGTAGAAGATAAAAATTTAGGTCCATTAATTAAAACAATTATGACTAGATGTATACATTGTACACGTTGTGTTCGTTTTGCAGAAGAAGTTGCTGGGGTAAAAGATCTAGGAACTGTTGGACGTGGAAGAGAAACAGAAATTAGTACTTATGTTGAAAAATCAATTCAATCAGAGATGTCTGGAAATTTGATTGATTTATGTCCGGTAGGAGCACTTACTTCAAAACCTTATGCTTTTACATCTCGTCCATGGGAATTATCAAGTATTGAGACAATAGATGTAACAGATTCTATTGGAAGTAATATTCGGGTTGATATTAGAGGATCTTCAATCATGAGAATATTGCCTAGATTAAATGAGTCAATAAATGAAGAATGGATTTCGGATAAAACAAGATTTAGTTATGATGGATTGCAACGTCAGAGGATACATTATCCAATGGTAAAAAAAGGGGAGACTTTTCAAACTATCAGTTGGGAAGAAGCTTTAAATATGCTATCATTAAAATTTAAAAAATATAAAAGTAATCAAATCATTTCCATTTTAGGAGGTCAAGTAGATTTAGAATCTGCTTTTATGATTTATAACTTAATGTCTAAATTAGATTCATTTAATGTTTATTTTGAGAAATTTTATAATGATAAATATAAAACGATTTATAGCAATCCTGTACCAACAAATTTTAGTTCCGATTATACATTAAATTATTCTCTTCCTGAATTAGAAGATATTGATTCATGCTTACTAATAGGAGTAAATCCTAGGTATGAAAGTACTTTATTGAATTCAAGATTAAGAAAACGATATTTAAAAGGCAATTTTGTAATTGCTTCTATTGGTTCACCGATAGATTTAACTTATCCAGTTCAACATTTGGGAAATGATATAAATATTATTACTCAAGTTTTAGAAGGAAGACATGCATTTTGCAAACATCTTATGAAAGGAAAACAATCTTTAATTATGATTGGAAATTCTGTATTAAGAAGAAAAGATTGTAAGGGATTACTATCTAATTTTTATCGTTTAGGGAATCAATTAAATAAACCTAATATTATTAATATTTTACATAGTTATTCTGGATTTATTGGAATGCAAGAAATATCATGTTTAAATATGGGAAAACAAACAGATTTAAAACTAGAAAATTTAGGAAAATCAGAACTAATAATTTCTGTTGAATCTAATGACATCCCATTACCTAAATCGGAATCTAATTATATTGTTCATATTGGACATCATGGAGATCATTGTGCTGAAATAGCAGATTTAATTCTTCCAAGTTCAACTTTTGTTGAAAAAGAAAATTCAACTTATCTAAATTTAGAAGGAAGAAGTCAAGGAACAAAACTTGTTCTTCATCCACCAGCAGAAGCTAAAGAAACTTGGGAAATAATTCGTGCCATATCAGAAATGAGTGGATTGCCGGAAAAATTTGATAATAAAGATAAAATTTCTGATGAATTATCATATTCTTTCTCTCCTCATGCAGCATTGAAAAAGTCTATTCCAACAATTAATAATTTAGGAATTGATTCTTCTTTAAATAGATCATATAAACTTTTTAATGATTTAATTACTTGTGATTTAGATGATAAAAGTTATTATCATACAGATGAAACTTGTCGTGCTTCATCCATTATGGCACAATGTATTAAATCTCGTCATCAAAAATTAACTAAAGAAAAAACTAGTTTTTAACTTACAATTAGAATAAACTAATTTTCTTTATTATTAATAATAAATTACTATTTATATTATATTATTATATTATACATATTTATGTTTTTCAATATTTTATTTATACTCATTAAAATTCTTTGTATTATTTTACCGTTATTAATTTCAGTGGCTTTTTTAACTTTGATGGAAAGAAAAGTTATTGCGGCAATGCAACAAAGAAAAGGACCTAATGTAATAGGTATTTTTGGATTATTACAGCCTATAGCTGATGGATTAAAACTGATTGTAAAGGAAACTGTTTTACCATCTAAAGCAAATACATTTTTATTTATTTTTTCTCCCATATTAACCTTTATGCTTTCATTAATTAGTTGGGCGGTAATTCCTTTTGGAGAAGGTATTGTACTAGCTGATTTAAATGTAGGGTTAACTTATTTACTAGCCATTTCTTCTCTGGGAGTTTATGGTATTATTGCAGCAGGATGGTCAAGTAATTCACGATATGCTATGTTGGGAGGATTACGATCTGCAGCTCAGATGATTTCTTACGAAGTATCAATAGGATTAATTATAATTACAGTTTTACTTTGTGTTGGTTCTTTAAATTTATCACATGTAGTTATTTCACAAGAGTACACATGGTTTATTCTTCCTTTACTTCCTTTATTTGTGATGTTTTATATTTCTATTTTAGCGGAAACAAATAGAGCTCCTTTTGATTTACCAGAAGCTGAAGCAGAATTAGTGGCTGGATATAATGTAGAGTATTCTGCAGCAGGATTTGCTTTATTTTTTCTAGGAGAATATGCTAATATGATATTAATGTGTAGCCTATGTACAATATTATTTTTAGGCGGTTGGTTAGCACCTTTTAATTTGATGATATTAAATTTAATACCAGGAGTAATTTGGTTTGCATTAAAAGTAACTTTTCTTTTATTTGGTTTTATCTGGGTTCGTTCCACTTTTCCTAGATATAGATATGATCAATTAATGAGATTAGGATGGAAAGTTTTTCTTCCTTTATCTCTGGGATGGGTATTATTTGTTTCAGGATTATTAGTGGGTTTTGATTGGACTCCATCTAATTATTTTTGGGTATCTTAAAATTTTTAAAAAGATATAAAATGATATGTTTAAATCAAAAAAATCTACATCTTTAATTATTTTAGGAGGAGTTATTTTTATGTTTGGATTATCTTATGCTTCAGTTCCTCTATATCAAATCTTTTGTCAAGTAACAGGTATAGGAGGAACTACTCAAAGGGTAGAAAATATATCAATCAATTCCTCTTTAGATATTTTAAATGAAAATGAAAAATTAGAAAATAATTTAATGGATAATCGTTTAATATCAGTCAAATTTTCTTCAGATGTTAGTAATACTATGCCTTGGAAATTTGAACCTATACAAAAAGAAGTAAAGGTTTTAGCAGGAGAAACAGCATTGATTTTTTATAAAGCTGAAAATTTAACGGATGAAAGTATTATAGGTATTAGTACCTATAATGTAAATCCCCCTCAAGCAGGTATTTACTTTAATAAAATTCAATGTTTTTGTTTTGAAGAACAAAGATTAAAAGGTCATGAAAGTATCGATATGCCTGTATTCTTTTATCTTGATCCAGAAATATTGGAAGATCCTTTAATGTCTGATATTGATAATATTACCCTTTCATATACATTTTTTAATGTCAGCGAAGTTAATTAATTAAAATATTTAAATTTTTAGTATAGCCCAAAACATCTTATAATCCTGATCTATTCGGAGACTGCAAAAAGAGCAAATTAGGTTTATATATTTAGATAGAATATTGAATATCCAATAGATATAATTTCATTTTATTATGAAATGTATCATGAATATTTTATGGGTTTTTCAGATGCTATCTGTATCAATTAATATTATTTATATTATTATTATTATTTATATTTTATGTCATCATCATTAAATTTAAAAAGACATCCTTTTCATATTGTAGATGCTAGTCCATGGCCATTTTTTGCTACTTTAGGAGTCTTAGCTACAACTATGGGATTAGTATTGTATATGCACGGTTATGAAGGAGGAGAATATGTTTTATCTGGAGGACTTTTAACAGTGTGCTTTATATTATATGCTTGGTTCCGTGATGTATCAAGAGAAGGAACTTATCAAGGACATCATACTAATGCAGTTCAAAAAGGATTAAAAGTTGGAATGCTATTATTTATTTTTACAGAAGTTATGTTCTTTTCAGCATTCTTTTGGGGATATTTCCATGCAAGTTTGGCTCCTAATTTAGAAATTGGATCAATCTGGCCTCCAATGGGAATTCAACCATTTAATGCATGGGATGTTCCATTTGTGAATACCTTAATTTTGCTATTATCAGGAGCAACTGTAACTTGGTCACATCATAGTATGATTCACGGAAATAGAATACAATGTATCACAGGATTAATCTTAACTTTAATATTAGCAACAGGATTTACAGCTTTACAAGGATATGAATATTTAGAAGCTCCATTTTCTATTGCTGATGGTATTTATGGATCTTCATTCTTTATGGCTACAGGATTCCATGGATTTCACGTGATTGTAGGAAGTATTTTTTTATTAGTATGTTTAATCAGAGAATTTAAATATCATTTCACTACAACACATCATGTGGGTTTTGAAGCTGCTGCTTGGTATTGGCATTTTGTAGATGTCGTATGGTTATTCTTATTTGTAAGTATCTACTGGTGGGGAGGAGCTTAAGAAAATTGATAAATTTATTACAAAATAATAATAATTTTAGGTGGCTCATCTAAAATATTAATTTTTGTAACAAAATCATGAATTAAAAAATAAAGAAGACAATTTAAGGATTATTTATTAGTAGATAAAAATTATATTGTCTTCTTTATTTTATATATACATATGATATTAATTATAGGATTATTAAATAAATTTTTTAATCCATTTAATAATTAACACACTAAAATTTAGACTTATTTTAAAAATTATTAACATAAACAATTTTAAATTTCATTCAATTAATAATTATCTAATTATGGCAAAATTAAAATTTGAACGAACAAAACCTCATTGTAATGTAGGAACTATTGGTCATGTTGATCATGGTAAAACAACCTTAACAGCTGCAATTACAAAAGTTTTATCAAGTGCTGGATCTGCTAGTTATACTGCTTATGATCAAATTGATAAAGCTCCGGAAGAAAAGAAAAGAGGAATTACTATATCTACATCTCATGTAGAATATGAAACTCCTAAAAGACATTATGCACATATAGATTGTCCTGGGCATGAAGATTACGTTAAAAATATGATTACTGGAGCTGCTCAAATGGATGGAGCTATTTTAGTTGTTTCGGCAGCTGATGGAGCTATGCCACAGACTCGTGAGCATATTTTATTAGCCAAACAAGTAGGTGTACCTTCAATGGTAGTATATATGAACAAAACTGATATGGTGGATGATGAAGAAATGATAGAATTAGTAGAATTAGAATTAAGAGAATTATTGTCAATCAATGGATTTCCTGGATCTGAAATACCTATAATTAAAGGTTCAGCTTTAAGAGCTATTGAGGGAGATGAAACTCATCAAAATTCTATTTTAGAATTAATGAATGCAATTGATTCTTATTTTCCTGATCCTATTAGAGATTTAGATCAACCATTTATTATGCCAGTTGAAGATGTTTTCTCTATTTCAGGTAGAGGAACTGTAGTCACTGGAAGAATTGAAACCGGTAAAGTAAAAGTAGGAGATCCATTAGAAATATTAGGAATCTCTTCTAATGTCATTAAAACAACTTGTACTGGTATTGAAATGTTTCATAAATTATTAGATGAAGGAGAAGCTGGAGATAATGTTGGAATCTTAATTCGAGGAATTGAAAGAAATGCAGTACAAAGAGGTCAGGTTATATGTGCTCCAGGAACAATGAAAACCCATACCAAATTTATAGCTAATGTTTATATTTTAAGTAAAGAAGAAGGAGGAAGACACAAACCTTTTTTCGAAAACTATAGACCACAGTTTTTCTTTAGAACAGCAGATGTCACAGGAAGTATTATTCTTTCCACAGAGAATAAGATGATTATGCCTGGAGATAATGTTGAATTAACCGTGGAATTAATTTCTCCAATTCCAATTAACGAAGGAATACGTTTTTCTATGAGAGAAGGAGGAAGAACTATTGGAGCAGGAGTAGTTTCTAAAATTATTGAATAATTAAAAATTATCCATTTATAATTTAGATTATGTATTATAAACAATAAAAGAAGAATTTACCAAATTTTAGATGAATACTTAATCATTTTATTGTTTGGTAAATATCTTCTTTTGTTTCTCAAAAATTAATTTATTCTTCATTTAAAAGTTAATTAATCACTAGTTATAAATAATATTAATATTTGCATTTATTAAATTAAAATTTATTATTCAAAATAAAAATTATATTCTTATGTTCATTTTATTACCAAACAAATTAAAAATTAAATTTTCTAGTCACAATAAAAATTCCTTGAATAAAAGTGTTCATCGTTTTATGAAAACACTTCTTTATGATAAAGGATATTCTCATATATGCGATCGTTTTAGTATGAGTAGTTTACCAACTAAGAAAGAAAAGTATACATTTTTAAAATCTCCTCATATAGATAAGAAATCTAGAGAACAATTTGAGATCGTTAGTTATAATAGAATTATTCAAATTGATTTATTAGGTTTTCAAGAAAAAGAAGAAGTATTTTTATTTAAGAAAAAATTCTTTAAAAACTTAAAATCTATGAAAATTAATCAAGATGTCAATTATGTATATTCTATCGAATATACACATTCTTTAACAATTAAAATTTAATTAGTATTTTTAAATTCATTTTATATTTATAGTATTATTATGAAATATTCTACTCCGATTACGCCTTCCACAAGACATTTAATTCAAATTGATAGAAATCAATTGGAAAAGAAACAAACTATTAGTTATAAGAATTTGTCTATTAAATTAGATTCTCATTCTGGCCGAAATAATCAGGGAATCATAACTATTCGTCGAAAAGGAGGGGGTCATAAAAAATTATATCGAATAATTGATATCAAGAAAAGACCTATTTCTAATCTTCGAAAAGAAGATTTTGTTGTTCAACAAATTCAATATGATCCTTATCGAACATCATTTATATGTCTAATTCAAAGCCAATATAATTCAAGTGTTAAATATGTTACTTGTCCTCATGGTTTAAAAACTGGTGATCAAATTTCTTTTTATTCTCTAAATACTGATTTATCTGAAATTAACATTAATGTAGGAAATAGTATTCCATTAAGACATATTCCTGTAGGAACTCAAGTATATGATGTAGAACTAAAACCTAATAAAGGATCACAGTTAATAAAAGCTGCTGGAACGAGTGGAATGATCGTTCAAAAAGATTTACAATTAAAGGAAAATGGCCCAATCTATTCTCAAATTAGATTACCTTCTGGAGAAATGAGAATGGTTTTAGGAACATGTTATGCTAGTATTGGAGTTGTTTCTAATTTAGATCATCAAAATATTTCTTTAGGAAAAGCCGGAAGAAATAGATGGTTAGGACATAGACCTAGAGTTAGAGGAGTAGCTATGAATCCAGTTGATCATCCTCATGGAGGAGGAGAAGGAAAGACATCAGGAGGAAGGCCTTCAGTAACTCCACAAGGAAGACTTACAAAAGGTAAACCTACTAGATCAAAATCTAAATCTAACCGATTGATTATATCAAAAACATCTTCTATTAAAATTTAAATTATATTTTATATTTATTCATTTTTATCTTATGTCAAGATCTCTTTGGAAAGGTCCATTCGTGGATCCTAGATTAATGAAATTAGCAACAGAGTCTTTATTAGTTTCTTCAAAAAAACCAATCAAAACTGCTTCTCGTAGCAGTACTATTCTTCCTCCATTTGTAGGATTAAAATTTTCTGTTCATAATGGAAAGAATTGGAATTCATTTACTATAAATGAAGATATGATTGGACATAAATTGGGAGAATTTTGTAAAACAAGAAAAAGCCCTAAACATAAAGTTAAAGTTTCAAAAGTAGCGGGTAAAAAGTAAAGACAAATGACAAAAATTTATTATTTTTTTATATATTATTATATTTATTTTATTGCATATTATTATCATTTTATTTTATGGGACAAAAAATAAATCCTACTAGTTTTAGATTAGGTGTTAATCAAGAATGGAATTCTATATGGCCTTCTTCAGGAGCAGTAGATAATTTATCTTATTCTAAGTCATTAACACAAGATATTTTAATTAGAAAACTAATTCATGGAATGGTTCCTCTGAAGGAAGCATATATTTCTAATATTCATATCAAAAGAAATATTAAAACAATAAAGCCTTCAGAAGAAAGGTATAATCCTTATCAACATAATACTTTGGAAGTAACAATTGATTTATATATATTTCAAAAAGTAATTTTAGATTATTTAGAAGAGTTACTATTAGATAACAAAAATGATACCATGGAACTTACGAAAATAAAAGAATGTATTACTTCAAGTATATTTGAATTATCTTTAAATGACGAAAAAATGATCCAAAATATTGGAAATCAATGGACAAAACAGTTAGAAAATAAAATTAAAGGTTATTTAAAAATTAGAATTGAAAAAGATGTCCCTCAGAAGAATATGATTATCTTAATTCGAAATCAAATTCAATTAGGATCTAATTATTCTGAGAGAGAATCTCATTTTTTACAAATGGGTTTTTTAGATGTCAATTCTCAAATGATTGCTTTCTGGATGAAACAAGAAATTGAAAAAGGAAAAGGAATTCGAGAATTATTAAAAAAAATTGAAAAAGCTTTTTATGATTCTAGAAGTCGAGTTTCATTAGATACTAAAAAATATAGATTTGTTTCAGATGGAGTCAAAATATCTTGTTCAGGAAGATTTTTATTAATGGATAATGAAAAACGTCGAAATAAAATGGCTAGAAGAATGACTTTTCAAAAAGGAGTAATAGCACTAACTACTGTTACAAATTTAGTTAATTATTCTTCAGATGTTGCTTACACTTTAGATGGAACTACAGGAATAAAAGTTTGGATCTCTTACTCAGGTAGTGTAAAGAAAATTAAAATTGGTTTTTAATTAAAAAAATTAAAATTTAAACAAATTTATTATAATATTTTATTATTTTCATTATCTTATGTCACATTCAAATAATTCTAAGTATAGAAAGTATCAAAAAGGAAGAAATAAAGGAGTTGATCCTAGAAGTGCCGTTAATTTTGGTGATTTTGGATTAAAATCGTTGGAATCAGCACGAATTACAGAAAAACAACTCATGGCCATAGAAACAGTAATAAAAAGACATATTAAAAAGTTAGGTACTGTTTGGACTAGAGTCTTTTGTGATTTACCTGTTTCTTCTAAACCCGTTGAAGTTCGTATGGGGAAAGGAAAGGGATCAATTGATTATTGGGCAGCAAGAGTAAAAAAAGGAAAAATTCTAATTGAATTAGGAGGAGTTTCTTATGAAATTGCTAAAAAAGCATTTGCTTTAGCAGCTTCTAAATTGCCTATTAAGACAGTCATGGTCGAAAAAGAGAAAAAATCTTATTTTAACAATTAATATTATTCATTATTTATTATATAATTATTTTTATATTACTACTTATTTTATGATACAGTCGGAGACCTATTTACAAGTCGCAGATAATTCAGGAGCAAAAGAAGTACAGTGTATTAAAGTTCTCAAAAGTTTAAAGTGGGCTAGTCTGGGAGATATGATAGTAATTACTATTAAGGAATGTCTTCCTAATAAAAAAGTAAAGAAAGGGGATGTTAGAAAAGCTATTATAGTAAGAGTTAAGAAAAAAATATCCAGATTAGATGGTTCGTTTATTTCTTTTTCTGATAACGCTGTTGTATTAATAAATGACCAAGAAAATCCTATCGGTACTCAAATTAAAGGTCCTATTGCTAGAGAATTAAGAAATACGAAATGGACTAAAATTGTTTCTTTAGCTCCTATAGTTGTTTAGTTTATCTAACAAAAATGAAATATGAACGATTTCAACCATTCAATGAAATCAGAATAAAAATTATTTTATTATAATTATAATTATTATACGATTACATTATTATATTACATTATTATACTATATTATCTATGAAAAATCGATTAGAAGCATTTTATTCGCTTCATATGCGCAATAAATTAATTTATAAAAATTTGTATCTTTGTCATTCTTCAATACCCAAAATAGAAAGCGTTCTTATCAATTTAACAACGAAAGAAGCAATTCAAAATAAGAAAAATGCATCTAAAGCATTGTTATTAACAGAATTAATTTCTTCTCAAAAATCTGTTCCTATTAAAGCTAAGAAATCAATCAGTCAATGGAAACTGAGAAAAAACTCTTTAATAGGTTCTAAAGTAACTTTGAGAAGAACTAATATGTATGAATTTTTAGATAGATTTGCTCATACTGTTTTAACGAAAGATAAAGAATTTACAGGTTTATCTACAAAAATTTCAAATAAAGATCTTAATTGTAGTACATATTCTTTAGGTATTAAAGATTTTTTTGATTTTCCAGAATTGGAGAGTCAATACGAAAAATTTAAAACTAGCAGTGGATTAAATATAATTATTAATTCAAATGCTAAAACTAAAAAAGAAGTGATTCAACTATTAAGCATATTACATTTTCCATTTTAAATTATTTTTTTAGTTTATTTACATTATTTTTATGGTTTTTAAAAAATTTATTTCAAAAGACAAATTTCGAAGAGAATTAGTTGCAAACTATGAATTGGAAAGAAAAAAGTTAAATGCAATTAGTCAAAATTTAGATCTTTCCATCTCAGAAAGATATCAAGCTAGATTATCTTTGCATTTATTACCTAGAGATAGTAGTTTAGTACGAATACGCAATAGATGTATCTTAACAGGAAGACCAAGAAGTATTCATCGAAAATTTAAATTATCTCGTATTATGATACGGGAACTAAGCAGCAAAAAATTAATACCCGGATTAAAAAAATCAAGTTGGTAACAATCATTATTACAATTTATTTTATATTCTTTATTATATTATTATATTTTTATGAACGACATTTTAAGTGATACTATTGCCCGAATAAAAGTGGCACAACAACAACATAAAAAAAGAGTCAAGTGTTTTAAATCCAATCTTGTATGCAATTTTTTAAGAGTTTTATGGGATGAAGGATTTATCGAAGGATATGAAGAAGAAATAAAAGAAATTGAAATTATTCTTTCATATCAAGAAAATGAATCTCCAACAATAAAAGAATTAAAAAGATGTTCAAGACCTGGATGTCGAGTTTATTTATCTATTAAAGATTTACATCAATTAACTAAAAATACGTATCCTAATTATGGGATTCATATTTTAAGTACTAATAAAGGAGTAATTACTTCTCAAAAAGCTCTTGAAATTAAAGCTGGAGGAGAATTATTATGCTTTATAGCTTAATGTAATTCATTTATTTTTACTATTTAAAATTAATTTTATTAATATTATTATTATATTATGTCTAAAGTTATTCATAAACCAATTAAAATTCCACAAAATGTAGAGTTGATATTTGAATCTGTAGAGAATTTATCCAAATCAATTTCTACAAGCCATAATATTGAAAGTGATCTGAAAATAAAAGGACCTAAAGGAGAGAGTTTATTGAAATTTCATAAAATTTCTTTATTTTATGATTCTAATACTCGTGAACTTCATTTGAATTGTGATCAAGCTAGTCTACAATACAAAGGATTATATCGTTCTATTATTCAATCTCAAATCCATGGAATAACTAAAGGTTTTATAAAAAAACTTAATTTAGTTGGCATAGGTATGAAAGTTGAACAAAAGAAAGAAGTTAATCAAAATATACTATTATTTAAATTAGGTAAAAGTCATGATATTAAATATATTATTCCAAAAGAGGTTGACATTGTTGTAGATTCTCCTACATCCTTAACTATTAGTAGTTATTCTAAATATTTAGTAGGACAAATAGCGTCTGATATTAGATCATTTCATCGCCCAGATCCATACAAAGGAAAAGGCATTCGTTATGCAGATGAAGAAGTTTATTTAAAAGAAAAAAAGTAATTCATATTGTATTTTACCTTTATATTATTTTATTATATATTTATATTTTTATGCACTTATCATTATCCATTACTGAAACTAATCGAAATTTATATCTTTATATTCAAACCATTGATCGTTATTCAGAAGGAAAATCAAATATTTCTTCGTTAAATAATTGTTCAAAAAAATCTTTAAACGTAATCATCTTTATAAATCAAAATAAAGATTATCTCTCAAGAGTACAAATAGCAAATCAGATTTCAAAAAAGCTATTAATATATTTATATGAAATAGGGTTACTTAATTCTATTTTTTGGATAACCAACGATCCTAAGTTTAGAAAAAATCAGCTGTATCAAACATTTTTGCAGCATTTAAGTAATCATAATATACAAATAAAGTATAAAAAATAATTTTATTCATTTTTTATGCAATTTTAATATGAAACTTAACTTAAATTCTATCATTTATTATACAAATCAAATTACATATACTTATCAATCTATTTTAAATTATTTTCTTATTTTTTTTGTCATTTATTTTCTTTCTCTTCATACTCCTTTTGGAAATCATGTTGAATTTAAAAATTCTTTGGGTGGAATTGATGTTAATTTAAATATATATTCTTTTTCCCCTTTTATTTTTTATCATAATACAATATTACAATATTCATTTCCTATTATATTTTTAATAAATTTTTGTTATTTTTATATCATTTATTCTATTTCATGGATGAAATCTTTTTTAGTAGATAGAATATCAGAAAAAATCTACATTTATGTACATCACTTAGTATCTTTAAATTTTAGCATAATTTTGTATCACTATATTTATAAATCTATGATACAACCTATAAATGATAAAATATATTTGATTCAATTATATAAAATGCAATTCAATATTTATATTCATGAATATATAATAAAAATAATATTTATATTTATATTATATTTATCATTTCAATGGATACAATATTTAATGTACTATATTAATCATTTAAGGTATCAAAATGCAGTATCCTATTTAATGTTAAATATATTAATAATAGAATTGTTATATAAAATTTATTTATTATATTTTTATAAATCAATATTTAATATTAATTACATTTATTTATTTTACTTTATTGGTATTTTAATAATAATATTTTATATGCTTGTATTATTGAAATCCAAATTCAAATACTTTTATTCTTTAGATTTGATGTTGAATCAAATTGAAAAATTGTCTTTTATTTCATCTAAGTATTTTGAACCAAAATATGATTTAAATTTTAAAATATTTATTTTTAGAGTTCCTTATATATATATTGGAAGCTTTCCCTTAATATCATTTTTATTTACTGTCTATTTTATGAATGAAGTAAAATATTATTTATATATTAATTTACTTTTTAGTTTTATTTTTCTAATTTGTATATTAATATTTCATAATATTTTATTTAAGTCTCAAATATTTAATTATAAAATGAAAAGAGTATTTCTAAAATTATCTTCTCATAATAAGCTTGGTATATACAATAGAAATATTTTCTCTCCTGAAATAATAAATATAAAAAAGAATACTAGAAAAATGAATATAACATATTATATAGAATGTATGAAACGAATACAATATTATTTTAGCTCATCAAATTATATTATATTTGTTTTATGTATTTTTATTTTCATGGGGATTATAAATATTTTATATATTAATAATAGTAGTAGTCTATTGGAGGTAGTTGTACTGTTTAAAACGAATGAAATATTAACAAATAAAATTTCTTTTATGTCTACAATATTGATTAATCTATATATTATTATCAGATTATATACTTATTTAAAAGCATTCAACTGGAGAACAAAGAAAATAAACCAAATAAATATTGAAACTTAAAATTATTTTTTACTATTTTATTATTTTATGGCACACTTATTAGGTATTTATATAAAAAACAGCCAAAATTTAGTTAGTGGATTAACTAATATTTATGGAATTGGAAGAACTTCTGCAAAAGATATTTGTATGGAATGCGGTATTAATCCTCAAACTAGAATTAAAGATTTAACAGAAAATGAGTTTACTATCTTGTCAAAAGAAATTGAAATCAACTATCTGGTTGAAAGTGATTTGGTAAAGAAAAAATCTCAACACTTAAAACGTCTATTAACTATTAAATGTTACCGTGGATTAAGACATTATTCTGGCTTACCCGTCAGAGGACAGAGAACAAGAAGTAATAGCAAAACTCAAAAAAGAATTGGAAAAAGAATTAAAAAAATTTATTAAATTGTTACAATATTATACTATTATTATTTTATTATCATTTTTATGAAAGAAGAAATTCAAAAATTAATATTAGAACATCAAAAACAGAAATCTTCTTCTCATCTTTCTATTGATTCAATATCCTTAGAAAATGGAGCAGAAGAAGATAAAGTACATTATGTTTATGTAAAAGCCACAAATAACAATACTTTTGTCAGTTTATACAATTTAAAAGGAGACATGAAAATTTGGTCTTCCACAGGAAAGTTAGGATTTAAAGGATCTAAAAGATCTACTGGGTATGCAGCACAAGTAACAGGAATTGATTTAGCTGATCGAGCCTCTCAAAGAGGATATAAAAGTATTGTGGTATTTTTAAATGGTTTTGGGTCTGGACGTCTGAATGCCTTAAAAGGTCTTTCATCTGGAGGATTAACTGTGGAAGGATTAGTTGATGTAACTCCTAAAGCTCACAATGGATGTCGACCTCCTAAAATTCGTAAACTATAAAATTATATTTTACATTTTAAATAAATGAAGCAATTATATTAATTAAAACTTATGATATTTAAAACAAATGAAAATAATCATATTGATTTTTTAACTGTTGAAGAAGATTTCATTGAAGGTGTTCTTCATACAGATTCATTAGAAACAAGTTATAATTTTAATCGACGTTTTAGAAAAGATTTATATGGAAAAACTAAATCTTACAAGATAACACATTATAAATTTTTAATTCATTCTGATAATATTAACTTTAGTTATGAAGATAATGTGAAAGGAATAAAAGAAACTGTTTCTATTTTAGAAGAAAATTTAAATAGTTGTTTCTTTTATTCTCATGAAGATAAAACTGAAAATCAACAGAAGTGTTTTCTAGCTGTTGGAAAATTTCAATCTTTTTTAGATGTAGAAATTAAATTAAAAAATTTAATTCTTTATCCTATTCCTTTAGAAGAGGGATCCTCAGAGGGATTAGATAGTGTATTAAAATGTCCTTCAGAATTTAAATATAATAATAGAAACAACATTATTCAAGGTGTTAATCCTGATCATCATTTATTTACTTACCAAGGAAAAGGAAAAGAACTTATATGTTATTTTATAATTCGTCTTGGCAGCTATGGAGAAATGTTCTCTAGAAACGTTGATACTAAATTAGTAAACTATTTTAAAACACCGAAGACAATTATTTCTAATGGTCAGAAAATACTTTTAGAAAAAGAAGTGAATTATTCTCATTTCCAATTTCAAGAGGTTTTTTCTTATTATCTTCATTTTTCTCCATATAATACACTCTTTTTTAACATCGTAGACATTGAAAAACTGAAAATGGCAAAAAAAGATGATAATGTTATTAAAAAGTTAAATATTACCAAAATTCATCCTTATCATTTTTATTTTAATATCTCTTCAAAATATCCTTATGATATACTAGCAGATATTAAAAGATGCTTAAAAGAAAGTAATCTTTTGAAAAGTGAAGTAAATACTTTATAAAACAATATTGTTAATTAATATAAA
>Ga0070729_10003072_pt1 | contig 20091 bp, 19 predicted proteins | sample tdDd472_FD_66725 | JGI IMG/M metagenome (GOLD analysis project Ga0070729, IMG submission 66725) | Marine sediment microbial communities from the Atlantic coast under amendment with organic carbon and nitrate - tdDd47.2 | ecosystem: Environmental > Aquatic > Marine > Coastal > Sediment | place... | reverse complement strand
AAGGCGTTCCGGTTCGATGGTCAGGCCAAACAGTTTTTCCTTATGGGGCCGGAGCGCGGCGGGCATCTTCTGGTCGTCCAGATCTTCTTCGGTAATCGGATAGTTGGCGGCCTTGATGCCGTACTGCAGGGCCAGGTACAGGCAGGTGGGCGTTTTACCGCTCCGGGATGCCCCGATCAGAATCAGGTCGGCCTCATCGTAATGCCGGGTGCGGGCACCGTCGTCATTGTCCAGCGCGAAGTTGACTGCGTGGATCCGGCGCTCGTAGCTGCCCGCGTTATTGATGGAGTGGGATTTGCCTACGGAGTAGGAGGACGACGAGTTGAGTTCCTGCTCCAGAGGGTTCAGGAAGGTTCCGAAGATATCTACCATAAAGCCGTCTGCCCGGCTGATAATTTCCCTGATGCCGCCATTAACGATGGTGTCGAATACCAGCGGCCGTTCCCCATCGATTTCCGACGCTTTGTTGATGCGGCTGACAAGATCCCGGGCCTTCTCCTCATCGTCGATATAGGGCACGGTAACCCGCTCAAACTCGATTTTTTCAAACTGCGCCAAAAGGGCATGGCCGAGCGCTTCTGCCGTAAGGCCAGTGCCATCAGAGATAAAAAACGCCGTTCTTTTCATGGTCGTATCCGGTCTGGTTTGAACTTGTTCCCGGGAGTCTTTGGTTGCCTCCCTAGGTAATTTCCGCAGCTTACAGTATCATACACGCCAGATTCGAGACTCCGCGCTACACAGACTCAAGGGAGACACGCTTTGGAAGATTACATTATCTGGTTTGACCACCTGGGAATGTCCGACGTAGACCGGGTTGGAGGCAAGAATGCTTCCCTCGGTGAAATGATCAGTAATCTCGCCAATGCTGGTGTTACCGTCCCTGGCGGTTTCGCTACCACTGCTCATGCTTACCGTGAATTCCTGGCCACCGACGGCCTGAAAGACCGCATTGACGAAGCCCTGGATGCCCTGGATGTCAACGACGTTAACGAACTGGCGCGGGTTGGCTCCCAGATTCGCCAGTGGGTAATCGACACCGCGTTTCCGGAAGTGCTGGATAACGCCTTGAAAGAAGCTTATGCCAAGCTTCAGGCCGGTAATGACCAGATGGCTGTCGCGGTGCGTTCCTCCGCCACCGCGGAGGACCTTCCTGATGCCTCTTTCGCCGGCCAGCAGGAAACCTTCCTGAACGTGGTGGGCCTGGAGCAGGTTCGTACCTCGGTGAAAGAGGTGTTTGCCTCGCTGTTCAATGACCGGGCGATCTCCTATCGCGTGCACCATGGTTTTGATCACAAGCTGGTAGCGTTGTCTGCCGGTATCCAGAAGATGGTTCGCAGTGAAACCGCTTCCAGCGGTGTTATGTTCACCCTGGATACCGAGTCCGGTTTCCGCGATGTCGTGTTTATTACCTCCTCATACGGCCTCGGTGAAACCGTGGTGCAGGGTGCCGTGAACCCTGACGAATTCTACGTACACAAGCCGACCCTGGAAGCCGGACGTCCGTCGGTATTGCGCCGTAACCTCGGCAGCAAGGCCATCAAGATGGTTTACCATTCCGAACCGGGTGAAGGTAAGTTTGTTGAAACCGTGAAGGTAGAGCAGGAAGACCGTAATCGTTTTTCCATCACCGATGCGGAAGTGGAAGAACTGGCCAAGCAGGCCATGATTATTGAAAAGCATTACCAGCGCCCGATGGACATTGAGTGGGCCAAAGATGGTGATGACGGCAAGATCTACATCGTTCAGGCCCGGCCGGAAACGGTCAAGAGTCGTGCAGCTGCCAATGTGATGGAACGTTACCTGCTGAAGGAAACCGGCAAAGTACTGGTGGAAGGTCGCAGTATCGGCCACAAGATCGGCAGTGGCCCGGTGAAGATCATCACCAGCATTAACGAAATGGACCGGGTACAGGCCGGCGACGTGCTCGTCACCGATATGACCGACCCGGACTGGGAGCCGGTGATGAAGCGGGCTTCGGCCATTGTTACCGACCGTGGCGGCCGTACCTGCCACGCCGCCATTATTGCCCGGGAGTTGGGTATTCCGGCGGTTGTGGGCTGTGGCGATGCCACCGAGGTGCTCAAGGATGGTCAGGACGTGACCGTCTCCTGCGCCGAAGGTGACACCGGTATGATCTACGAGGGTGCTCTGGACTTCGAGCTGCGTGAGAATACCGTGGACTCCATGCCCAACATTCCGTTCAAGATCATGATGAACGTGGGTAACCCGGACCGCGCCTTTGACTTCCAGGCGCTGCCCAATGAAGGTGTGGGCCTGGCCCGCCTTGAGTTCATCATTAACCGGATGATCGGCGTGCACCCGAAAGCGCTGTTGAACTTCGATGGCCTGCCCCGTGACATCAAACAGACCGTGGAAAAGCGCATTTCCGGCTATGCCTCACCGGTGGATTTCTACGTGGACAAGCTGGTGGAAGGTATTTCCACCCTGGCAGCGGCGTTCGCTCCGAAGAAAGTAATTGTGCGTTTGTCCGACTTCAAATCCAATGAGTACGCCAATCTGATTGGTGGCACCCTGTACGAGCCGGACGAAGAAAACCCGATGCTGGGCTTCCGTGGTGCATCGCGCTATATCTCCGATACCTTCCGCGACTGTTTCGAGCTTGAGTGTCGGGCTCTGAAGAAGGTCCGTAATGAAATGGGCCTGACCAACGTTGAAGTGATGGTGCCGTTTGTACGGACTGTCGGCGAAGCCGAACAGGTGGTGAACCTGCTGGCGGAAAACGGCCTGAAGCGCGGTGAGAACGGCCTGCGGGTCATCATGATGTGTGAACTGCCGGCCAATGCCATTCTGGCGGAGCAGTTCCTGGAGCACTTTGATGGCTTCTCCATCGGTTCCAACGATCTGACTCAGCTGACGCTCGGTCTTGACCGGGATTCCGGTATCATTGCCCACCTGTTCGATGAGCGTAACGATGCGGTGAAGGCGCTCTTGTCCAACGCTATCCAGGCCTGCAAGAAAACCGGTAAGTATATCGGCATCTGTGGTCAGGGCCCGTCAGATCATCCGGATCTGGCCAAGTGGCTGATGGATGAGGGCATTGATACTGTGTCTCTGAACCCGGATTCGGTACTCGATACCTGGTTCTTCCTGGCCGACGAGAAGATCGACTGATCACCAACACTTGGGAATGGGAAAAGGAGAGCGACAACGTGAGCAAGATTATTACTCCGGATCTGTGTGACGAATTTCCGGAAGTGCAGGTGGTCGAACCTGGCTTCAACAATTACGGTGGCGTGCGCCAGTTCGGCGGTGAGATCGTGACCGTGAAGTGCTTTGAAGACAACTCAGTGGTTAAAGAGCAGGTTGGGCTGCCCGGTAACGGCCGCGTGATGGTGGTTGACGGTGGCGCGTCCAAGCGCAATGCACTGCTGGGGGATATGCTGGCCGAGAAAGCCGCGGAAAACGGCTGGGCTGGCCTGATCATCTATGGCTGCATCCGTGATGTAGATGAGATTGGACAGACTACTCTGGGCGTTCAGGCCCTGGGTACCGTACCGCGCAAGACCGAAAAGCGTGGTATCGGTGATCTGAATATCCCGGTGACATTCCACGGTGTGACGTTCAAGCCCGGGCAGTATGTGTATGCCGATAACAACGGCATCATCGTCTCCGAGAAGCCGCTGGTTTAAGCCGCGGCCTCGGCACAGACAAAAACGGCGGCCTTTGGGCCGCCGTTTTTTATTGGGTCACTTCTATGATGTTGATTCCGAGCAGATAACCATCACCATCCGGCTCGCAACGCACCACCTCACCGAGCGTCTCCAGGGGCGGGAACTGATCCCCAGCGGACTCCATTCGGGTCCTCAGCTCTTCGCCAATCCTGAACGGTCGTTCCACTGCTACTTGCATACCGGCGGCACTGAGATCCCGGCAGGTACCGGTGTTGGTTTCACCATCGTTGCCGATAATCGTGATGGTGCTGTTCACCTGCATACGATGGAAGTCGCGCTTCTCAGAGTAATCTTTCATCACCTTTACGCCCAGTTGTCGGTTTTTCTTGTCGGTTTGAGCATGGGAATGATCAGGGCCAGCAGTACGCCGCCAAACACGAGGCCCGCGCCCAGAAGCATGAAATCAGATTCCTTGCTGGCCTCAAGACGCTCGTTTTCCGCTGTCAGTACTTCCAGATCATTCCGCAGTTTCTGGTTTTCTTCGCGCAATTCACGGTTACGACGCTCAAGATTGATGGAGTCAGCGGCAATATTCTTGATGCGTTGTAGTTCAGTTTGCAGGTCTTCAGCCCGATTGGAAAGATTATTCTCGGCATTCTGCAGAGAATTTCGTTCTTCGGTAACGGTTGCCAGTTGCTGCCGTGTTTCGGTCAGCTCGGCCCGTGCCGCATCCAGCTGCTGGCTGACTCTTCGTAGTTGGTCTGCGGCGATGGGTTCATTGCTCAGGTATTGGCTCGATACCCAGCCTTCGGTGCCTTTCGGGGTGCGTACGCGGGTATAGCTCTCACCGGTCTCGAGAACTTCCAGTGGCGTTCCGCTGGGAACCGCGTTTTCGATGATCCGGTACTGGCTGCCAGCGCCCGAGCGCACAGGCAGGTAAAGCTGATCATCGACCCAGACGGTGCGCGCCTGCGCAACGGAAACGGAGCTGACAATAAGCACAAGGCTGAAAAGGAGGCGGAGCGGTGTCACGGAGTACGTTCCCTGATAGTGTTATTACTGATGATTTAAACCCGCAATTCTGTCACAAGGTGGCCGCTATTCAAGCACCTCAGCGTTACAATCCGCTCATGCTGGCGGCTGGTGCGTTCAGGGCAGCACCACCTTGTAGGGTTTGACGATTACCTTTTCATACACGCCGGCATCGACGTAGGGATCTGCATCGGCCCAGGCCTGAGCCTTCTCCAGCGATTCAAACTCGGCGATGACCAGGCTACCACTGAAGCCTGCTTCTCCAGGATCGGGCGAATCAATGGCGGGATGGGGGCCGGCTACCAGTAACCGACCTTCGGCCTTGAGCTGTTCCAGCCGGGCCAGGTGCGCGGGTCGGGCTTCTTTGCGCAAGGGCAGGCTGTTGGCAATGTCTTCGCTGATGATGGCGTAATACATGAGTTCTCCGATCTGCGATCAGCTGAGGTTAGGGGCACTGCCTGAAGGCTGCTACACTGGTGCCCGTTTCGTTAATCAGGAATGTTCGTGACTATACCCCAAGACTCCAGAACGTGCATTGATCTGCATTGCCATAGCACGGCATCCGATGGCGCGCTGTCTCCCGAGGCTCTGGTAGCCAGAGCTGTTGAGCAAGGGGTTAGCCATCTGGCATTGACCGATCACGACACCATCGCTGGCCTTGAAGTGGCGAGAAGTGCGGCATCAGGTTCCGGCCTCTCCCTGATTAACGGTGTGGAGCTTTCCTGTGTCTGGCGCAGTCATACCATTCATGTGGTTGGGCTCGATTTTGACGAACGTGATCCCGCGTTTCTCGCCGCACTTGAGCGCCAGAACGAGAACCGCTGGCAGCGGGCGCGTATGATCGCCGACAGGCTAAGCCACCTGAACGTCGACCAGCTTCTTGAGCGGGCGACGAAAGTGGCCGGAGGGGACGTGCCCGGGCGCCCGCATTTTGCCGAAGTTCTGGTGGAAGACGGTGTTGTACCCAAGGTGGCGCACGCGTTTAAACGGTATCTGGGAACTGGCAAGCCAGGAGATGTAAAGGCGTGTTGGCCGGAGTTGCCGGAGGTGGTGCAATGGATCGTGGCGGCCGGCGGGATTGCTGTGCTGGCGCATCCCAGGAAATATCGTCTCACAGCAACCCGTTTACGGGCATTAACTGCGGATTTCGGCCGTGCCGGAGGGCAGGGCATTGAGGTGTCAGTGTCGGGCCAATCCAGTGGCGATCTGGGTTTTGTGGCCGAGCTGGCGCGGCGGGAAAAACTCTGGGCCTCTCAGGGCAGTGATTTTCACTTCCCGGGAGCTCCCTGGTGTGAGCTGGGGCGCATAATGAAAATGCCAGAGGGGCTGGAGCCCGTCTGGCATCATTTTCGGCAGCCGATTGAAGCCTGAGGCTTCAATCCGGCGCGTGGAACAACAGGTAGAGGTCGGTCAGCGAGTCCGGGATGGCCTCTGCCATCTTGGCTGACAGCTTCTCGTCATTCCGGACTTTCTGGAAGTCCTCGTCCTCAAACAGGCCAGACAGTGTCAGCATCGGCACCATGAGGTCAGCTACTTCATCCTCATCCGCAGCTTGCAGCCAAGCCTCCTCATGCTCGAGGAAGGTATCGACGAAGCCCGCACACCAGTTTTCCAGAGCATTCATCGGGTCGCCGTCTTCTGGCTCCGGCAGCTCCAGTGGCTGGCCCATATCCAGGGCGTGGGCCATATCCCGTGCAAGCTCATTTACACAATGGGTAAACGTGTCGGGAATGCCGGTATCCGGCAACTGATCTGTGCCTGTGGCAAGGCGGAAGAGGTCTTCCGCCTTCAGGCTGACCGGCCCGATCACGCTGGCACACACCACGCCATGGAACCCGAAAAAGTCCAGGGCATGATCTCCCCAGGGTTCTGCGAACAGAATGTCTTCCAGCGCTTCGATGTCCGAGTTGCTCAGCATGATCAGTTGCTCCCGGCCTGCTTGGCCTCTTCTGCCTTTTTGGCTTCTTCGGCCGCGCGTTGGCGCTTGCGGACCTCTCTTGGGTCATTATAGGCCCGGCCCGGAGTCACCGGGATAGCTTCCGATGCACTGGCTTCCTGAGTCTCTTCTTTCTGCTCCGCTGGCTTTTCGCTGGCCGGAGCTGGCTCGGCTTTTACGGGCTCTGCAGGCTGCTCCGGTTTGTCAGCGGGTTTTTCGCTGCTGGATCCGGCCTGCTTCTCGGGCGCCGTATCTACTTCAGGCTCGGTTTTAGCGGCCTCGGCTTTCTGTTCCGGCGCCTTGTCGGCTTTATCCTCGGCAGCCTTCTGATCAGAAGCCGCGCCGGTTTCCGGCTCAGACGCCTTCGGTGAGTCAGCCTTGGCTTGCCGGGGTGCCTTGGCCTCTGCCTTGACCGGTTCTTTGTCTTCGGCTTTGGCAGGCTCGGCGCTGGCCTTTTCTGCAGGCTGCTCGGCTTCTGTTGCGGTGACCTGCTCGGTACGCTGAGGCTTGGCGGCCTGTTTCTGCTCGGCTTCTGCCGGCAAGCTCTCCTTGTCACCCTTGTCTTCGGCAGCACCGGATTTTTCAGCGCTATCCGCAGAGCGAGGCTTGCGCTGGCGGCCGGAGCTGCGGCCTCTGCGGCCGTCAGACTTCTCTTTGCGGCTGCTCTCATCCTTTGCTTCAGGCTTGTCTTCTGCTGAGGGAGCCTCTTTCTGCTCGGCCTGTTCGGTTTTGGTCTCCGGCTTCTCGGCCATTTCCTGTTGTTCAGGCTTGCGGCTCTCTGGCGCAGTTTTGGTTTCCGGCGTTGTTGCGGCCGGTTGCTCGGCTTTATCTACGCGCGACTCACTGGCTTTAGCGTCCACAGGAGCTGTCTTGTCAGCCGCTTTTTCCGGCTGGGTATCTTTCTGGTGCTTCTCGCTGCGTTCCGCTTTGCGTTCTGCTGGTGTCGATGCCGGAGTCTCGGCGGGCGAGCCGTCCCGGTTACGTTGTCGGCGTGGTTTGCGTTGCTTGTCGTCACCGCCCTGCTTGTCGTTGGAAGGTCCCTTCTGGGATTCCTGCTGTTCCCGGTTGTCCTGCGGGCCTTTCTGGTCACGCTGGGGACGGTTCCGGTTCTGGCCGCGGCCCTGGGAGTCCTTGCGGTTGTCCCGGCGGTTGTCATTGCCCTTGCTGTCGCCAGAGCGGTCGTCCCGGTTGGAACGGTTCTGGCCACCACGTTCACCGCGATTCTGATCGTCACCACGGCCACCACGATTGCGGCCCCGGTTGTCATCGCCACGGTTCTGCTGGCTACCCTGACGGCGATCATTGCCGCTGCGGTTGCCGCCGGTGCGTTGGTCATCGCGGGCAACGCGGGATTTGCGGCGATCCTGGCGGGCCTGGTTGCGACGCTCTTCACTCCGGTTGCGGTTAGTGTCGCGGCTGGCTTCCTGCTCCGGTTCTTCACCCCGGAAGAAGCACGCGATCTTCTTGCCCAGTTTGCGGAACAGGCCTTCTTCCTGCTCAACAGCCGTTGGCGCAGCGGCTGTCGGTGCTGGGGCTGGCGCAGAGGGACGGATGGCTTTCACGGCGGCCTGTTCGCGCACCGGTTTCTCGGCACTTGCAACTTCTACGGCTGCCTCTTCCTCGCGCTCGCTGTACTGTTGAGCTACCTGATGGCTGGAGACATGCTCTGGAGAGGTTTCGTCCTGACGCAGGCGCAGAATCTCGAAGTGCGGCGTTTCCATGTTGGGCACAGGTGCGACCACAACCGCTACGCCCTGGCGGGCTTCAATGTCGGCCAGCTGCTTGCGTTTTTCGTTCAACAGGAAGGTGGCCACAGAAACCGGCACCATGGCTCGTACTTCTGCGGTCTTCTCCTTGGAGGATTCTTCGTAGATCAGGCGCATGATGCTCAGCGCCAGAGATTCGATACCCCGGATGGTGCCCTGGCCTTCACAGCGCGGGCAAACCTCGCTGCGGGTCTCGCCCAGTGAGGGGCGCAGACGCTGACGTGACATTTCCAGCAGGCCGAAACGAGAGATCTTGCCAACCTGAACGCGGGCCCTGTCGAGTTCCAGCGCTTCACGCATCTTCTGCTCGACTTCCCGCTGGTGTTTGGCTGGCGTCATGTCGATGAAGTCGATAACGATCAGGCCGCCCATATCCCGCAGGCGCAGTTGGCGCGCGATTTCTTCGGCCGCTTCAAGGTTGGTCTGCAGGGCCGTTTCTTCAATGTCCTGGCCTTTGGTGGCCCGTGATGAGTTGATGTCAATGGACACCAGGGCTTCGGTTGGGTCGATGACAATCGAGCCGCCGGAGGGCAGTTTCACTTCGCGCTGGAACGCCGTTTCGATCTGGCCTTCGATCTGATAACGGCTGAACAGGGGGATCTCGTCTTTGTACAGCTTGATCTTGTTTTCGAAGGTGGGCATGACCGCACGAACGAAGCTCAGAACGTCTTCGTACACGCTTTCGGCGTCGATCAGGACTTCGCCGATGTCCTGGCGGAGGTAATCGCGCACGGCGCGGATGATCACATTACTTTCCTGATGGATCAGGAAAGGAGCCTTGCGCTCGCCGGCCGCCTGGGTGATGGCTTCCCAGAACTGTACCAGGTAGTCGAGGTCCCACTGGAGCTCTTCGGTGGTGCGGCCAATGCCGGCCGTACGCACAATAATGCCCATGGACTTCGGCACCTGAACGCCGTTCATCGCTTCTTTCAACTGGGTCCGTTCTTCGCCTTCAATGCGGCGCGAAATACCACCGGCGCGGGGGTTGTTGGGCATCAGCACCAGGTAGCGGCCAGCCAGGGAGATAAAGGTGGTCAGGGCAGCGCCCTTGTTGCCACGCTCTTCCTTGTCGACCTGAACAATGACTTCCTGGCCTTCGGAGACAACATCCTTGATGTTGATTTTGCCCTCAATCTGCCCGGGCGACTTCTTGAAATACTCTTTGGAGATTTCCTTCAGGGGCAGGAAGCCGTGGCGCTCTGCGCCAAAGTCAACGAAAGCCGCTTCAAGGCTGGGTTCTACCCGGGTAATGCGGCCCTTGTAGATGTTGGCCTTTTTCTGTTCGCGGGTACTGGATTCGATATCAAGGTCGAACAGCCGTTGGCCGTCAACCAGCGCGACGCGCAACTCTTCGGGATGAGTTGCATTGATCAGCATTCTTTTCATGGAAAGAAAGGGTTCCTGTCGTTTGTTGGTGACAGAAAACCGGGGGGATTCGCATCAGCGAAGCAGGATGTGCGTGCCGCGGGCCCTTTACAGCAGGCAGGCCGGCGGCCAGACGGATCATACCCTTATGGGGTGCAATCCTGGGTGTCTGAGACCACCGCCGACATCCCGCCTGCCGGTGGGCAGGTCGAGGTCGAATAGGGTGAGAGTCTGTTGACGCATAATATCCGTTTCAGGTTCACACAAGCCCCTGGGTCTCACGTCGTATTGGTTTGCTGGACGGCCCGGGTTTGCGTGGCAATGATTCTTCGCGATGTCGCCCGACGGTTTTCCAGTCGGTTTTCCTCTCCCGGAGCAGGTAACAGCCTTTCTCGGTCTGGCCTGTGATTCCGGGAGTCTGTTTCCCGCTGCATCCGTTAATGATTGGTTTTGCAGCGTTCAAACTCTTAATCAGTATCGGTATACTGCTGCCGCTCCGGCTTCTGACCAGAGTTCGTCAGGCCGTAGACAAACGGCAGAGCACGCCGGAATATAACAGGTACGGCGTGGGCAGGCAACTCCTCAGTTGCGTCCGTCCCGGTATGCAGGGGCGGCCATACGGTGCCGCAATTTACCAACGCAAGGGTTTACATGTCGCGCTCCCCCGATTCCCGTAAGACAAAGGGTCGTCGCCCCGCCAGTGGGAAGGTCCGTGAAGTTGGAAAGGCTGCTGTGAAGGCGGGTTCTGATCGTGTTCAGGGAAAGGTGGCGACAGAGGTTCAGTGGATTACCGTTGATGAGGATATGGCAGGGCAGCGGGTGGATAATTTCCTGCTTGCACGATTGCGGGGGGTGCCCAAAAGCATTGTCTACCGCATTGTCAGAAAGGGTGAGGTGCGGGTAAACAAGGGGCGTGTAAAGCCTGATACCCGTCTTAATCCGGGGGATGTGGTCAGAATTCCGCCGCTGGTGCAGCAGGCCAGGGCGGAGCAGCCCAAGCCCGGCAGTCGGGTGCAGGGGGTTATGGAGGCTGCGGTCGTTTTCGAAAACGATGAAATGCTGGTGGTGAACAAGCCCTCCGGTATAGCGGTTCATGGCGGAAGCGGACTGAGTTTCGGTTTGATTGAAGTGTTGCGGTCGGCCCGGCCGGAAGCCAGGTTCCTGGAGCTGGTTCATCGTCTGGATCGCGATACGTCTGGTCTGGTAATGGTGGCTAAAAAGCGTTCCGCGTTGCGGTTTTTGCAGGATGAGCTGCGGCAGAAGCGGATTCGCAAGTATTACCACGCTCTGGTGGTCGGCAGTTGGCCGGAATATGTTGATCGTGTTGCTGAGCCGCTGTTGCGTTTTGAGATGCCTAATGGCGAGCGTCGGGTTCGGGTCAGTGAGGAGGGCAAGAGTTCCCTGACTTTGTTTACCTGTTTGCAGCGATTTCAGGGGTATAGTCTTGTTGAGGCATCGCCGGTGACCGGCAGGACTCACCAGATTCGAGTACACAGTGCCTGGGCGGGTCATCCGATTGCGGGCGATGACAAGTATATGGATGATGCGAGCCTGAAAGCTTTCCGGGCCATTGGTGGGCAGCGCTTGATGTTGCACGCCAGGGCTCTTGAGTTTTCGCTTCCGGGTTCGGGTGAGCCCATGCGGCTGGAAGCAGTATACGACGGGCCCTTTTCCGGGGTGCTCGAAGAATTGACCAAGCGAAGCGGGAAGCGGTCTTGATGAAGGTAAAAGTCGTTATTTTTGACTGGGACGGAACGCTGATTGATTCAGTGGACCATATCGCTGACAGCCTGCACCAGGCGGCAACGGAGCTGGGGTATCCAGAGCTGGAGCGAGAGGCCTATCGCGACATTATTGGTCTGGGCATGATTGAGGCGCTGGAGAAGCTGTATCCGGGGCTGAGTCGTGAGGAAATGGTTCGTATCCGTGAAGGTTATGCCGGTTACTTCTTCAAGAAGGTGACCACGCCCCAGAATGTGTTCGACGGCATGGCAGATGTGGTTGCCGATCTCCGGGGTTCCGGGCGTGGGTGTTCGGTGGCGACTGGCAAGAGTCGGCGGGGTCTTGAATTGGCGTTGACCTCCAGTGGTCTGGGGTCGCATTTTGATATCACGCGCTGTGCGGATGAAACCCGGTCCAAGCCGCATCCGTTGATGCTGGAGGAAATCCTGGCGTTCTACGGCTATGAACCGGAAGAGGCTGTGATGATTGGCGATACCCGTTACGATCTGGAGATGGCTCAGCGTGTTGGTATGCCCTCCATCGGTGTGGAGTGGGGGGTGCACAAGCGTGATGTGCTTGAGACCTATGATCCTCATGCAGTGGTGAATTCAGTGGCGGACCTCCGGAAGGTGTTGGGTCTGCGCTAACAGCAGGACGTTGCAAGTAAGGAATACGAATGAGCGAGTGGGATTCGGATAAGCAGTCGGAGTGGGGCGACAAGCCCGTTGAGTCAGAAGCCCGGGGCGCCCGAGGTGGCTTGTTTGGCAGCAGGAAGCCGTCGATGCCGCCGGAGACGGGGCGTGATTGGCGTCTGATTGAAAAGCTGGTGATGTCCTTGCAGGCGGAGCAGCGGCGCAGTCGTCGTTGGGGTATTTTCTTCAAGCTGCTCACGTTCGGATATCTGTTTGCGCTGCTGTTCATGATTCGTGCGCCCTTCGGAGAAGGCGTCGGGGCCACAGTGGGAAGCCATACCGCGCTGGTAGAGGTGAATGGCCCGATTGCTGCTGATGAGCTGGCCAGTGCAGATAACCTGGTCGGGGCATTGCGTGCCGCGTTTGAGGCCGAGAGCTCGAAGGCGGTTGTGCTGCGGATTAACAGTCCGGGTGGCAGTCCGGTGCAGTCCGGCTATGTCTATGATGAGATCAAGCGGTTGAGGGAGGAATATCCCGACAAGAAGATCTACGCGGTGATTTCTGATATTGGTGCATCGGGCGCTTATTACATTGCCGCAGCAGCCGATGAGATATACGCCAACCGGGCCAGTCTGGTCGGATCGATTGGTGTAGTGGCCGGTGGTTTTGGCTTCACTGAGGCGATGGAAAAGATTGGCGTGGATCGTCGTCTTTATACCGCAGGTGACAACAAGGCTTTCCTGGACCCGTTCTCGCCGGAGCAGGAGGAAGAGGTTGCGTTCTGGCAAGGCGTGCTTGAAAACACCCATAAGCAGTTCATTGAAGCGGTCAGGCAGGGGCGGGGCGATCGCCTTGCGGATGATCCCCGGCTGTTCAGTGGTCTGGTCTGGAGTGGTGAGCAGGCGGTAGAGCTGGGGCTTGTAGATGGTCTGGGCAGTTCATCCTGGGTCGCGCGCCAGTTGGTGGGCGAAGAGGAGCTTGTCGATTACAGTCGCAGCCGCTCTCCTTTTCAGAAGTTTGTGGATCAGCTGGGGGTCGCCGTTGGTGAAGGTGTCGCAACCCGGTTGATGGAGTCACGACTGGAGCTCCGATAAGTTGCCTCGGGCATCAGTCCAGCAATGGATTGATGCCCAGCTCTCTCAGTATACGGGTGAGCGCAATCAGCGGCAGGCCGATCAGGCTGTTGGGATCGTCGCCCTGAAGGCGGCTGAACAGGGCGATGCCAAGACCTTCCATCTTGAAGCTGCCCGCGCAGTCGTAAGGCTGCTCTTTCTGCAGGTAGCCTTCAATTTCCTCTTCCTGTAAGTCCCTGAAGTGCACCTCAAACGGTTCGCAGTGAGTTTGAAGGTTGCCGCTTCGGGTATCCAGAACGGCCAGACCGGTGAGAAAGCGCACCCGGTTGCCACTGCTTCGCATCAATTGCTGTTTTGCTGTGTCGTAGTGGCCGGGTTTGCTCAGCAGGCTGCCATCCGGTAATGCCGCCACCTGGTCAGAGCCGATGATGATATGGTCCTGAAAGCGCGGGGCGAGAGCTTTTGCTTTGCTTTCTGCAAGTCGGACGGCCAGGGCTTCGGCTGCTTCTCCTGGAGTGGGTGTTTCGTCGATGTCGGGGCTGGCAGTGTCGAACGCAAGGTCGAGCCGGGCCAGCAATTGCTTTCGGTAGGGTGAGGAAGAGGCCAATAGCAGCTTGGGAGGAAGCATAGGGTTTCAGGTCCGGTCGGTTGGATATGGGGGTTCTTTCGGGCTGATATCGTAAAATACCCCTATTCCGGGCGAAAGGCCCGGTAGAAAGTCGATTAAGTCTTTGACAGAGGCGGGTCTCGCCCCTAAAATTGCGCGCCTATGTCCAAAGCGCCGATCGTCGAACTGCCCAGATCTGTCGACCCAAACAAGTTGGCAGAGCAGAACACAACGCTTGAAGGGGTGATTCCTTTCAGGGGGCTTTCTCGTTTTCGTGAAGCTGTGCCGGGACTGCCAGAAGATGGTGAGTGCAGCGTAAAGCTGTCTTTCTATCGGGATGGGGAGCGTCGCCGGATAGTGTCGGGTGAGTTGTCTGCGCCGGTCATTCTGGAATGCCAGCGCTGCATGGGTGACATGCAGGTGACTCTGGAATCCCGTTTTGATCTCGGTCTGGTCATCAGTGATGAGCAGGCGCAGCGGTTGCCGAAAGCGTTGGAGCCATTTCTGGTAGAAGATTTCAACGCCGATCTCTGGGCAATGGTGGAAGACGAGTTGCTTCTGGTGCTGCCGCCATTTCCGCTCCACGAGCGGGAAGAGTGTCCGGCAAAAGAAGATCTTGAAGCGCTCGAAGTGCCCGAGGCTACCGAAGAGCCCGAGACAGAGCAAAGAAAAGAGAACCCGTTCAGTGTTCTGGCGGGACTTAAGACGACAAAGCATTAACGTATTCGAAAATAGGTCAGGAGCATAACCATGGCTGTACAGCAAAATCGCAAAACTCGTTCAAAGCGTGGCATGCGCCGTTCACACGACGCACTGAGTGCTGCTGCTCTGTCTACCGACGCAACAACTGGTGAAGTTCATCGTCGCCATCACGTATCTCCAGACGGTTTCTACCGTGGCAAGCAGGTAGTTGAGGCTCGCGACGAGTAATTCGTCGGGAATTTCTTCTGACCTGTGCCGCATGGACGAGTGGTGAACACGCCGGTCACCATTGCCATTGATGCTATGAGCGGTGATCGCGGTGCCGCGGTTGTCGTCCATGCTGCGCTGGAAGCAGTGCGTGAAAACGAAGCCTTGAGTCTTGTTCTGGTGGGAATCCGGAGCGAGCTCGAGGCTTTGTTGCATGAGGGGCATGCCCGTATTCGCATTGTTGAGGCTGCCGACGTCGTTCGTATGAACGAGCGGCCTTCCCATGCCCTCCGCCACAAGAAAAACTCCTCTATGGCCATTGCGCTCAGTCTCGTGCGGGACGGAGAAGCGCAGGGCTGTGTCAGTGCCGGAAATACCGGTGCGCTGATGGCATTCGGTCGCTCGATCATTCGGATGTATCCCGGGATTGAACGTCCTGCCATCGCAAAGCTGATCCCCTCTCTGCGTGGCCGTTGCCATGTCCTGGATCTTGGTGCCAACGTCGATTCCACAGCGGAGAATCTCTACCAGTACGCCCTGATGGGGTCCCTGATGGCATCCGCTATCTGCCGCCAGTCCGAGCCACGGGTGGCACTGCTGAATGTCGGTGAGGAAGAAATCAAGGGTAATGAACAGGTCCGGCTCGCATCACACATGCTGGCCCAGTGCGACACCATCAACTACATCGGTTATGTCGAGGGAAGTGACCTTTTTCGCGATGTCGCCGATGTTGTAGTGTGTGACGGTTTCGTGGGCAATATAGCCCTCAAGACCGGAGAGGGGGTTGCCGGCCTGTTGATCGAATTGCTGGAGCAGGCATTCACACGCTCCATGTACGGTCGTTTTGTGGGCTTGCTGGCCAGGCCGATTATCGGGCGACTTCTGCAATTGATGGACCCTTCCAGGCACAATGGCGCCAGTCTGCTCGGGTTGCAGGGTGTGGTCATCAAGAGTCACGGCAACGCCAATGAGCGGGCGATGCTGGCGGCGATCCGGCAGGCCGTTCGTGAGGTTCAGCTGGAAGTGCCACGAAGGATCAACGAAAGACTCGATGATCTGATGTTATGATCCCTCCTCGTTACCGGGAGCGCGACTAAAGTCGTCCCGCATCCCGGCTCTTATTCGCGGATAATTGGCCCTGATTGTACTATTGGCTAATCTTCAGTAACCCTTCAATGACGATAAGATTCCGCTTATGAAATCAGCGTTTGTTTTTCCCGGACAAGGCTCCCAGTCACTCGGCATGTTATCTGCTGCCGCTGAAGCGTGGCCGATGATCACCGAAACGTTTGACGAGGCGTCCAACGTTCTTGGCTATGACCTGTGGCATCTTTGTCAGCATGGCCCCGCCGAAGAGCTCAATAAAACCATGGTTACTCAGCCTGCTCTGCTGACCGCAAGTGTTGCGCTGTGGCGGCAGTGGTGTGTATCTGACGGCCCCCGGCCGGATTTTGTTGCTGGCCACAGTCTGGGTGAATACAGCGCCCTGGTGGCGGCGGAAAGCCTGGATTTTATTGAAGCTGTAAAGCTGGTTCAGCTGCGCGGTGAACTGATGCAGGATGCCGTGCCTGAAGGGCAGGGGCGTATGGCGGCCATTCTGGGTCTTGAGGACTCGGATGTGGTGTCGGCGTGTGAGGAGTCTGCTGAAGGTGATGTGGTTGCCGCAGTGAATTTTAACGCGCCGGGCCAGGTGGTTATTGCCGGTAGCGCAGCGGCCGTTGAAAGGGCCATTGAAGCCTGCAAAGCCAAAGGTGCCCGCAAGGCCATGCCGTTGCCGGTTTCGGTTCCCTCCCACTGTGCGCTCATGAAGGGGGCGGCGGAACAGTTGGCTGAAGCCCTTGAGGATATTCGGTTTAACGATGCTGTCATTCCCGTTGTCCAGAATGTCAATGCTGAGCCGGCAAGGGATGCAGAGGTGCTGAAAGCTAATCTGCTCAAGCAGCTATACTCACCGGTGCTGTGGACAAACTCGGTACAGCGGCTGTCTACCGAAGGGGTGGGTGTGGCTGTTGAGTGTGGCGCCGGCAAGGTACTGGCCGGTTTGATCAAACGTATCGATCGTTCTCTGCCGGTTCACGGCATCGAGAGTCCTGATTCTCTGGCTGAAGCCCTTAAGGCCTTTGGTCAGTCCTGATTACACGGAGTGAATTATGTCTTTGGAAGGCAAAGTTGCATTGGTAACCGGCGCCAGTCGAGGCATTGGCAAAGCCATTGCTCATGAACTTGCCCGGCAGGGAGCCGAAGTGGTGGGTACCGCGACCAGTGCTGAGGGAGCCCAGGCCATTACCGATGGCCTGAAAGAAGCGGGTTTCAGTGGCTATGGCATTGTTATGAATGTGGCAGAGCCCGAGAGCATCGAGACTGGCCTCAAGCAGCTTGCCGAGCAATCGGGTGCGCCGCTGATTCTGGTCAATAATGCCGGCATCACCCGTGATAACCTTCTGATGCGCTTGAAAGACGATGACTGGGCTGAGGTTCTGGAAACCAACCTGTCCAGCGTCTATCGCACCAGCAAGGCGGTATTGCGTGGTATGGCGAAAGCCCGTTGGGGCAGAATCATCAATATCAGCTCAGTGGTTGCTGGTATGGGAAATCCCGGGCAGGGCAATTACTGTGCGGCGAAGGCCGGTGTTGAGGGTTTTACCCGTAGCCTGGCCAAGGAAATGTCTAACCGCGGTATCACGGCGAACTGCGTGGCACCTGGTTTTATTGACACAGACATGACCAAAAAACTGGACGATAAGCAGCGTGAGGCTATGCTGGAAATCATACCGGCTGGTCGCCTGGGGTCGCCGGAGGAGGTTGCCGCTGTGGTGGCTTTCCTGGCATCGGACGGCGCCGCTTACGTAACCGGAGAAACCATTCATGTGAATGGCGGCATGTACATGGGTTAAGTCCGTTCCGGGCTGGTGTGCAACCCCTTGTCGCACAACATGTTTGACAGAATCCCTGCTTGTTTGCAGGTGGGGTTTAAACTAAACTGGCAGCCATAGAGTTGCTTGGTTGACACATAAAGTGAGGACATTATGAGTACAGTTGAAGAGCGCGTTAAGAAGATTGTTTGTGAGCAGTTGGGCGTGAAAGAGTCCGAAGTTCAGAACACATCTTCTTTTGTAGAGGATCTTGGCGCTGACTCACTGGACACTGTTGAGCTGGTTATGGCCCTGGAAGAGGAATTCGAGACCGAGATTCCTGACGAAGAGGCCGAAAAGCTGGGCACCGTTCAGGACGCGATCGACTACATTGTCGCGCACACCTGATACCCTGCGAATCAGATAGCCAGGCAAAAGCCGTCCTTTGGGCTTATTGAAGGACGGCTTTTTTATTGGCCGGACATTGGCCAGCAGTGAACCATCAGACACGGAACAATCGGGTGATTGGGGATATGAGCAAGCGACGGGTTGTCATCACGGGAATGGGGATGCTTTCTCCGGTGGGGAATGATGTGACGTCTTCCTGGGAGGCCATTCGTGCCGGGCGCAGTGGCATCGGACTGATTGATCGCTTTGACGCATCCGAGTACACCACTCGCATTGGTGGTGCCGTCAAGGATCTTGATATCGAGCCCTGGTTGTCCAGCAAGGAAGCACGAAAGCTGGATGCCTTTATTCACTATGGTCTGATTGCAGCGCAGCAGGCGGTAGATGACAGCGGCCTTGAGCAATACAGCAAGCTCGACAAGGAGCGGGTAGGGATTGCCATAGGTTCAGGTATCGGTGGCCTGGAATACATCGAAAAGAACGTTCTTCAGATGGATAAGGCCGGCCCGCGCAAGGTTTCGCCGTTTTTTGTGCCGGCATCCGTCATCAATATGATTTCCGGAAATGCGGCGATCCGTTTCGGCTACAAGGGGCCGAATATTGCGATCGTGACCGCCTGTACCACCGGAACACACAATATCGGCTATGCCGCCAGAACCATCGCCTACGGCGATGCCGATGTCATGCTGGCCGGCGGCTCTGAAATGGCGACCACACGCAGCGGCGTGGCGGCGTTTTCCTCCGCCCGTGCCCTGTCGACCCGCAATGATGAGCCGGAAAAGGCCAGTCGCCCCTGGGATCGTGACCGTGACGGCTTTGTACTCAGTGATGGCGCCGGCGTTGTGGTTCTGGAAGAGCTGGAACACGCCAGGGCGCGAGGAGCAACCATTTACGGCGAAGTCATCGGCTTTGGTATGAGCGATGACGCCCATCACATCACGGCCCCCCCGGCCGATGGTGAGGGCGCGGCGCGCTCCATGCGAAATGCCATCCGCGATGCCGGCATCAGCCCGGATCTGGTCGGATACATCAATGCCCATGGAACCTCTACTCAGGTTGGCGATGTGGCTGAGGTGGCTGCAGTCAAATCGGTGTTTGGCAGCCATGCGGAAAGACTGGCCATGAGTAGCACCAAATCCATGACCGGACATCTGCTGGGCGCCGCGGGTGCCGTTGAGGCTATATTCTCGGTGTTGGCAGTCCGGGACGGGGTGTTGCCGCCTACCATCAACCTTGATCATCCGGATGAAGGTTGTGATCTGGACTTTGTGGCGCACAAATCCAGAGATGCCGATGTGAAGGTCGCGCTGTCGAATTCGTTCGGCTTTGGCGGCACCAACGGGACCCTGATCGTCAGCCGCTACGAGGGTTGAGCCCGGGTGTTGAAGCTCTACTGGGCAGACGACGACTGCCTGCTCCCTGGTGACCGGGGGCTGGCATATGGAGATGGCCTGTTCGAAACCATCAGGGTGAACGGGGATTCCGCGCCTTTGCTGGTCTATCACCTTGACCGGTTGGTGCGGGATGCCGGGCGCCTGGGTATTTCTCTGAGTCGGCCCGAACTTGAGTCTGCGGTTGCCGGCGCAATGCAGCGCTATGGGGCCATTCATGGCGGCAGCCACTGGGTGCTCAAGCTGGTGGTAACCCGTGGCAGCGGTGGCCGCGGGTATCGGCCGGCAGCTGATGTCAGCCCTCATCTGTATCTGTTCCATTCCGTTCTTCCTCCGCTGCCGCCCGAAACCGGGGTCATGGTGGACTTCTCCCGGGTACCGTTGACGGTCAATCCACTCCTGTCTGGCATCAAGAGCCTCAATCGGCTGGAGCAGGTTATGGCGGCCCGGGAAATGAAGGATCCAACATTTGAGTTGCTGATGACCAACGCGGCAGGGCATGTGGTTGAAGGTACCCGGACCAATTTATTTCTGCATGGCCCAGATGGTTGGAGAACGCCTCCGGCGGCCTCGTTGGCGGTTTCCGGTGTGATGCGCCGAAAAGTGATCGAATGCCTGCATGCCGCGGGTGAGCCGTTCCGGGAATGTGAGCTGCAGGTGGAGGACATGCTGGGCCGCGAATGCCAGGGTCTGTACCTGACCAACAGCGTGCTTGGAGTTGTTCCGGTTCGCAATCTGGCGGGCCTTGATTTGCCTGTGGGCAACC
>Ga0070729_10003068_pt1 | contig 20122 bp, 12 predicted proteins | sample tdDd472_FD_66725 | JGI IMG/M metagenome (GOLD analysis project Ga0070729, IMG submission 66725) | Marine sediment microbial communities from the Atlantic coast under amendment with organic carbon and nitrate - tdDd47.2 | ecosystem: Environmental > Aquatic > Marine > Coastal > Sediment | place... | reverse complement strand
CCCATAGCCGCGAGAAGCTCCCCGTCTCCCGGTTCAAGTCCGCGCCGCGCCTGTCGATACCCCTGCCATGCCGTGCTTCCACATCCGCGCGCTCATTCTCGTTCTCCTGCTGGGTGCCTCCGCATCGGCCAGCGCACCCGATTCGCTCGAACTCGCAACCGAGGAGTACCTGGGCGATGCCGGTCGGAGGTCGCTGGGGACGTCGGCCGCCACGGCGGGAGGCGGCGCAAAGGGCTGGCTGAACATCCGCCTGATGGCGTGGTATCCCGCGCTCTCGGGCAGCGGCAACGACGAAGGCGGCGGCGACTACGACGTACGGGACGATCTGGGTCTGGACGAGAACGAGCTCGCGGTGGTCCCGCAGATCACGGTCGACTTCTGGATCTTCGGGTTCCGCACGGATTACTTCGCCGTCGAGTTCGAGGGCGACGGGACAACCCAGCGGGACTTCACGTTCGGAGGCATCACCTTCCCCGCCGGCCAGGACGTGAGCTCGACCGTCAAGATCACCGCCTACCGGTCACTCGGCATGATCAGCTTCCTCGACACGGATACCGTGCGCCTCGCGGGAATCATCGGGTTCAACTACTACACGTACGACGCCACCATCCGCGGCGCCACCAGCGGCTCCGCGTCGAGCAGCGGGTCGCTGCCGTTTCCGGTCGTGGGCGCACTCGTGCAGGTGCGCATCTGGGACATCCTGCTGGAAGCGGAAGGCTCCGGGTTCGCGATCAACTATGGCGACGTGGATGCCACCGCCATCGACGTGACCGTGAGCGCGGCGTGGAACTTCCTCACGTTCGGGGAGGTGCGGGTTGGCTACCGGTTCGTCAGCATCGACGGCACCGTCGATGACACGACCATGGACATCCGCATCGACGGCTTCTTCCTCGCCGTCGGCGTCACGTTCTGACGACTCCCGACGGCACGGTCGATCATTGAACCAGCGGCCATCGGCTTTCCCGATGGCTACGCGCGGAATTTCAGATCGGGTGTATTCTGCTGCGAGAGCAGTGAGTGACTTCCAGCTTGTGACCCCCGAATCCATCGCGAACCGTTTGGCCGATCCCACAGGAGCCAAGCGCTGGACGCTGCTGGAGGCGCACTTCACCGCCCCGGATCACCCGCCCACCGACAACCCGACGCACGCGCTCCACATTCCCGGCGCGATTCAGGTGCACCCGTCGTACCTCGAGGCCGGCCTCAACCACGCGAAGTACTACCCGCTCTACGGCTGCCCGGCGGACGGCAACCTCTTGCCCGACGACGAGTTGCGAAGCGCGATTCAGCGATTGGGGATCACACCCGACACGACGGTAGTCGTCTACGGACGGGAACCGGACGGCACGATGGCCGCGGCCCGCCTCGTGTGGGGCTTGCTGTACGCAGGCGTCCAACGCGTCCGTCTCCTCGATGGCGGGCTCGCGGGTTGGCTGGACTTCGGTGGAGCAACCGCGTCCACCATCAAACTCGCCCGCGACGTCGCGCGGTGCAACGCGAACGTGGGAGACGATGTCGACCCGTGGCGCTCGCGGACCGACATCCTTGCGACCACATCGGAAGTACGCGCAATCGCCATGTCGAACGGCAGCACTCCGAGCAAGCTGGTCGACGTGCGCGACGCAGGCGAATGGGACGGCACGATCACCGACCACTATTCGTTCTTCTCCTCGTCGGGCCACATCCCCACCGCCATTCACCAAGGCGAATGGGACAACCTGTGCGACCGCACGACGCATTCGCTGGCGCCCCGCCTGGACGCCGTCGCCCGCCGGTGGCGCGCGCAGGGAATTCTCGACGCCGACGTCCAAAGCGGAGACACGACGCTGATTTTCTACTGCGGCACGGGATGGCGATCGAGCATCGCGTTCCTGGTTGCCCGACTGCTCGGACTGCGCGCGAAGAACTACGACGGCGGGTTCTACGGCTGGTCACGAGCCGAAGCAGAACCGATTGCCGAATCGAACACGGCGCGACGGCTCCGACGCGTCTCCGCGTAGGCGCTAGCGAATCCGCAGCAGCCGCAACTGGTGACTATGACCCGCGACCGGGTCCGGAAGCGGACCCGTCAATCCCTCGAGCAACTCGGGCGGCGGCGCCGGCTCGATCTCGCCGCGGCCGCCGATGAAGCGCGGGCGTTGACCTGCCGGGACACCCACGATGCGCAGCGAGAATGCGCGCAGGTCGCGATGTTCGTCCACGATTACATGCAGCTCGTTCCCGGCGCGCGCGACGTCGTAGCCGAAGTTCCCAACCTGCGTGGTATCCGACTCCACAACCAGGAAACTGCCGTTGGAGATCGAAATCTCTGCACCCGGATACCACGGCGTCTCGTACTCGCGGACATCCTTCCGGATCGCGGTCGTGAGACGGTAGGTGTTCATGACTCCACTCTCGAAGTCGCGCCATTGGTCGAGTAGCAACTCGGTCCCGTTGGAACCGGTCGCGAGATAGAAAAGATCCACGCGCGATCCGCTCGCCATCACGGTGGGCATGTAAGCGTTCGGCGGACCATGCTGCGTCGGCTCCGCGAAAGTGCGTCCGCCGTCCCCGCTGGCGGCCAGCTGCACACCGGCGCTGGTTTCGTACGCGTACAGGACGCTCAGCTCCGGGTAACTGCCCACGGCTGCCACGCTGGGATCGCGCGACCAGACGCGTTCTTCCCAGTCGACGAGAGTGTCGATCCACGTGTCGCCGCTCCAGGGCAGCACGCCGCAACGGAACAGCGTCTGGGACTCGATCGCTCGCACGCTGACGAACTCGTTGATGGCCTGCACCACGAAGCGGGTGAATCCGTAGCCGACCACGAGATCGCCGCCGTCCGACCATGCAAGGCCCGTGATCAGCGGGATGACCGTCGAGTCCTGACCGTGAATGACCTCGGGTTCCTGGAACGCGAACTGCGTCGGGGAACCGTCTGTCGATGTTGCGCTCGGCGTTCCGCGCACCACCACCAACTCGCTACCGCCAACGGCGGTCGGGCGCCAATAGCTGACGGCCAGCGAGTAGTCGGCGGCCATGGCGATCGATGCGAGACGCGAGTTGCCGCGCAGCACGCCCATCGGAAAGCTCTCCGCCTGGGTAAACGTCGCACCGCGGTCGAAGGAGATGCGCAATTCGACGTCCTCGCGTCCGGCCTGCACGACGGCGAGCACATTGAACAGAGCCGCCACGTCGTGGTCGCGCCAGTTGCCGCTGTCGGGATTGGTTTCCTGTTGCGCGCCGCCCGTCACCTCGCCCGTGACGTGGTCGAACTGCATGCGAAGTTCGAAGCGTCCGCCGGTGCCGGTGTCACGATCACCTTCATACAGAATCACACTCGTGCGGTCGCCCGAGACCGCGGCGACCGGCAACCCGAACCCCAAGGACGGACTGCTGTAGAGCGTGCGCGTCTCGAGCAGGTCGGGGTAGTCGCTCGCCACGGACTCCGGCAACACGATCGGAGATTCGGGCCCCGGGCGCACGCAGACCAGCGCTTCGGAAATGCCTTGCTCACTCTCGACTCGCACGGCGTAGATCTGTTCGCTGTCGATTGTGCCGTGGAACGTGACGCGCGCGAAACCGTCGCCGGCGGCGCGGAACCAGTCTCCGTTGCTGACCTCACCCGGCCCCGAGAGGATGACGCCGGCGCGGAGCACGCTGGTCACCCCGGGCTCGGGAGTCTGATCCCCGTCCGCGACATGCGCGACGTGGACGCTCACCGGTCCCGCGAGGTCCGCCCCTTGCGACACGATGTCGAATCCGAAGCGCGTGCCGGCAGGAGTCGTCAGCTCGTAGACGGTGTCCGGCAAGTCGAATCCGATGCGATCGAGGTCCAGCCCGGTCCGCGGTTCCCGATCGACCGGGTCAAGCTGCTGCATGCCCGCCAACACAACCAGCGGTGTCGCCACCACACCCTCCGGGAGATCCGGAACAACTTCAGCCGGCGTGCGCGTGGACGTAGGCGCGGGACCGGAGGATCCACCGCCGCAGGAGACCGGCAATGCAAGGAGAAGTACGAGTGCAAAGCGGGCAGCCCGGTAACTCGTGCTACCGCGCCGTGACGTGATTCCGTGGTTCATGGCCATCGGCGGGGCAATCGCACGCGCCGTGCCGCTCCCAACCGGGTGGCCCTACGCGCAGTGCGGAGCGGCGCGGCGTCACTCCTCGATTCGGTGGTTCGCCACCTGCGCGCCGAGTCGTCCGGCCGGTAGCGATAGCACCACGGGCTTGCCGTCCCGCCATAGCTCGACCGCGACGGTCCCGGAAGCCGCCTTGAGCGCCTGCTTCAGCTCCGCCAAGTTGCGTACCCGCTCCGCCCCGTAGCGCATCAGGACATCGCCCGCGCGCACACCGGCGGGTTTCGCCGCACCTCCGTCCATGACCTCCGCGACGAGGACGGCGTTGGCGCGCTTGAGGCGCACGGTCCGTCGCAGCTCGCGATCGTGGTGACCGACGCTCACCTCGATTTCGGTCGCCACGTAGCCCCGCGCGCCGAGAACAATCCGGTACGTTCCGCGTTGCAACTCCTTGATCTTGGCCTCGCCGGCCTGGAACACATGACCACCGGTGAGCCGGACGGCGCCGCCGCCTTCGTAGTGGTAGGAGCCGGACGCGACGAGATTGCCGGTCGGGTCGTCGAGGACGCGCAAGGACACGACGCGATCCTCCGGATCCTGGCGCACGGCGATCTCTGTTTGCAACGGCGTGCCGTCCTCCGACACGACCACGCGCGGACGCTCGTCGACGCGCAGGCGCGGGAGGTTCAGTTCCCAGGTCCCCGGTCGCGTGAGTCGCAGCGTGAACGTACCGTCTTCGCGCAGGCGCGTCTTGTCCAGGCCGTCGGCCGCGCTGCCGCCGATCAGCCGCGCCTCCACGTCGTGTCGATTCCCCGTGATCGGCGCGCCCGTCTCCGCGGACACCACGCGACCTTCGACGGTGAACCGGGCGTCGAGTTCGACGCGGACCGGCTCGTCGCCGACCTCGACGAAGCGCGTCAGAAAAACGGGATCGTCGAGGTAGAGGTTGGCGAAGAACCGGTAGCGTCCGGGCTCAAGGTTATCGAAACGGAAGCAGCCGTCTTGTCCTGCGGACACGACCGTCGGCCTCCCCCCGGCGGCCAGCGACAGGATCGACTGTCGGGCGGGCTTGCCGTCGCGCCGCAGCACCGCGATGAGCGCGGGACGGTCGGGCGCGCCGAACGCGAGCGTTCGGGTTTCGCCGTAACGCAGACGCGCCGATGCGTAGCCGAGCACGCGTCGCAGGCTCGCGTCGTAGACATAGACGTGGAGGTCGTCCTTGCCGGGCAGCGGACCGGTCGTGAATCGTCCCTTCGCATCGACTTGCGCTCGGGCGAGCAGACGCCCGTCCATGCTGCGGGAAACGAGGATGACGGCCGCATCCGGGTCATGCACCGTGCCGGCGAGGTGTCCACTGCGGCCCATCACCAGGCGGAAGGTGTGGCCGACGTCGAACCCGGAGAAGTCGAGGAACTGCGGAGGGTATCCATCGCGCTCGACGCGGAGCTGCGTGGTTGCCAGCTGGCCGTCCTTGCGAAGGGCGACGTCGACCTCGTACAGGCCCGCTTCGGGTTCGCGCGCCTTGGCCTCCGCGAGCGGATACGCCTGCCGGCCTCGCGTGAGTTCCGGGACGAAGCGGACGCCGCGGAGGGTCTCGCCGGACTGCGCATCGACGACGCGTACGCGCACGGGCGCTTCGCGCAGAATCGGGACGACGATCTCTCGCTGCTCTCCGGCAACGAGCGGCTCGCCGACTTCGTGGATCGCGGGCGCGAAGCCGGGCGCGGTCACGAGGAGTACGACGGCCCCGGGGCGCAACCGCGGAAACGCGAAGCGTCCGTCGGTCGCCACGGTGCGCGCGTCGTAGCGCAGGTCCTCGGGCACGGACTGCTCGAACAGGTCTGAGTGCTCGTCCACGCTTTCGTCGGGCGCAGGCGGGCGCACAAGAGCGAGACGCGCGGTGCGGACCGGCTTCCCATCAGGATCCACCACCGACCCGGCCAGCGCCGCGCCTTTGTCCAGGCGCAAGGTCAGCGGGGCTGCGGCGGTGTCAACGACCCGCAGCGTAAGCGCGGCGTAACTCGGACTGCTCACGCTCAATCGATAGGCGCAACCGGGGCGAGCGGGCACGGAGAAGCGGCCTTCGGCGTCCGTTCGCGCCCGCTCGGCCGAACCCGCGGCGTAGTCGTGGACCGCGAGTTCCGCGTCGGGCACTCCCATGCCGGTGCGATCGTCGATGACACGGCCATACAGTCCGGACTGAACGAGTGCCGCGGGGGCTTCGCGTTCACCGCCCAATCCGTCCGCGGACGCGGGCTCCGCGGTCGGCGGCACGATCCCGGTCGCGCGGGAGGCGGACGATGTCGCGGTGCGGGGTATCGTCGCCCGCCCGGACTGCGCGCGCCACAACAGGGCGCCACTCGCGAGGACGAGGATGGCGAAGACGAGAACGAGTCGTTTGGTCATGAGGGCTCCTCCGAGAACAGCGACCGGCGTCGTGGGCCGGCGCAACAGGGGGAGCAAGGCGAGTGACCACGCACGGCGATCGCCACCGTGCGTGGCGTCGAGCCGGGCGCGCAGATGCTGGTGTGCGCGATGCAGACGCGTCTCGACGGTCTTGCGCGGCGTGTTCGTGCGCCGCGCAATCTCGGACGGCCCCAAGCCGTCGTGGTACCGCAGCACGACCGTCGTGAGGTACGGTTCCTCGAGGTCGCGCACGGCATCGAGCACGAGACGCTGGGTCTCGACACGTGCCACCGCCGTAGCCGGATCCTCCGGCCCCCGCGCCCCCTCCCGATCCCGATCGACAGCCCGCCGAATACGGTCGGTCTGACGTATCTCTGTGCGATGAACGCGCGCCGCCCGGTTTCGAACGACTCGCGCCAGCCACGCCCGCAGGTTGCCGTCGCGGGGCGGACGCTGCAGCGCTGCCAGATACGCCTCCTGCACGACGTCGTCGGCTCGGTGCGAGTCACCCACCAGGCCGTGGGCGAGCCTGCGCAAAAACGCGCCGTGGTTCAGCATCTCCTCGGGAATCGAGTTCATCTTGCTCCAGCATGACATTCCCGCTGCCGGCGAACTCCCTTCAACTTTCCGGAAAGCGGCGAGTCCGACGCGAATCCAAGTCGGAGTCGCGACGCGCCTGGCGGCACGCGTACTGCACCCCTCGCGCCGAACCGGTTGTGCGGACAGGAGTTACGGCGCGTCAGAGCGCAAATGTCTCGATGATCGGATTCGCGTAGGCTATTCGGGGCCCTGATCACCGCGCCGGGACGGGTTCGGCACGAGGCGCTGTTCAGGACAGGCGAGGAGAGCATCGACACCAAGCACAAAGTCAAGCTGCCGTCCGTTGCGGCGGACCACATGCCTCGCCCGCGCCTAGCGGGGATGCTCGGCGAACCTTCCGGCACGCCGGTCACCCTCGTCTGCGCACCGTCAGGCTTCGGTAAGACCAGTTTGGTCGGTCACTGGGCGCACACAGTGGATCAACCCGTTGCATGGCTGAGCCTCGATGCGGACGACGCAACCGCCGAGGATCTTGCCCGAGACATCGTCGCCGCGGTGCGCATCCCGTTTCCGGAGTTCGGCAAGCACACGCTGCGCGTCCTGCGCAAGCGCAGCCACGTCGATCCTGCGGAGTACGGCCGCCAGCTCAACTCTGATCTGGATGCCATCGCCGCTCCGTTCGTCCTCGTGCTGGACGACTTCGACTCGCTGCCCCTGGGTTCGTCCCACGAAGTGATCGACGAAATCCTGCTCCACGCCTCCGCGACGCGACGGTTGATCCTCATCGCGCGCCACGATCCGCCGCTCGCGCTTCACCAGCTCATCCTGTCCGGACGCGCATCCGAGATCCGACAGTCGGAACTCGCGTTTTCGCCGGAGGAAACGGCTGCGTTCCTCTCGCAGCAGACGGACTGGTCGCCGGAACCGGACCAACTGGAGCGGATCGCCAACCGTCTGGGCGGCTGGCCCACCGGAATCCGATTGTCATCCCAGGGCCTGACCGACACCGCCTCCCGCGAGCGGCTACTGGAACGACTGCCGGAGGGCGTGCGGCAGGCACAGCGATTCCTCTGCTCCGAACTCTTTGAACGGCTCGCGCCACCGTTGCAGCTCTGCCTGTTGAAGTGCTCGATCCTGTCCGAATTCAACTACGAGCTCTGTGCGGCGGTGCTGGGCCCGGAGTCCGAACGGCTGCGGGAGGCCGGCTTCCCGGAAAACGAGCTGACGTTCCTCGCTCCCGTTGACGCACGGCCAACGTGGTTCCAAATCCTCCCCCTGTTCCGCGAGTTCATCGACGGCCAGCTCCGTCAACGCATCGATGCGAACGGCATCCGGGACCTGCACGATCGCGCTGCCCGATGGCTCTCCGGGGACGGCCATCTCGCGGAAGCCATCGGTCACGCACTGGAAGGCCGGGATCCGAACTCGGCCGCCGCCATCCTGGCCGGCCACCGGATGCGACTAATCAACGAGGGCCGCTACGCCGAGCTCTTCGCGCAGATGGGTCGACTCCCCGAAGAGGTGCAGGACTCCCACCTCGACACCAGGCTGCTTCGCGTGTGGGCGACGCCGTCGGAGGTGTTTCATGAGGCAGTCTCGCGCGTGGAACGGATGCTCACCGAGCAGAGCCCTCCGACCGATCGGGCTGACGCAGTGCGCGGCGAACTCCGGCTCATGCAGGCCGGGAACATCATGTCTTTGTCCATCAACGATCCATCCGGTCTGACGCGGCTCATCGAGTGCGCGGAGCAAGCCCTCGACCTCTTGCCCACCGGGTTCCGGGGAGCCAGGGCGATGGCCTACTTCCTGCTGGCCCAGGCTCTTCAGTTCCGCGGGGGCCTGAACGCAGCCGACGCGGTGCTCGACCGCGGTCTCGCCGAGTTCTCGATCGGCGGCGGCCACCCCCTGAGCCTCGTCCATTACACGCGCGGCCTCGTGCACTTCCTTGAGGCAGACCTCTTCACGGCCCGAGACGCGCTGCAACGATCCCTCGCCTGCGAGTTGGTGGTGCCTCCCGAGACCGAGCCGTTTCGGCAACAGGCGCGCCGGCTTCTCGGCCGTGTCCACTACGAGTGGAATGACCTCGACACGGCGGCGCGCGTGCTCGATCACCCGGGAGGGCGGAGCTATCCGGAGAGCATGCGGGCCCTCGCCCACGTGTGGCACGCACAGGGCAAGGAGCGCGAAGCGCGGGACTTGATGGAGGAGACGCTCGCAAAGCTCGGACAATCTGACGGTTCCGCAGCGTTCCTCCACGCGCACTCGCAGGTTGCCCTGCTTGCGCGCAAACAAGGCCGGCTGGAAACCGCGCTTCGCTGGGCGGAAGGGGCTCGAACCGAGGACATTCGCCCGTTTCACGGCGCCCTCAGCTGCACCCTGACCCGCGCCTCTATCTTGGCCGCAAGCGGTGAATCGCGCCACCTCCAACTCGCGTCAGAGCTCCTCGAGACGCTGGATCGGACCGTCGCACAGTTGCGCCTGCCGCGACACAGGATTGTGACCCGCGCACTCAGCGCGCTCCTGCACTCTACCGCGGGCAACGACGAAGAAGCTTTCGCCGCGATGGACGAGTCGCTGCGGCTCGCCTCCACGGGCCGCTACGTCCGCCTCTATCTCGACCTGGGCGCCGGGATGAGGAACCTCTTCGCCCGCTTGCCGAGCTCGATCGGATACGAGGACTACGTCGCCACGATTCGCGAGGAGTTCGCCAAGGAACGCCAGGCGTCTTCAGAGCGCGTGAATCGACCTCTGCCCAATCCGCTTTCCGATCGCGAGCTCGACGTCCTCCAGCTGATGGCCCGACGTCTATCCAACAAGGAAATCGCCGGCCTGCTGCATGTCTCCCTGCCCACAGTGAAGTCCCACGCGCTGAAGATCTACCAGAAGCTCGACGTTCACGGCCGGCGACAGGCGGTGGAGCAAGGCGCGGCGTTGGGCATCCTCGCGGAGCCCTGACCGCCCCGAGCGCCTCTGCGCTGCGTTGCGGCAAGTCATCCCTCTTTCATCCCTCTCGGCGGATGCGCTCCGGCGAGCCCCGGCGTAGCATCAAGGGAGATGAGCGGAGCTGGATGCGAGAGCCCGACGCCCCGCATGGGCGATGCGGCCCGCTACCGGATCCGCGTTCGCGGGCGTCTGGATTCCGACGACGCCGCGCGCCTACGCGGGATGTCCATCGAGAGCGCGGACGATGGCAGCGGTTCACCGGTTTCGACGCTCGATGGCGAGTTGCCGGACCAGGCAGCGCTTCTGGGCGTTCTTCACGCTCTCAACGGCTTCCATCTGCCGCTCCTGTCCGTGGAATGCCAGCCGGACGAGGATGAAACGTAGTACAACGACGCAGGCCGAGTTCTGCCAAACGAGGGAAGGATAGAGTCCGATGAGTACCGACCACCCCGTCAATGAACACGACGAAGTGCGCAAGATCCGCGACGACGTTCCGCGCGATGCCGGAACGACCGGCAAGTCGACGATGAAGCGCCGAACGTTCCTCATGGGATTACCCATCGTGCCGCTGCTACCCGCGGTGCTCCAGGCCCAGGACGGCGGGGCCCCCAAGGCGAAGGCGGCCGGGAAAGCCTCCGGATCCGGAGACAACAGCGCTCCGGAGTGGGCGGGGAGCCTCCAGACGTCCGACGGGACAGTCGTCGACGCGGACGGGAACGCCCAACCGGGATTCGCGCACAGCAGCAGTAAGGCCCGGCAGGCTGATCCGAAAGCGCCCTACCAGATGCCTCTCACCCAGGAAGAGCAGGACATCATGGACGGCAAGAAGGGGCCGGAACTGGCCAAGGTCATGAAAATCGTCGTCGGCCATGGCAACGCCTTCGGAGCGCCGAAACTGGTCGATCTCGGCGGCGCGCCACACTGCTCCCTGTACACCGGCACGGACTACATGAAGCCGATGATCGATCTGTTTCAGGAATGCGCCGATGCCGGGTTGAAGACCTACGCACCCTACACCGTCAATCCGCGTTGCTACGACGTGTACAACGTCAATAACAACGAGACGGACATGGAGTTGATCTACGAGGGTTACAAATATCAGCGGGACCTGGATTGGGTTCATGCTCAACTCGGCGCGCCGGACCTGAACTTCCGCAGCTGCGCCTGTTACGTGCCTGAGGTCGGCAATGCTCCGCCGGCGGGCACCTACGTGGCGTGGGCGGAGTCTTCCGCGATCAACTACGGCAACTCTGCCCTCGGACTCCGGACCAACCGCAACGCCGGCGGCATGGAACTGCTCTGTGGACTTCTCGGCAAGGCGCCGCTGTTCGGACTGATGACGGACGAAGGCCGCATGGCCAATTGGCTCGTGGATGTGAAGACCTCGAAAGAGCCGGACCTGGGCGTGCTCGGCACGGCCATCGGCCTCACGGTTATCGATGGTATCCCCTTCATCATCGGCATGGACCAATACCTGGGTACCGAAGTCTCCGACGACAACATGCACCTGTTGAAGAAGATGGGCAGTGCCACCGCGGCCAGTGGCGCCGTGGGTCTCTACCACGTGGAGAATCTCACGCCCGACGCCAAACAGAAGGGCCGCAAGCTGCTGAAGGAGGGCTACCAGACCTACGTCTTCGACGATGCCGAGCAGGCGCGGGTCCTTGCTACTTTCCCGGTCAAATGGGAAGGGCGTCCGGAAGATCCGACGGTCGCCTTGATTGGCTGTCCGCACAACACCTACAAGGAAATCCTCGACTGGGGAACGAAGGTGACGGAGGCGGTCGCGAAGAGAGGCCTGAAAACGGCCGCCATCCCGACCAAGCTGTTCTGCTCGTTCGTCGTGCGGGACCATCTGGTCAAGGAGCACCCGGTGCTGGTCGGCAAGATGACCGAGGCAAACATGAGATTCACCAACATGTGCACCGTGAGTTACGCGGGGATGAAAGGTTTCTCCGAAAGGATTTTCGGCGTCACGAATTCCCCCAAGACGCGGAACTACTATCCCAGCGTGCGCTACCTCAAGGACGATGCTCTCCTCGAGGTCATCTGCACGGGGAAGATTCCGAAGGGCGCGTAGGGCCCGCTCACACAATCAGCAAAACAGACAAAGTTGGAGAAACCAATGGCCAAGAGAACATTCAAGGGACGTCCGCTGCTCAGTGGCAACCTCAAGGGCAAGGCGCTCGCTTCCAAGCAGCCGCTCAACACGACCGGCTCCTACCTCGACAACCTGTTTGGCGGCAATTCCACCAGCGCTCCCTGTACCGATCCCAACAACAAGGAGTTCTACAAAAAGGACCTGAGCGGCGCGATCATCTGCACTACGACGACGGTGGGCTCGTCTCTGGGTGGGGCCGCGTTGATGGGCGTAGGGTCACTGGGCGTCGGGCCCAAGGCGATCTTGTTCTCGCAGCACATCGACTCCGTCTCGTGGGCCGGACTGCTGATGGATGATGTCTGGAATGGCCGCCGCGTCATCACCATCGACCAGCTCGGGGACGACTTCCTGGACACGGTCAAATCCGGTGATTCCGTCGCCATCCACGAGGATGGCACCGTCGATGTCGGCTAGCGTCCCACACATGATGCGCAGCTCGCTGTCCCGCGCACTGTCGGTCTGCCTCTGGATCGGGTTGGTCCTGACGACCGTCCAGGCAGAGGAAGTCAGGGAGGCGATCCCCGATCGGGCGCCGGCGGGTCCGTTCGGGAGCGACCCCGAAGATCCTTCGGCGCTCGCGCTGGAGATCGAGCACAGGGTCAACCAGAAGGATTCGCTCTTCAAGGTGTCGCCGCTCAAGCCCTTCCACGACATCGTGAGCGGCGCGCGGAAAAGCCTCTACGACAAGACCCACCTCAAGCTCGGCGCCACCTTCGCCCATCTCTTCCAGGGAATCTCCGATTCGCTGCCGGGCACCGACCAATGGGGAACCGCGACGACCGTGGGCATCGTCGGAAACTGGGAGCTGATCAACCGGAAGAAGCCGGCGCAGGGGAACCTCTATATCAAGGTCGAAGGTCGTTGGAACTACGGGACCACGGGTCCGATGTCGCTGGGAGCGCAGGGCTTGGGCAGCCTGGCGAACACGGGCAATACATACGAGGCGTACGTACCCGCCTTCATCCTCAGGAACATCTATTGGGAACAGGGAAGCGAGAAGGCGGGCTGGGCCTATCGCATCGGGAAGATGTCCCCGGATGCCATGCTCGGCACGTCCCGTCACATGACGCCCGTGACCACGTTCCTGTCATTCGCCGCCACCGGCCCCTTCTCGATCGCCCTCCCGGATTCCGGACTGGGGATCGCGGGAGCCTGGTACATCAATGACCGCGTCAGGATCATGGGAGTCGCCTCCGACGCCAATGGATTGCGCTTCGATTGGGGGGACATCACCGCGGGCGACTTTTTCGAAGCGCTCGATTTCGGCGTGAAGCTGTGGCCCAAGACGGACAAGGCCGGCTACTCGAAGTTGGTCATCTGGCACACCGACGGCACCTCGGACGGTCGGCCCGTCAACGGAATGGCGGGTCCGTCCGGATACGGCTTCTTCCTCCTGCACGAGCACGAACTCTCCGACGATGGCAACAAGGTTCTGCTCCTCCGGTACGGACATAGCTTTGACGAATCGGCCTTCTACCGTCACCAGGCCGGAGTCGCATTCATGTTCTATTCGCCGTCCCTCATATCCGGAGGAATCGACAACGATCTCTTCGCCATCTCGCTGACGTGGGTCGATCCGACGACCGCGGGCTCGCGTCCCGAATACGCATTGGAGATCTTCTACCGATTCCCGTTGTTCCCCGGCGTCGACACGACCCTGCACTACCACGGGGTGTTCAACCCCGCGCTGAATCCCGACAGCGACTATGGCACCGCGATCAGCCTCAGGATCCGCTGGACGTTCTGACGGTGGATAGAGAATCCGTCCGCGCAGGGCTGTCAGAATCCATCGCAGAACTGATTCCGCTCGTCGGGGTCGGCCAAGCGACGCAGCAGGAGATCCTCGCCTTCCGTGAACGGCACGATCGTCTTCACCGCGACGAACCGCTGCCGCCCCGCTCACTGCGCGAAATGCGCGATGGTCGACGGCGCTATCTGAATCTCCAGGACCGCCTCGTCGACCTGACGAAGCGCTATGCGCCGTGGGCCGCACCCGGCGGCGCGGGGAACATCGAACCCAAACTGCGCTTCCAGGGGCTCTCGGTGTCGCTGATCGCGGCTTCGACGATCTACGACAACTACCTCTCCCTGCTCACCATCCTCAAGGATGACTCCCTGCGGCGACTCCTGAATCACGCCGATCTCGGCTATGGAATCCCGGAAGACACCATGTGGAAGATCGTGGAGGGGCTCAACTCCACGGAGGCGCGCGGGACCCTGCACCAACTCGTCGAAGCATGGACGGTGGCCGACCAGGCCCTTGCCCTGACCGACGAGACCTCCGTTCGGCTGCGCGGCGCCGTCGAATCGAGCGTCTCGTACCGCTACGCCCTCGACAATTGCGTTGCGGACCACCTGCCGAGCCAGCGAGCCGTTCACACGAAACGCTTCATGGATGCGCTCGCCGGACTGGCCACGGCCTCATTGGGCAAACTCAGCGAAGTGTTCGGCAACGGCGTCGGACTCGTGGAGACTCGCAAGGGCAAGCTCTGGAATGACGAGAAGGTGCGGGAACGCCTGCTGGGCATACTCCAGCCGCTCGACCTCCTCCTGGAGAAGACGCCGTTCCGACTCACGGATTCCCTTATCCCCGGCCACTTCGGTCATGTGGCGATCTGGATGGGCTCCGCTACGGAACTCGACACGAAGGGAGTCTTCGCGCGCCCGGAGATGCAGCAGGCCCCGCTATCCGGTTATCGCGCGCAGATCCAGACCGGGCACTCGGTGCTCGAGGCACTCCGCACGGGTGTCGAACTCAATACGCTCAACCACTTCCTCAACGTCGACGACGTGGCGATCCTGCGCCCCAAGGCGCTGAGCAACGACGATGTCATCGAGTCGCTCGTGCGAGGGTTTCGGCAGATCGGCAAGGAGTACGACTTCAACTTCGACGTTGAAACGACGGGTTCGATCGTCTGTTCGGAGCTCCCCTACCACGTCTACCCGGGAGTCCGGTGGAAGACCGAACAGCAACTCGGCCGCTTTACGATCAGTCCCGACGACATCGCCTCGCTGGCGCTGGGAGACGACGCGGCGTTCGATTTGATCGTCCTGTACCACGACGGCCGGCCGATTGATCCGGACGCGGACTTGGCGCTCATGGAAACACTCATGCACGATGGCTGATGCGCGCCGGGCGCGAGAGGAGACTGTTCGAACCATGAGGAGACGAATAGCGGGTTGCATGTTGCTGGCGCTCGCGCTCATCGCGGCATGTAGCGACGATGCCTCCCCCGCCGCAACCACCCTCGCGGATCTCATCTTTGTCGGCGGCGACATCATCACCATGACGGACGCTGAACCTCGGGCCGAGGCGCTCGCCGTGAAGGACGGCAGGATTCTGGCCGTCGGGGACCGCGCTCTTGTTGAGAAACACAAGGGTGGCGCCACGCGGGTCGTGGACCTGGGCGACCGGACTCTCTGTCCCGCCTTCATCGACTGTCACAGCCACTTCAGCAACGCCTTGCAGGTCGTGAACTGGGTCAACGTCTCCGCGCCACCGGTCGGCGGAATCGAGGACATCCCCGGAATCGTCGCCGCGCTCAAGAAGCACGTCGATGAGCGCAAGCCCGGGAAGGGCGAGTGGATCATCGGCTACGGACTCGACAGCGGACTCCTCAAGGAGGGTCGCGACCCGACCGTCGATGACCTCGACCCCGCCTTCCCCGACAACCCGGTCATGTTGATCCATGTATCGAACCACGGCGCCGTCCTCAACTCGAAGGGACTCGCGAAGTTCAAGATCGACGCCAGCACGAAGACGCCGCCGGGCGGCATCATCGTGCGCAAGCCGGGTGGCAACGAGCCGGCCGGCCTGCTCATGGAAACGGCCTTTCTTCCGCTGTTCATGGAGATGCCGAAGCCGTCCGAGGAAGAGCTGCTCAGCCGTCTCGGTGCCGTACAAACGGAGTACGCGAAAAACGGGTATGCGACCGCGCAGGAGGGAGCGACGGTCCTGGCCGATCTCGATCTCCTTCGCAAGGCGGCGGCGCAAGGCAAGCTCCTCATCGATGTCGTGTCGTACGTCATGATCACCGACGCGGTGAAAGTCATCTCCGACAAGAACTACACGTTCGGGGAATACTCGGGCCGGTTCAGGTTGGCCGGTGTCAAAAACTTCATCGATGGTTCGCCGCAGGGTCGCACCGCATACTTCACGAAGGCGTACCTGACCGGCGGACCCGCCGACCAGAAGAACTGGCGGGGCGAGCCGACGATGACGCCGGGGATGTTCAACAAGTTCATCAAGCTCACCCTGGACGCCGGGGTCCAGGTTTCGGTGCACGCCAATGGCGACGCGGCGATCGACATGGTGCTCGCAGCCTTCAAGGAGTGCGGCGTCACGCGCGAGCAGGACTTGCGGCCGATCGTCATCCACTCGCAGTTCGTGCGGCCGGAGCAACTGGACGCCTACGTCGAGTACGGCGTCGTGCCGTCTTTCTTCACGAACCATGCGTTCTTCTGGGGCGATGCGCACATCGAGAACCTCGGCAAGAAACGCGCGTCGTTCCTGAGCCCGCTGGCGGCGGCCAAGCAAAAGGGCCTGAGATTCACGAACCACACCGACTACACGGTGACCCCGCTGGACCCGATGATGACCATCTGGACCGCGGTGACGCGGAAGACCCGCACCGGCGTAGTCCTCGGGCCCGAGCAACGCGTATCGGCAATGGACGCGCTCAAGGCGCTGACCGTCAACGCGGCCTACCAGTACCGCGAGGAGAAGACGAAGGGCACGCTCGAACTGGGCAAGCTGGCCGACCTCGTAATCCTCAGCGCGAATCCGACAACCGTCGAACCCGACGCGATCCGGAACATCACGGTCGTGGAGACTTTCAAGGACGGAAAGAGCATCTACACCGCGAAGTGACGGCGTGCGGAAGTCCGGGATCGAAAGGTCTCTCGCGAAGATGCGGTGAAGAAGCTCATCGAGACCCGCGAAGCGATCGGAGGAAGCCAGAGCCCGAGAGTGGCTTCGGATGGACGCCCCGGTGCAGAGCGCAAGCCGCACTCCTGAGCGCGGCATGACGCACCCCAAGCAGGAACCGAGCGCCCACTGCGTGCGCCCGCATCGGTCTCTTGCACGCAACGCATAGACCGAAAGTTTGCGCCAACCCCTGCCTGTAACCGATCCATCCGGGCGGTTCTATCGGAGCAACCGATACACCCATCGCGCCCGCAGATATCGGCTACGATCCGCCGCGCTCAAAGGAGAATCGCGTGACGGATCCGACGAAACACAACCGACGAGACGCCCTCAAAAAAGGACTGGCCGCGGCGGCCGCCGCCGGGGCCCTCGGCAGTGAAGCCCGGGCGGGCGACGACGACAGCGCCTCGAAGTTCTTCCCCGAGGAGTACTGGCGCGAGCGCATGAAAGCACCCGACGACGGGAAGCGCTACGGCTGGATCGTGGATACGCGAAAGTGCTTCGGCTGCCACGCGTGCGAGGTGTCGTGCAAAGCTGAGAACGACGTTCCGCTCGGTCAATTCATTCGTCAAACGATCTACCAGGACTTCGAGAAGAAGAACAAGCAGGTCGCGCGCGTCATGGTGCCGATGTCGTGCCAACACTGCGAAGACGCGCCGTGCATCAAGGCTTGCCCGTGCGGTGCGTTGCACAAAGGCGCGGGCGGCAGCGTGCAGGTCAACTACGACTCTTGCTGTGGTCACGCCGCGTGCCTCGACGTCTGCCCGTATGGCGCGATCTACATCGACCCCGTCGCGAACCAGGCGATCAAGTGCCACAACTGCACGCACCGCGTCGATGTCGATATGGCGCCCGCGTGCCTCGACACTTGCCCGAGCGACGCACTGTACTTCGGCGACCTGAACGACCCGAAGAGCACCGTCTCGCGCATGAAAGCCGCGCTGGAATCGGAGAACAAGTTGGCCGAGCTGCGGCCGGATAAAGAGACGAAACCACGCATGTGGTTCGCCGTCGACGAGGATCGCCCGATGTCGGCGTGGGAGCATCGCATCCCGGCCGAGGGCGAGAGCTATCGCGCCGACGACTACAGCGTCTTCAACTGGGGGAAGCGCAAATGAGCACGTCATCCCGCCGCGATTTCGTCCGCCTCGGAGCCGCGCTCGCGCTGTTCAGTGCCGGGTGTCGCAGTTCCGCCAAGCCCGACGACGCCAAGCAGCGTCCCCCGACGCCGGAGGAGAACGAACGCGTCTGGAAAGCGAAGGCCGGCAAGCCGTACGAGATCGGCGACTTCCGGGCGCCCGGCGTCTGCGCGCTCGACGGCCCGAACAAGAAGACCAAGTTCCCCGATCCCGACAAGTACAAGGACGTCGAGACGGTGCACGGCATGTGCCAGCACTGCTCGACGGTGTGCGGAATCACCGGGTACGTCAAGGACGGACGACTGCTCAAGATCGAAGGCAACCCGAACGACCCGAATTCGCGGGGCAAGCTCTGCGCGCGCGGCCATGCCGCGCTCAACCGCGTCTACCACCCGGAGCGGCTGCTCTATCCGCTGCGCCGGGTCGGGCCGCGCGGCACGCACAAGTGGAAGCGCATCACGTGGGACGAGGCGTACACCGAAATGGCAACGCGCCTGCGTAAGGTGCGCAAGTCCGGCAAACCCGAGGAGTTCGCGTTCCACCAGGGCCGCAGCCGCTCCAAGGACGCCGTTGCCAACTTCCTCCGCGCTTTCGGAACGAACACCCAGCTTAACCATCGCGGCCTTTGCTCCGCGGCGCGGCGCTCGGCCAATCTCGCGAACATCTTCGAGTCCGACTGGGACCTCGGCGACTACGAGAACGCGAAGTACATCCTCAACTTCGGCTCGAACATGTTCGAGGCGCATCAAGGCCACATCCCTGGCGCCCTGCGCGTGCAACGCGGGCGCTTCAATGGCGGCGCCAAGTTCGTCACGTTCGACGTGCGCATGTCAAACACCGCCGGCAACAGCGACGAGTTCTTCATGCCGGCCCCCGGCACCGACGGCGCGATCGCGCTGGCCATGGCGCACGTGATCCTGAAGGAGGAGCTCTACGACAAGACGTTCGTCGCCGAGTGGTCCAACACGCCGGCCAAGGACATCCTGGCATACGTCAAGGAGTACACGCCGGAATGGGCCGAGTCCGTCAGCACCGTGCCCGCCAAGGACATCGCCCGCATCGCGCGTGAGTTCGCCGCAGCGTCGCCGCGCGCCACGACGATGTGCAATCGCGGCAGCAGCGCCCACCACAACGGCTTCTACAACGACCGCGCGATCAGCCTGCTGAATCTGCTCGTCGGCAGCGTCGGAAAGCGTGGCGGCTGGTGCTGGATGTGGACCGGCGGCCCGGACAAGAAGCGTTTCAAGCCGCCGATCAGCGTCCCGAAGTCGAAGACGCCGTCCCTGCTCGCGGACCCGCCGGAGTTCATTCTGGCGAACGCGTGGAACACCATGCGAGTCGGCGAGATCGTCTACTGGTACCTCAAGCAGGAGCGCGCGCGAATCCAGGTGTACATGAGCTACAACCTGGACTCGCCCATCACGTGGCCGGAAATCGACACGACGCGCAACGTGCTCGCGGACGAATCCAAGATCGGATTCCACATCTGCATCGCCGAGTTCTACTCGGAAACCGCGCACTACTCCGACCTGATCCTTCCGTGGACGACCTTCCTTGAACGCTGGGATGTCGATGCGCGAGGTGCGTACAACCTGAAGCCGTACCTCAGTCTGCGCCGACCGATGATCGAACCCCTCGGCGAGGCGAAGGACGTGCGCGAGTTCCTCCCGGAGATCGCGCGTCGCATCGGCGGCGGGATGGAAACACACTTCCCGAAGCAGACCGTCGAGGAGTACATGCGCGAGTGGACCAAGGACGTCCCCCACGACGAGTCGAAGTACGACAGCGCGTGGGAGTTTCTCGAGAAGGAGGGCGCGTTCGAGGACCCGAACGAAGTGCCGTACTTCGAGCCGTACCTGCGGCCACTGTCCGCCGAAGACATGAATGGCGCGACGGTCGAGAAGGACACGGACATCATCCTCAAGAACGGCAAGGGGATCGGCATCCT
>Ga0070729_10003066_pt1 | contig 20136 bp, 23 predicted proteins | sample tdDd472_FD_66725 | JGI IMG/M metagenome (GOLD analysis project Ga0070729, IMG submission 66725) | Marine sediment microbial communities from the Atlantic coast under amendment with organic carbon and nitrate - tdDd47.2 | ecosystem: Environmental > Aquatic > Marine > Coastal > Sediment | place... | reverse complement strand
TTCGTGGCGAAATACCAGGCCATGTATCCCGACACCGCCATGCGGGTGCCCGGCAACGTGTTCTACAACGGCTACATGGCGACGAAGAACCTGCTGGCGGCCATCGAGCGGGCCGGCTCGACCAACAACATCGCGATCATCAAGCAGCTCGAGGGCCACAAGATGCCGGCCGCCGAACGCATGCAGCATCACGATGCCTGGATCGATCCGGCGACCCACCAGGTGCAGCAGACCGTCTACCTCGCCACTGCCAATACCGGCACCAAGGACAAGGACGACATGTTCAAAATCCTGTCCAGCTCCTCGCCGGACAGCGTTCAGGACAAGGGCGCGCAGGGTTCCTGCAAGCTCGAATCCTACGAGGACACGCCCAGCTTCGACGCCTGATTGCCTTGCGGATAGGGCTCAGGCAACCCTTGCGGCCGGGTTACTCCCATTCCGGCCGCAAGGGGGACTATACTTTTAACTTGCGGCGCTCGATCCTCGACAAGGCCGACCGATGACCCAGCTCGTTCCCCATCTCTTCAACGGCCTGACCCTCGGGCTGCTGTTCGCGTTGATCGCGCTCGGCTTCACCCTGATCGTCGGGGTGATGGAGGTCATCAACCTGGCGCACGGATCGCTGTTCGCGCTCGGCGCCTATTTCGCCTATTCCGTCCTCGGTTCCGGCTGGGCCGGAGAGACGGCGCTCGCCGCCTGGTGGGCCGGCCTGCCGATCGCCGCCCGCTATACGGTGGCGCTGGTCATAGGGCCGCTGCTTGCCGGGCTCGCCGGCATGGTGCTCGAGGTCTGCCTGCGGCCGACCTACGGCAAGGCGCCGCTCTACGGCCTGCTTCTGACCTTCGGCGCCGCGCTGGTGATCGAGGAACTGATCCGGCTCGGCTGGGGCACCGGCGAGCGCAATCTCGCGCTGCCGCAATCGATCAACGGCGCCATGTTCCTCGGCGGGCTGATCTTCTCCAAATACAAGATTTTCGCTGCCGGCTTCGCGGTGCTCGCGATCCTCGGCGTCTGGGTATTCCTCGAGAAGACTCCCTACGGTGCGATCATCAAGGCCGGCGCCCATGACAGCGAGATGGTCCGGGCCCTGGGCTACGACCTGTCCCGCCTCAGGCTGTTGGTCTTCGGTTTCGGCGCCGCGCTCGCCGGCCTCGCCGGCGTGGTCATGGTGCCGATCTGGGGGCTGCGCCCGCATGTGGGGATCGACGTGGTCATCCCCGCCTTCCTGATCATCGTGCTGGGCGGCGTCGGCAGTTTCTGGGGCTCGGTCGTCGCCGCAATCCTGGTCGGTCTGGCGGTCGGCCTGACCGGCGCCTACGCCTCGGCCTGGTCGATGATGTCCATGTACGTGCTGCTGATTGCCGTCGTCGGTTTTCGCGCCCGCGGCCTGTTCGGTCGCAAGAGCGCCCTGGAGGCCTGAGCCGTGACGACCCTGTCCGACATCTCGCCCCGTTCCGGCGCCTGGCTGACGCCGCAGAAGCTGTTGCTGGCCGCGATCCTGCTGACCGCGCCGTACTGGCTGCCGGCGATCGGGCTCTATCAGTATATCGGCGTCGAGATGGTCATCTGGATCGTCTACGCGATGGGCTTCAACATCCTGTTCGGCTATACCGGCCTGCACAGTTTCGGCCACGGCGCCTATCTCGGCGTCGGCGCCTATGCCTTCGGCCTGTTCCAGCACCATGTCGCGGTCAGCCTGTGGGGCGGGCTGGGCGCGGCGGTCGCGGCCGCCGCCCTGGCCGGCGCGCTGGTCGGGCTGTTCGTCTCCCACCGGCGCGGCATCTACTACGCGCTGATGACTATCGCCTTCGGCCAGGTCTTCTGGTTCTCGGCCATCAAGCTGCACGGGCTGACCGGCGGCGAGGACGGGCTGCTCAACATCCCCCGGCCGGGCCTCCGGCTCGGTCTCGCGACCGTCGATCTGAACGACAATGTCGCCTTCTTCTATTTCGCCGCGGCGATCCTGCTCGTTGTCGTCATCGGCATCTGGCGGCTGGTGCATTCGCCCTTCGGCCGCGTCCTGCAGGCGATCCGCCAGAACGAGACCCGCGCCGCCTTTGTCGGCTACGAGGTCTGGCGCTTCAAATGGGCGGCGTTCGTCGTCTCCGCGATGATCGCCGGGCTCGCCGGCGGGATGTTCGCCATGGCCCAGGAAAGCGCCTATCCCGACGTGATGAGCCTGCACCAGTCGGGGCTTATCGTGATGATGGTGCTGGTCGGCGGCGGACTGGTCAGTTTCTGGGGACCGGTGCTCGGCGTGGTGCTGTATTTCGTCGCCCGCGACGTCCTGGGAGGCCTCACCGAGACCTGGCTCCTGTGGTACGGGCTGATGTTCGTCGCCATGGTGATGTTCCGGCCCGAGGGTCTCGCCGGCATCCTCGCGTCCCTGCGCGGCGCCGTCCCCGGCGGTCGCCGGCGCGAGATCGCGGCGGAGTGACCATGGCCCTGTTCGAAGCCCGCAACCTGCACAAGCGTTTCGGCAGCCGCGTGGTGCTCGAAGACGTCTCGCTGGCGTTCGAGGAGGGGCAGGTGTCCGGCATCATGGGGCCGAACGGCGCTGGCAAGACCACCTGCTTCCACGTGCTCACCGGTCGCTACCGGCCCGATCGCGGCAGCATCCGCTTCGGCGGTACGGATATCGCCGGGCTCAGGCCGCAGCGTATCGCCTGCATGGGGATCTCGCGTTCCTTCCAGATCATGAATCTGTTCGACGACAGCTCCGTCATCGAGAACGTGCTCGTCGCGCTGCCCGAATTCCGCGCCCGCCGCAACCGGCCGTTCTCCTCCGTGTTCGACGATCCGGACCTGCTCGACGCCGCCCGCGAGGTTCTCGACCAGGTCGGTCTCGCGGGCCGCGACTGGGAACCGTCCGTGTCGCTCTCCTATGGCGACCGCCGGGCGCTCGAGATCGGCGTCGCGCTCGCCGCCCGGCCGCGTATCGTGTTTCTCGACGAACCCACCTCGGGCCTCGGCGCCGATGCGACCCGCAATCTCGCCGCCCTGATCGGCCGGCTCAGGACCCGCTACACCATCGTCATGATCGAGCACGACATGCGCTTCCTGTTCGATCTCGCCGATACGATTTCGGTGATCCATTGGGGCCAGGTCATCGCCGACGGAACGCCCGCGGAACTCGCCGCCAACAAATGGGTGCGGCGCTCGGCGCTCGGGGAGCTCGCCTGATGCTTGACATACGCGAGATCGAGACCTTCTACGGCGAGACCCAGGCCCTGTTCGGCCCGTCCTTGAGGATCGGCGAGGGCGAGGTGGTGGCGCTGCTGGGGCCCAACGGCGCCGGCAAGACCACGACCATCCGTTCGATCCTCGGGCTGACGCCGCCCAAACGCGGCCGCATCGGCTTCGACGGCGCCGACATCACCCGCCTGCCGACCCACAAGATCGCCCGTCGCGGCATCGGCTGGGTCCCCGACGACCGCCGCATCTTCCCGACGCTGACGGTGGCCCGCAACCTGGGCATCGCGGTAAAGAAGACCCGCTTCCGGCGTTGGAAGACCGAGGAGATGTTCGGGATCTTCTCGGCGCTCGAATACCTGATGGGCCGCGAATGCGAGAACCTGTCGGGCGGCGAGATGCAGATGGTGGCGATCTCCCGGGCGCTGCTCGGCTCTCCCGGCCTGGTGCTGTTCGACGAACCGAGCCAGGGGCTGGCGCCGAAGATCGTCCAGGACGTGCTCAGGACCGTGCGGCGGCTCAGGCGCGAAGGCATCGGCGTCCTCATCGTAGAGCAGAACGCGCTCGCCGCGCTCGAGGTGTCCGACCGGGTCTACGTGATGGATCGCGGCCGCGTCGTCCACGAGGGCGCGGCCGGGGAACTCCTCGAAAACGCCGGCCTGCGCCGCAAGCTGATCGGGATGTGATCGATGACCGCGATGTTGCAAGTCAGCGCCCTTGAAAAGGTCTACACGCGCGGGATGTTCGACCGGACGCCGAGTTTCCGGCTGACCGCGGATTTCACCATCGACGAGCCCGCCATCGTCGGCATGATGGGGCCGAACGGGTCCGGCAAGACGACGCTCTTCGAGCTCGTCACCGGGTCCAACGCGCCCACCGCCGGAACCGTGCGCGTCGCCGGCCGCGACATCCACAAGGTCCGCACCGACGAGCGCGACCGGCTGGCGATCCATTACCACCAGTCCTACCAGGTGCGCCGGTTCCGGTCCTTCACGCCGAATTTCCTGATGCAGCGCGCCGGCGCCGACTACCCGCTCGTGCATCTATTCGACGAGCCGCAGTTCAACACCCAGGACGGCTATATCGGCTTCATGCTCGACTTCTTCCGCAGGCTCAGGGCGGAAGGCCGGCTGGTGTTCCTGTGCGTCCACCCCAACGAGCGATTCCATCTCGAGATCCTCGAGGAGATCTGCGAGCGCTTCGTCTTCGTCCAGTCGGGCGGCGTCACCCTGTTCCCCGATTACCGCGCGGTGCTCGATCACGAGCCGGCCCGCGCCTATCTCGGCGATCTTCTGAAGGAGCGAGCGGCATGACCGAGACCTTCACCCCGAAAGCCTATCCCGCCCCGGTCAGCCATTCGGCGGTGGAGCGGGAATGGCGCGAACGCGGCTTCAGCTTCGGCGTCTTTCGCGATCCGCCGGGCCAGGAATGGAACGACTTCGTCCACCGGACCGACGAATTCGTGATCGTCGCCGAGGGCGAGTTGCGCATCGATGTCGGCGCGGAATCGGCCACCTGCGGGCCGGGCGACATGGTCTGGATTCCGCGCAACGTCCGCCATTCGCTCAAGACCCTGTCGCCCGGCGGCAGCGTCTGGCTCTACGGCTACGGCATGTCGGGAGAGGTGGAATGACCGCGACACCCCTTCGCGCCGCGCTGGTCGGCGCCGGCATGATCAGCCTCCACCACCTGCGCGCCTGGGCGGCGAGCGGCGTGCCGGTCGCCGCCGTCTGCGATCTCGACCGCGGCAAGGCCGAGGCCCGCGCGAAGGAATTCGGCATCGACCGGGTCTATGACGATCCGGCCGCCCTGTTCTCCGACGGCGGCTTCGAACTGGTCGACATCGCGGCGTCCGTCGGCGCTCACGCGCCGGTCGCCCGCCTGGCCGCCGACCACGGCGTCCATGTCATGCTGCAAAAGCCGATGACAGAAACGGTCGCCGAGGCCGAGGCGCTGATCGCCGATATCGGCGAACGGGTGCGCTTCATGGTGCACGAGAACTATCGCTTCCGTCCCCACTACATGACCGTCCGGCGCTGGGTCGAGGAGGGTCGCATCGGCACGCCGCGTCACGCCGTCATCGCCTGCCGCGGCTCCGGTCTGTGCCCGCGCGAGGGACGCGAGCCGTTCCTCGTCGAACGCCAGCCCTATCTCAAGGGCTTTCGCCGTAACCTGGTGTTCGAGACCATGATCCATCATCTCGACGTGCTTAGGGCGCTGGTCGGCCCGCTCGAGGTGGTCGCCGCCCGCCTCAACCGGCTTGCGCAAGGATTGCCCGGCGAAGACACGGCGACGATCCTGATGCAGGGCCGCGACGGGCTCATCGCCACCGCCGACGGCTGCATCTGCGCGCCGGGCTATCCGGACCTGCACGGCGACCGGCTGGAACTGATCGGCACCACCGGCACCGTGATCATGGACTACAACAGGGTGTCGCTGGTCGGCTCGGAGGAGGAGCCCGTCGAGGTCGACCTCCTCGGCCGTTACCAGGAATGCTTCGACACGGCTATCGCCGCCTTCGTAGCCGGAATCCGCGACGGCACGCCGTTCGAGACCGACCGGCTCGACAATCTCGAAACCCTGCGGCTGATGGAGAGCGTCTACGACGCGGCCGGGATCGAGGTGGCCGCATGACCGGAACCGCGAGCCTCACCCCGAACCTCGATCTCGATGCCGTCGACCGGTTGTTCGATGTCGCGGGCCTGCGGGTCTACGTACCGGGCGGCTATGGCGCCATCGGCGAGGCGGTGTCGTGGGCCTTCGCCCGGCGCGGCGCGACCGTCGCCATAGCCGGGCCGAAGCCGGAGAGGGCGGAACGGCTCGCCGACACGATCCGGGACGCCGGCGGACAGGTCTTCGGTCTCGGGGTCGACGCCCGCGACATCGACGACATCCGCCGTTCGGTCGACGCGGCGGCCGAACGGATGGACGGCATCGACGTTCTGGTCAATTGCGTCGGCATCCAGCGCGAGCAGGCGCTGATGGAGGTGACGGCGGAAACCTTCGACCGGATGTACGAGACCAACTTGCGTTCGGCCATGTTCCTCGCCCAGTCCGTGGCCCGTCACCAGATCGGGCAGGGCAGGGGAGGCCGGCAGGTGCATCTGCTCTCGGTCCGCTCGCAACTGGCGCTGCGCGGCCGCGGCTATTCCGCTTATTGCGCCACCAAGGGCGGGCTGGCGATGCTGGTCAAGCAGCACGCCATGGAACTGGCTCCCCACGACATCACCGTCAACGGCGTCGCGCCGACCTTCATCCGTTCCGACCGGATCAGGCCGCATCTGGAACGCGACGAATTCCGCGCCTTCATCCTCGACCGCAACCCGCTCGGACGCATCGGCGATCCGATCGAGGTGGTCGGCCAGATCCTGGTCTTCGCCGCGCCCGCCGGCAGCTACATGACCGGCCAGATCGTCTATGTCGACGGCGGCGTGACCGCGAGCCAATAGCCGATCGACCGCGTCCCCATACCGGCGGAATCGATGGCCGGGGCCTTGACGTGGCGGTCCGGCGACCTCATAGGGCCCCTCCTGAGGTCGCCCGTCGCTCCCGTTCGTCATGCCGGGAGCAGCCGGTCCGGTCTCTCTCCCTGGAACCGGTCTCGCGGGCGCTGCGCCCGCGGCCCGTATCAGAACGATCACTTCCCATCCGCCGGGCGCGAGCGCCCGAGAAAGGACCTCCCATGCCAGCCTACAATCCCGATACGATCGCCGCCCCGGTCGGCGCCTACAGCCACGCCATGGACATCCCCGCGAATGCACGCACTCTGCACGTGTCGGGGCAGGTCGGGATCGATCCCGACGGCAATCTCGGCGGCGACGCGCGCGAGCAGTCGCGGCTCGTCTGGGACAATATCGGCAAGATCCTGGGTGAGGCCGGCATGGACCTTTCGAACCTGGTCAAGGTGAATTCCTACCTGACCGACCCCGCCGACATGGCGGCCTATGGCGAGGTCCGCTCGGCGGTTCTCGGCGACCTCCGCCCCTGCTCGACCCTCGTCTACGTGGCCGCGCTGGCCCGGCCGGACTGGAAGGTCGAGGTCGACATCGTGGCGGCGAAGGTCGACTAGCGACCCTCCTTCCGCAATCCGAGAATTCCGGCGGCGCCCGCCACCCTGGCGCCGCCGTCCCGACGCATTCGGTGCGCCCCGTTCCGGCCCCCATCGCGGCCCGAACCGGTTCCGTTTTCCCCTTTGATTTGAAGAGCATGCCCGCTCCGTTCCCGCCTTTTCGGCCCCGAACGGCCGGTTTATGTGTCGAAAAATTTAAATGTTGGTATTGCCATACAATCCAACATATGCCGTAATGTCGGTAACACCATACAATCCAACAATTGGAAAACCGCACAGTTCGACATCAGGAAAAACCGGGCCCGGACGCAACGATCCGGGCGGCTGTGACAGGGAGCCCAGACGCGCCATGCAAGACGAAAGCTCAGGCCCGCAATTGCCGCCTCTCGATCGGACGTCGCCGCTGCCGCTCTATGCCCAGCTCAAGAACCGGCTCATGCCGATCATCGCCCAATGGCGCGATACCGAGGACCGCTTCTACACCGACGAGGAGCTTTCCCGGATGTTCGACGTCAGCCGCGACACGGCCCGCCAGGCGATCGCCGGCCTGGTGTCGGACGGGCTTCTGACCCGGACCCGCGGCCGCGGCACCTTTGTCGTCTTCCCCGCCGTCGAGGAGCACTTCAACGCCGGCATGACCTTCGCCCAGCAATGGGCCGAGCGCGGCACGCCGATGGAGATGACCTGCCTCGCCTTCGAGCGCCGCAGCGCCGACGCCGACACCGCCGCGCAACTGCTGCTGCCGGTGGGCACCGAGGTCCTGTTCATCAAGCGGGTGCGCGCCACCACCGGGGTGCCCATCGCCCTCGATTTCCGCTATCTGCCCGCGCATCTGGTGCCCGATTGGGGCCCGGAGGCGGCGCTCGGGTCGATCCTCCACCGGATCTGGCGCGAGAACGAGCTCACTGTCGGCGACTTCGTCATCACCGCCGACCTCGCCGACAAGGAGGCGCAGGAGCATCTCGGACTGGAGCCATCGACGCCGGTGCTGATCCGCGAACTCAGCTATCGCACCGCGTCCGGCGCGGTGGTGCTGGCCGGAAGCACCGTCCATCGGGCCGATCGCGCCCGCTATTCCATGCAGGTTCCGTTGCAGAAGCCCGAAAACGCCGAGGAGCCCTTCGCCTGGATCGCTGCGCAGGACCCGGAACGTCCCGCCGCGACCGCCGAGATGCCGCGCATCCTGCTGCCCGACCCCGATTGACCAGTCACGACAAGAAGACGCCCAGCCCCGAAAACGTATCGCCCCCGAAAACGCACCGTTTCGAGAAAGACAGGAGAAAACCGATGATCACACGACGCAAGGCCCTTGCCGGAATGGGCGGTTTCGCCGCCGCGGCCACCCTCTCCACGCCGAGCATCCTCCGCGCGGCCGACACCATCACGATCGGCTCGATTGTCTCCGCCACCGGCCCGGGCGCCTTTCTCGGCCAGGTTATCAAGGACGGCATGGGCCTCGCCGTCGAGGAGATCAACGCCGCCGGCGGCATCAACGGCCGCACCGTCAAGTGGATCCCCTACGACGCGGAAGGCCAGACCCAGAAGGCGATCGCAGCGACTAAGCGGCTGATCACCCGCGACCGCTGCGACCTCATCGCCGGCGGCGGCGCCATGAGCGGCATCGCGCTGGCCATGGTTCCGATGACCGAGGCGTCCAAGGTCCCGTTCATCTCCACCGAGGGCGCGATCTCCATCGCCGAGCCGGTGGAAACCCATCCCAACACCTTCAAGAGCACGGTCGACGATTCGCTGGTCATGAAGCGCCTGGGCGACTTCTTCAAGAAGAAGGGCATCACCAGGATCGCCATGGTCCACGACACCTCCGGCTTCGGCCAGGCGGCCGTCGGGCAGATGAAGAAATTCGCTCCGACCGCCGGCTGGGAGGTCATGTACGAAGGCTTCGGGCCGACCGATACCGACATGATGGCGCAGCTCACCCGGGTGCGCGATTCCGACGCCCAGGCCATCCTGTGCTGGACGGTCACCCCGGCCGGCGTCGTGTTCCTCAAGCAGGCCAAGCAGCTCGGCCTCAACAGCCGCACGCTGATGCATTCCTACGGCTTCGTGTCGCCGAAATACATGGAGCTCGCCGGCGACGCGACCGAGAACCTGCTGCTCGTCAGCGTCAAGTTCCCCGTCGGCGACCAGCTTCCCGAGAGCGATCCTGTCCGCGCCGGCATCGCCTCGCTGTCCGAACGCTACGCCAAGCGCTACGGCAAGGCGCCCAACCAGTATGTCGCCCAGGCCTACGATGCGATCCTTTTGGCCAAGCTCGGCTTCGAAGGCGCCGGGAAATACGGCAGCATCAGCAAGGCGCTCGAGAACGTGAAGAATTTCGCCGGCATCGGCGGCGTCTTCAACTTCTCCGCCGAGAAGCACTCGGGCCTTTCCAAGAAGGACCTCGTGATCGTCGACTGGGCGAACGGCCGCTTCAATCTCGCCGATTACGCCTGACGCCTATCCTGCAGACGGGAGAATTAGTCATGGAAGACGGAGTCATCACGCGCGAACAGGCGCTCGAGCAGATCGCGACCCTGCTCGACTCCCCCGAAAGCCGGTTTCCGCTCAACTTCAATTCGAAGATGCCGCGGATCCGCGAACTGTTCCACGCCGCGACCAAGAACCAGTGGGATCCCAAGGTGGATATCGACTGGGACAAGCTCGACGTGTCGAAATACACCCAAGAGCAGCGCGACGCCGCGCGGCTCTACTGGAGCCGCCGGGCCTGGGGCGAATATGGCGCGATTTCCGAAAGTCCGGCGTTGCAGATCCGCTTCGCCGACGAGAACCGGCCCTCGGACATGCAGATGTTCTTCTCGATCCGGTCGCAGGAGGAGGCGCGTCATGCCGAGGTCTGCCACGACCTCGCCGAGCATCTGGGCGGCTATATCGAGAAGCCGATCTCGCAACTGTTCCAGGGCTCGATCGCCAGCCACGGCGTTCGCCGCGCGGCGCTGGCCGCCGAGGTGCCGCTCGAAGGGATCATCGCGGCGCTGGTCTGCACCGCCGAGGAGATCGCCTTCGACGTGTTCCACCATCTCGAGGACGTCACCGAGGACCCGGTGGCGTTGCAGCTCGTGCGCCTGATCATGCGCGACGAGTCCCGCCACTGCGCCTTCGGCTGGTACTTCCTCGAGGAGATCTGCGACGATCTGACCGACGAGCAGAAGCAGATGATACAGGAGGCCGTGGTCAACATGATCGAGAAGGTGGAGCTCAACGGCTATCACAGCGTCTGGCTCGCCCCCGACAGCGAGGCGACCCGCAAGGAGATCGAGACCGACGAGATCACCCATGCCGCCGGCCTCGGCGCGACCACCGAGGAGCTCGAAAAGCCGATCTTCGTCAAGACCATCGCCCGCATCCGCGAGCGGATGGCGAAGCTGGGCATCGACATGCCGAAGTTCACCCATCCCAAGGTCGGAGAGTTCTGAGATGAACGGCCTTCCGAACACTCTGGTCGGGCCGGCGGAGCTGGAGACGGTCCGGACCTTCGTCGAGCAGCGCTTTCCGCTCTACATGTCGCCGACCATCGACTCGATCTGGAAGCTCTATGACGAGGCCAAGCAGGGGCGATGGAATCCGCAGCGCGACGTCGACTGGGACGCGCTGTCGGCGGAGGACTACGACGAGGACGTGCGCCGGGCCGCGCGCCGCACCTACAGCCGCCGCGCCTGGAACGAGGCCACCGGTCTGACGGAGACGCCGGCCCTGCTGATCCGCTTCTGCATGGAGACCGGCCGCGAGATCGATCCGAAATTCTTTCTCACCGTGCGCAACACCGAGGAGGTGTGGAACATCGAGTGCTTCGACCGCGTCGCCGAGATCTTCGGCGGCCGCATCGACCGGCCCGCGAACCCGGCCTACGAAGCCGTGTTCAACCAGCACCGCCATCGCCGCATCATCGACTACTCGCAGACGCTCGACGCCTATGTGGCAGTGCATGCGGCTTTCGAGGACGGGCTTGAATACGTTCTGTCCGAGGCCTGGCGGTCGGAGGCGGAGAATCCGGTGATCGCCGGAATGTTCGACCATATCGTCAGGGCCAAGAAGCGCCACGGCACCTTCGGCTGGCTGTATCTCGAACACCGGGCTCCCGAATGGAGCGAGGAGGACCGCACCCGTATCGCCGACGAGTTGGTGACTTATATCAACGACATTGTGCTCGCCGGCCTGCAATGCCCCTGGCTTTCGCCGGAAACGGCCGGGGCCGAGGCCGAAGCCGACGCCGTCACCGCCGAAGCCGGTCTCGGCGCCGCCTCGAAGGAAGCGGAGACCGGCGTGCTGGTCGATTTCTTCGCCGACGCCCGGTCGCGCTTCGAGGGGCTCGGGATCGCGCTGCCCCGGATCAATTCCAACCGTCTGGGCTGGCTTTGATGACGGGCACCTTCGTCCAGCTCCTGATCGCCGGTCTGAGCATCGGCAGCATCTACGCGCTGGTCGCACTGGGTTTCAACATCGTCTTCAAATGCACCGGAGCGATGAACTTCGCCCAGGGCGAATGGGTGATGATGGGGGGGATGATCACGGCGGCCTTCGCCGTCTCGCTCTCCTCCGTCGGCCTCGCGGTCGTTTTCGCCGTTGTCGTGGTCGGCATGATCGGCGTTCTGTCGGAACGTCTCGTGGTCTGGCCGGTCCGCCGGCCGAACCCGATGATCCTGACGCTGATCACCGTCGGCCTCGCCATCGTCAGCCGCAGCGTCGTGATGATCGTGCTCGGCAAGCTGCCCACCGGCTATTCCGGGTTTTCCTCCGCTGACGTGGTGTCGGTCGGCGATGTCGTCATCCAGACCCAGAGCCTCTGGATCATCGCGGTGGCGCTGCTCTTCCTGGTGGTGATGCACATCTTCTTCGAATACACCGTGCCCGGCAAGGCGCTGCGGGCGATTTCCGCCGACCCGGAAGCCGCCGCGCTGGTCGGCATCCGCTCGTCGCAGATGCTGATGCTGGCCTTCGGCCTCGCCGCGCTCGCCGGCGGCATCGCCGGCGCCATCGTCACGCCGCTCACCCTGATGACCTACGACCAGGGCGCGACCCTCGGCTTCAAGGGCTTCAGCGCGGCGATGCTGGGAGGCATCGGCAACCTTCCCGGCGCCGTGATCGGCGGCCTCACGCTCGGCATTCTGGAGACCTTCGGCAGCTATTACGTCTCGTCCCACTTCAAGGACGCGATCTCGTTCGCCGTGCTGCTTCTGATCCTTTTCGTCCGCCCGGCGGGGATGTTCGGAAAACCGGAAATCGTGAAGGCATAGACGCTGGAAATGACCGACTCGACCGCATATGCGCGCGAAACGGCCGGGCAGGGCGCGGTGCCCGGGGGACTGCCGCGCTCCGCCGTGGAACCGCGCCTGCTGGCGCGCGGCAGCGAAGGCTTTCTCCTGTTCTGGCTCATGTTGATCGCGGTGCCCTTCGTCGCGCCCAACCTCTATATCGTCTCACTGGTCAACCTGTTCCTGATCTACCTGATCCTGATCGCCAGCCTCAATCTGGTGATGGGCTATTGCGGCCAGATCTCGCTCGGCCATGCCGGCTTCTTCGGCCTCGGCGCCTATGCCAGCGGCATCCTCAACGCCAAGCTCGGCCTCTCCGCCTGGCTCGGCCTGCCCGCCGCGGCGCTCGCCGGGGCGCTCGGCGCATTCCTGATCGGCCTGCCGGCGCTGCGTCTGAAGGGCCATTACCTGGCCATGGCCACCGTCGGATTCAACGCCATCCTGCTGGTGCTGTTCAACGAGCTGATCCCGCTGACCGGCGGGCCGAACGGCCTTCTCGGCATCGGCTCCTTCGAGATCGGCGGCCTGTCCCTCAACACCGACGACCGCGTCTTCTGGGTGCTGTGGGCGGTGTCGCTGTTCTGCATCCTGGCGATCGCCAATCTGGTGGATTCCCGCATGGGCCGCAGCCTCCGGGCGCTGGGCGACGCGGAGCGCGGTGCCGCCTCGCTCGGCATCGACACCTACCGGCAGAAGCTCGTCACCTTCACCATCGCCGGCGCTTTGGCCGGCATCGCCGGTTCGCTCTACGCCCATGTCAATCTCTACGTCTCCCCCGAGACCTTCTCGGTCTGGAACTCGATCCTGCTCCTGGTGATGGTCGCGCTCGGCGGCACCGGGCGGCTCTGGGGGGCGGTGATCGGTGCCTTCATCATCATCGTCGTGCCGCAATCGCTGCTCGACTATGCCGACTACGAGTTCCTGATCTTCGGCGTCGCCATGCTGGTGGTGCTGATCGCCTTTCCCGGCGGGATCGCCGGCCTGTTCACCTTCCTGCGCCGGTGGTTCCGATGAGCGCGGCGATGGCGATGCAGACGCGTGCCGTCGAGCCGGTGGACGCCGCGCTTCTCAGGGTCGAGGGCCTGTCGCGCAATTTCGGCAGCGTCCAGGCGGTCGACGCTATCGACTTCGCCATGGCCGACGGCCAGATCAAGGCGGTCATCGGCCCCAACGGCGCGGGCAAGACGACGCTGTTCGACATGATCGCCGGCGTCACCCCGCCGTCGGGCGGCAGCATCCTGTTCGACGGACGCCCGATCGAACGCCTCAGCGCCTGGCGCCGCGCCGGGCTGGGCATCGCCCGCACCTTCCAGACCCTGCAGATCTTCCAGGACATGACCGTGCTGGAAAACGTCATGCTCGGCCGCTATCCGCGCGGCGAAAGCGGCTGGGTGGCCGCGCTCCTGCGCCTGCCCTCGAGCCGTCACGAGGAGCGGCGCGAGCGGGAGCATGCCTATGCGCTTCTCGAACGGGTCGGACTGACCGCCCGCGCCGGCGACCGGGCGGGCGATCTCAGCTTCGGCGAGCAGAAACTGCTGGAGCTGGCCCGCGCCGTGGCGACCGAACCGCGTCTGCTGCTGCTCGACGAGCCGGCCGCCGGACTGTCCCATGCCGGCTCCGAGCAGATGATGGAGATCGTTGCCGAGCTCAACCGCAACGGGCTCGCCGTGCTGCTCGTCGAGCACAACATGCGCATGGTGATGGAGCTGTCCCACGACATCCTGGTGATCGGCAACGGCCGGTTCATCGCCGAGGGCACGCCGGACTACGTGCGCAACCACCCGGATGTGATCGCCGCCTATCTGGGGGACGACGACGATGACTGACACCCTGTCTCCGTCCGCCGCCCCGACCGGAGACGACGCCACGCCGCGGGCCGGCCTCTCCGTCGAGGGACTGCATGCCGGCTACGACAAGATGCGGGTGCTGCACGGCATCGACCTCGCCGTCGCCCCCGGCGAGGCGGTCTGCCTGATCGGCGCCAACGGCGTCGGCAAGTCGACCACGATGCGTTCGATCGCCGGTCTGCTGCGGCCGCATTCGGGACGCGTCCGCTTCGCCGGCGAGGATCTGACCGGCATGTCCGCGGACGGCCGCGTCCGCCGGGGCGTCGCGCTGGTGCCCGAGGGCCGCCGGGTGTTCAGCCCGATGACAGTGCACGAAAACCTCGAAATGGGCGCCTACCGGCGGCTCTTCCCGCGCCGCGATTCCGGTGTCGCCGGCGACCTGAAGCGGATCTACGAGATCTTCCCGCGGCTTCTGGAACGCCGCGACGCGCTCGCCGGAACCCTGTCGGGCGGCGAGCAGCAGATGCTGGCCATTGGCCGGGCGCTGATGTCCAGGCCGCGGCTTTTATTGCTGGACGAGCCGTCGATGGGCCTGGCGCCCCGGGTGGTCCAGGAAATCTTCCAGGTCATCAGGCGGATCGCGGAGGAGGGCATCACCATCCTGCTCACCGAACAGAACGCGCGTTATGCCCTGCGTACCACCTCTCGCGGCTACGTCCTTTCGGAAGGCCGGATCGTCCAGCACGGTCCGTCAGCCGAACTCGCCGCCGATCCTTCCGTGCGGGCCGCCTATCTCGGCGTCTGACACATGACCCGTCCGCCGGCCGCCCGCCGGCGGGTTCCACATGTTTCGGCCGGTTCCCCGTGGCCCGGCTCCAGTCGATTTTGCTTTGGAGAAGACCTTGACGATCTACGATCCCCTTTCGCCGGAAATGCGTGACGTACTGGACCGCCTGGCGCGGGCAAGCGCCGGTGTCAACCGCTACGATCTCGCCTTCCCGGAAGCGCGGCAGGTGCTCGAGGACCAGCGGGTCTGGTGGAACAGCGAAGGCCCGCGCCTGCCGCGGGTCGAGACCTTCATGCTCCGGGCCGGCGAGATGGAGCTCCGCGCCCGGATCTACGATCCGCGCGGACGCGACGCGGCCGCGACGGACGACGGGCCGGTCGTCGTCTACATGCATGGCGGCGGCTGGTGCGTCGGCAGCATCGACACCCATGACCGCATCACCCGCACCATGGCTCATATCTCCGGCCTGCGGGTGCTTTCCCTCGACTATCCGCTGGCGCCGGAGGCGCCGTTTCCCATGGCGCTCGACGCGCTGGTTGCTGTGATCCAGGATCCGCCCGCCGATCCGCGCATCGGCGGCCCGTCCACGGGCTGGATCCTGTCGGGGGATTCCGCCGGCGCCAACCTCTCCGTCGCCGGCTCCCTGCGGTTGCGCGAGATGGGCCGGCCGATGCCGCTGGCGCTGCTCCTGTTCTATGGCTGCTACCAGGACGACCTGGAATCGAAATCCTACCGGACCTATGGCGGCGGCACCTTCGGCCTCAGCGTTGCGGCGATGCGCAAATACTGGAAGGCCTATGCCGCCAATGGCGGCCGCCGCGAGGAGCTCTATCCGCTCAAGGCGGACCTCCACGGCCTGCCGCCCTCGCTGGTCGTGGCCGCCGAATGCGACGTGCTCTACGACGAGAACATCACCATGTACGAGAAGCTGGTCGCGGCCGGGGTCGAGGCCGACCTGCTCGAGGTGCCGCAGGTCATCCACGGCTTCCTCGCCTTCGGCCGCACGCTGGAAGCGGCCAACGAGACCCTGCGGGATACGTGCCGCTGGCTGGAAAGCCACCTGCCGGGACGCGGCTGAGCCCGGTCTCGCGGTTCGCGCGGCGCGCCGCCACTTCTATTTTCCGACACGACTGACGGTCCGCCGCAGGCGGTGGCGAAAGCCATCGCCCGGCGGACAATTTGACGTTTTCGGTCTGGCGGAGGCGGAGCTCAAGACGCGCGGAAACGCGCCATTCCAGAGGTGTCTTGGTGGCGATAAAAAGACAATAAATGTCGTATTGTCGCTTGCCTAATCGCCTCGCTCGGCTATCATCGGCCTGCTCGGAAATCGGGAAATCCCGCGACCAGTTCCGCGGGATCGCAGACAGCGGGGCAGGTGATGGAAACGAACGGAAAACCCTTGCGGGTCTTGATCAACGCGGCCGGCGGCGGGGCGGGACGGGTCATCGCCCAACGCTTCGCGAAGGCGGGGGCGAGGGTGGTCGCCGTCGATGTCGACGCGGCCGCGATCGCGTCTCTTGCCGCGGAAAGCCCCGACATACACGCCATGCCGGCCGACGCGGGAAGCGAGGCCGATGTCGACGCCGTCTACAGCTTCCTCGTCGAGCGCATCGGCGGCATCGACGTTCTGGTCAACAATGTCGGCATCGCCGGACCGACGGCGGCGGCCGAGGATGTCAGCCTCGACGACTGGAACGAATCCCTGCGCGTCAACCTGACCAGCCACTTTCTCTTCGCCCGCGCGGCGATCCCGCTGATGAAGGCGCAAAGCTCGGGACTGATCGTCAACATTTCCTCGGGCAGCGCCAAGGTCGGCCTGCCGCTGCGTCTGCCCTACGTGGTCTCCAAGGGCGCGGTGCTCAGCCTCACCTCCAACCTGGCGCGCGAACTCGGCCCATTCGGCATCCGCGTCAACGCCATCCTGCCGGGCGCCATCCGCGGCGAGCGTATCGGCCGCGTCATCCGCGACAAGGCGCGGGCGACCGGTGTCTCGGAGGAGGAGTATTCCCGCTCGCTGCTGCGCTACATCTCCATGCGGACCATGATCGAGCCCGACGATATCGCCGCGACCATCGAATTCCTCGCCTCGCCGGGCGGCCAGCGGATCAGCGGCCAGCTCATCGGCGTCGACGGCAATGTCGAGTGGGAGGAATAGGGCAGGCATCTCAGGGTCTACCCCTCGACGAGGAACTGAGAGAGGTGGCGCCTGATCGCGTCGGGCATCGCCGCCGATTGCCGGGTCGCGGGATCGAAGAACACCTCGACCGTCTCGTAGGTCGCGTGGACGACCCCGGTATCGGCATGCAGCATCCGCAGTTCGGCGGTGAGGCTCTTTGTCCCCATCCGGGTGATGCCGCCGTCGATGGTCACCAGATCGCCGGCCTTCAATTCGCGGATGAAAGACGTCGAGGACTTGGCGGTCACGGTGTGCACGCCGTGCTTCGACTGCATCTCCTCGATGTCGAGCCCGAATTCGTGGAAGCAGAAGAAGGCGGCATCGTCGAAGAAATGGCCGTACCAGCGCACGTTCATATGACCGAAGATGTCGTGATGCCAGGGATGGACCACGCCGCGGAAGATGATCGGCCGGTCGCCGGCGGAGATGCGGTTGGATGCGGTGCTCATGCGGCGGGCGCCTCTTCTGTGGTGTGTTCGATCTCGATGGTCGCGCTGCCGGTGGCGAGCGTCTTTCCCTCGGCGGTTTCGGCGACCAGTTCGAATCCGATTGCCGACCCCCGTTCGGTCCGGTCGACGGAGACGACCACGCCACGGCAGGTGATCCGGTCGCCGACACGGGAAGGCGCGACGAAACGGGTCGCCATGCGGGAAATCTGCTCGGTCCGGAAATTGCCGGTGATGAGCCGGCCCAGCCACGCCATGGTCAGCATGCCGTGGCCGATGACGTCCGAAAGCGGCGTGTTCGCCTTCACCCAGTCGGTGTCCACATGCAGCGGGTGGTAGTCGCCCGACGCGCCGCAATAGAGCGCAAGCGTCGTACGGGTCAGAGGCTCGATCTCGAGCGGTGGAAGCTCCGCCCCGGTTTCGAATGGCATCGGGCCCGCCATGTCAGTCCGCTTCCGAGGCGATGATCGTGGTCCTGAGCCGGCCGACGAGCATGCCGGCGGGATCGGTGAACCGGGTAGCGGTGACGACGAATTTCAACAGGCCGCCCTTCTTCTCGAACGCGTCCTCGATCCGCGTCTCCCCGTGCAGCCGGTCGCCGGCGCAGATCGGCCGCAGCTGCTCGATCTCCTGTTCCGCATGCACGCAGTCCGCCGGGTCGAGCCCGAAGGCGTGGATCGCCGCATTGGGATCGGGGACGTCCTCGCTGAGGCAGTAGAGATAGGTTGGCGGCGCCACGACGCCCCGGTAGCCCGCTTTCCGGGCGGCCTCGTCGTCGAAGAAGATCGGATCGGTCTCGCCGATGGCCCGCGCGAACAGTCTTAGCAATCCGCGTTCGACCTCGACGTCGAAATCCTGGATCACCGTTCCGATCCGCGCGTCAAATTCGGTTTCGCCGGTCATGGGAACAACTGCTTCGGCAGCCAGGTGACGAGTTCGGGGAGCAGCATGCAGGTGATCAGGACGATGAACTTGATGATCACGAACGGGCTGATCGATCGGTAGATCTCGGTCATCTTCACGTCCGGCGGCGCGACGGCCTTCAGGTAGAACAGGGCGAAGCCGTAGGGCGGCGTCTGGATGGCGATCTCCATGTTGAGGATCATCAGGATGCCGAACCAGATCGGGTCGTAGCCGAGCGACACGGCGATCGGCGTGAAGATCGGGGCGCAGATCACCACGATGATGAACTCGTCGATGAAGCAGCCCATGATCAGCATGCTGACCTGCATCATGATGATGACCATCAGCGGATCGGCGCCGAGATTGGCGGCGAAGTCGCGGAACATGCGACCGCCGCCCATCAGCATCATGTAATTGGTGAAGATCGAGACGCCGATCAGGATCCAGACGATGACGCCGGTCATGCGCATCGCCTCGATCGAGGAGTCCTTGAGCACCGACCAGCCGAACCCCTTGTACACAAGCGCGATGAGCACGACCGCGACGCAGCCCACCGCGCCGGCCTCTGTCGGGGTCGCGGCACCTGCGAGGATCGATCCCAGCACGATGACGATGAGCAGGAACGCCATGCCGCCGTCGCGCAGCGCGATCAGCTTGTCGCGCCGGCTTCCGGTCTGCTCCGCAGGCAGCGGCGGGCCGGCATCGGGCCTGATCCGGCAGTAGATGACGATATAGGCGATAAACAGGACGATCATCAGCGCGGCGGGAAGCAGCGCGCCGGCGAACATCTGGCCGACCGAGGTCTTGGTCACCGAGGCGAAGATGATCATCGGCACGCTCGGCGGGATCAGGATGCCGAGGCCGCCGCCGGCCATGGTCACGCCCAGCGCCAGCCGCCGGTCGTAGCCGCGTTCGAGCATCGGCTTCAGCGCCACCGTGCCCGCCGTCATGATGCCGGCGCCGATGATGCCGACCATGGCGCCGATCAGGCTGCACACCAGCACCACCGCGATGGCGAGCCCGCCGCGCAGCCGGCCGGAGAGGATGTGGCCGGCGTGGAACATCGCCTCGCCGAGACCGGAACGGGTGAGAATCTGGCCCATGAACACGAACAGTGGAATGGCGAGCAGCAGGAACGAGTCGACGCTGCTCTTCGCAGTGGTGGCGACGAGCTGGAACGCCTGCGGGCCCCAGGTGAAATAGGCGAGCCCCATCGACACGCCGCCGAACAGGAATCCGATCGGCCCGCCGGACATCAGCGCGACGAACCCGAGCAGCAGCAGGACGATGATGATCGCTTCCGTGCTCACCCGTCGCCCTCCGGTCCCTCGATCAGGACGATGAGGCTGCGGACCGCGTTGGCGATGGTTTGCAGGAACAGCAGCGCCGCGCCGAACGGAATCAGCGCCAGGAACGGCCCCAGCGGCAATTGCGGCCGCATCGGCCGCTTGAGGCCGAATTCGAAGGCGTCGATGGCCGCGGCGCCGCCGTAGATAATGACGAGGG
>Ga0070729_10003065_pt1 | contig 20139 bp, 22 predicted proteins | sample tdDd472_FD_66725 | JGI IMG/M metagenome (GOLD analysis project Ga0070729, IMG submission 66725) | Marine sediment microbial communities from the Atlantic coast under amendment with organic carbon and nitrate - tdDd47.2 | ecosystem: Environmental > Aquatic > Marine > Coastal > Sediment | place... | reverse complement strand
AAAATTTCGTCTGAAATTTTTAATTGAGGTGTATCCATTTTCCCTTTCCCTCGTCTGTAATATTAAAAAGGAAAGTCCTCTTCCCGGCAGTAACCAAAGAAGAAAGGATTAGGTTGCTAACTCCCTCGTAGATGGAGGGTGCACGAAATCATGTGTCCACAAAGGGGATTTCAAATCAAAAGGTGAGTATTTCAACAAATTGGTCATAGAGGTGTATCTATTCAATTTTAGAATCGTCAATACAATTGAGACTAATAATTGGGGGTAATTCAAATGACAGGATATGAATTTTTCTTTGGTTATTGGTGGGTTAGAGAGTCGGGAAAAGTGGTGATCATCGATGGCTGTTCACTCTTCTGCCATAGTCGAATCGCTGAAAACATTATTGGAAAAACTAAGTTAGTTGTTTTTGATGCTCTTTCAATTCATCGGGAATATGCACATTTGATGGATGTTGATGATGTGCCTGAGGAAGAAAGGAAACGGGCGTCCCAGAAAGTTGCCGACAAGATTTTGGTCAGTTTGGCGGAAGGCCAACCATGCTGCAATGAACAACTGAATTCCTGTGGTTGTGAAAGCGGCGCTCAACCTGAAGACACATGCTGTTCAAGCTAAGTAGGAAGGATAAGCTATAACAGAATTCGAGGAGGTGCCCAATGCCATTGTATCTTGAAGACCTGGATGTGAGATCCGAAGTTAAAGAGTCGAGTTCTGCCCTTATTGTACCGTGCAATATGTGTCCTGCTGTGACTGTGGCCATGCGAGAAAAGAAACCATTTTTAAGGCTTTTGAATCATTTCTTGAGATCGGCACCTTTTGATGATTACATCACCGCACTGCAAGATCGATTACAAGAGCAGGGTGTCCGGACAAAAGTGTTCAAGAGTAATATCCCTCACCAATGGTTTCTCTGCATGTGGACTGCAACACGACAAAAAAAACTCGGGAGATATGCAAAGAAATATGAAACGGTAATTGTCCTGGGCTGCGAATCTGCCACCGAAACAGTGCGTGATTCGGTTAAGTCAAACAATTGCAAGGTGGTCGAAGGTATGAAAACAACGGGCATTATGAATACAAAACTCTCGTTCCAGTTGCCTTGTGATATTTGTTTTAAGGACAGTAGGATAATTCCGCTATCCCCGCAAAAAAATCACAACACGGCTTTTATACCGGTATGGAAGAGATGATGGATCATTTTTGTTCTAGCGGAGAAGGGAATTCTGATTGCTGTCCTCAGCAGATGAGAATGTCTCGTTACAATACCAATAGCGAAATTGACTTTATGCCCATGTGTGAAAAGATAAAAAAGAAGTTTTTTTCATCTTTCTAAGAATGACAAAAGATAAGCGAGGATATTGGGTAACTGTTTGGTACCCGTATAAATTAATTACTAATTGATGTTATGAAGAAGTCTGTCTTGTGTATTGCAAGGCTTGGAATGAAGGAACCTGTTACTCGGGACCTCATCAAAATGAAGACCCTAAATAGTTAATGACCACGTTCAAGCTATTACTTAATGAGGATAAGCAGATGCTCTTGACAGGTTATTCTTTGGAAATTTTTAAGTCGAAATGTAATTCAGAAGCACAGGGAGTTCATTGTTATGCCCACCTGGACGATGATGTCAGCGAGGTATTACCTTATCTGAATACTGTTCTTGGGGCTTTTGTATATACCAATGATCCTCCGTCACTTATGCTAAAAAATTATGGCAAACTCATTACAGTTCATGCCAGAAAGATAGCAGTTAATGCTCTCAAGGATTCTGATGAAGCAGAGAAAATCATTGCCTGGCTACAAAGGGAAATCAACGAAACGTGGGAGAAACGGCTTGAGATAAAGCCTTGTACAGAAGGGGAGAAACGACCAATTCTGTTTGAGGTATTCAAGTTATTGCCTAGAACAAATTGCAGGGAATGTGGTGAGAGTACTTGTATGGTTTTTGCCAACCGTGTCATTGAAGGAAGTTTGGGGCAGGACGATTGTTCTATGATTGATTCAAGGAGTAGAGAAAAACTCAAAGATTATCTGTCGCAATTTCAATTCGAGTTATCTTAGATGAAAAAGTTCTAAACCTTTCAGAATGACGCAATACTCTTGAACATTGTATTGGCCATTCGAAACAAGCAAATCCTGCTGGAGTGACCGATGAAGAAAGAAAACCCACCAATCGAAGACTCTGAACCTAGTCAAAGGCTAAAATGTTCTGGGATTTTGGGAGGTATCCGTAATCGAGACGTTGAGATCACCGCCGGGAGAGTCATAGCTTCTATATACTCTTTAGCCTGTTGTGGTGGGAAAGGTGGAGACATGTACTACTTTGGTGCCTGTAAAGGTGATCTAATCACAAGACTTGCGGTTGCAGATGTTGTCGGCCATGGAGAGGCGGTCACGGAACTGAGCCAATGTGTATATGAGGCTTTGAAGGATCACATGTGAGATCCTGACAGTCGAACCATCCTGGCAGATGTAAATAAACGAGTTAGCAGTCTTGACCAGGATGCCATGACAACAGCGGCAGTTGTCGCTTACTACAGGAATGAACATGAAGTGCTGATCTCGTATGCAGGGCACCCTCCGGTGCTTTATAAACGCGTGACTGATGAGATGTGGTCATTTGCAACCCCGCCTGATCGAGAAATCCAGAGTGATAATTCTCCCATGAATTTACCCTTCGATATATTCCCTGATACAGAGTATAGACAATTTGCAATTCAATTGGAATCCGGAGATCGGCTCTTCGTCTATACCGATGGTATCACAGAAGCATTCAACCCTGAAGGTGAATTGTTTGGCAAGGATCGCCTCAAGGATATCCTTGATCAAAATGGATCACTCCCTCTTTCTGAACTCAAATCGGCAGTCCTCAGAGCATTACATCGGTATACTAACAAAGGGTTAACCCATGATGATATCACGTTGATTGCCTTGGAGATATGCTAGAAGCATTCAGATACGGGAGACTCACAATGAGCAGTGAGTTTGCGTTCAAACAAACTCACGAAGAATTTAATAAGCCTGCAATTAACACGTTGCGCTCAGAGTTAAAGCGCTGGTTAATCGAAATTTTTACGCTGAATCCTTTTTCTATTTGAATCACAGACGTCATTCTCACTTTTTTTTGCAGGATACTTCCTACAAATTACAGATCGTGCTTCATATACACCACAAGAATATTCGCTATTCTTCTCATTTAAGAAAATACAATCTCCGTTTTCTTTAAAGTCTAAAAAATATTCTTCAACCACCCTGCCTTTTTGGTTCGAAAAATCACCAGAGGGCAAACCTGTCATCTTTTCTAACTTCATAATTTCATGTTGAGATAATTCTACAAAAGGGTAATTTTTACAGCATTCAGCACATTTTATACATATCTCACTGGTTATTATGTTTTCCACTGCCGAAAACCTCCAGTGTCAAGGGTGCAACATTCTTTGTGGGCGTATCAAATCTCTTTTTCTTTAGCATTTTTTATGATCTGTTTACTTTGATTCTCTGCATCCATGGCATTCGTAGCTGTAATTGTAACAACCGATAGACTGTTTTTTTGGATCAAATCGTACTTGTTGTCGCCGATATTTTCTAGTAGCCAATCTCTCCACTGATAAGTAATTCTTCTCGCAATATCTAATCCCCTCCAGCAATCTGGTCTTGTAAAAAACTATCGAAATACTTCACAGTTGAAATTGCAATTATTAATATTGGCAACGTAATCCCAAACTATAAAGGGGACAGACACCCTGTCAAGCTCTCCTGAGTAATTTCCAATTGTAAAGATCATGCCAGTCGTTACCGAGATCGACCCACAACCTCGGAAAGCCAGATCATCGGGAAGAAATTGGTTAGTACTGGCTAGTGGGTGAGTGCTTGTGACTTGTAAAAAACTGGTGGATTCCAATTTATCTTTGATATATCTATTGGTTAAGAGTTGCGAGGTTAAGAACCCCTGGCTGCAGCTCTACAAAACTGAGAGTTACTCCGGGTTAAGTTTTCTGCAGTTCACCTCAACTTACGACCCTTCATAAGGATCTCCTACAAGAACCGGATCATCCCATCCTTTTTGTGACAGAAGATGAAAAATCTTATCTTAAGCCAGGCTGCCTGATTATTGATGTCAGTTGCGACGAGAACATGGGATTCTTTTTTGCCAAACCAACCTCATTGAAAAATCCTATGTTTAAAATTGGAAAGGCAGATTACTTCGCAGTGGATCATACACCAAGCTATTTATGGGAAAGTGCCTCGCGATCTATCTCTGCTGCTCTCATTGTCCATTTGCCAGCAGTATTAGAGGGGTATGAGAGCTGGCAACAAAATGAGACCATTCGACAAGCTGTGAATATTGATGCGGGTATAATTCAAAAACAAGATATTATATCATTTCAGAATCGTGAAGCAGTCTATCACCATGCCCTCATTCGTATGGAGATAAACTAACATTTCGTGGAATATAAGATGATGTAGCAAATAACCCGAGTGTGAAGCCGACCGAATGAAGCTTGGGAGCCTTTAGAAATATTAATCTGTCACTTTTACTAAGTTCGTATATGCCATCTATAAATTTCAGGTAAAAAACTGAAAACGTAATGAAAAACCCCTTTTACTTTTTTGTGGAAAAACATAAACACAATTAGATAGTTAGGCTCGAAAATCTTTCTTGTTCTTTTTACGTCATTACTGACTTAAGCTTATCTGGCGGAAGGGGTTTCGAATAATAATATCCTTGTAAGTAATCGCAGCCAGCCTGTTGGAGCTTCTTGCTATACTCTTTGGTCTCAACGCCCTCAGCAGTGACCCGCAGTTGCTGAGAATGGCAAAACTCGACCAGTGATTGAAGTACGGTCTCTTTCCCATTCACCATGGTCTTTTCAATGAAGGAGCGGTCTAGTTTCACAATGCTTATGGGGAATTCCACTAGTTGTATGAGCGAGGTATATCCAGCCCCAAAATCATCTAGGGCGAGTAGAAAACCGATTTTATTCAGATCACGGAGCAGGCTGAGCTCGGGAGTGGAGTGGTCCTGGTCCTTATAAAAGGTCTCGGTGATCTCTAGGATAAACATGGACGGAAGGACCTGATACTTGTCCACAAGGTAATGAAGTTTTTCTGCAAAATCTGCCCTCGACAGTTCGGCTGCCGAAATATTGATCGATATCTTTAAGGATTCTCCGAAATGTTCCCTGAGCTTTTGTGATTCACGAAAGGCTTGTTCAAGTACCCATAGATCGATTTTGTGATAGGCGCCAATATTTTCGGCAAGAGGGATGAACTCAGCAGGCGAAACCGAACCTAGGGAGTTGGAAAACCATCTCAACAAGGCTTCAAGAGATTTTATTTTACCCGTTTGGGCATCGACAATGGGCATGTAATAGAGTTCGAGTTCATGAACATTCAAACTTTTTAGGGCCATCTCCACAGCCAGTTGTCGCCTGAAAAACTCGGATAATTCTTTTGAGTATTAGGAGACGGTATTTTTACCTCTCTTTTTAGACTCATACATGGCGGAGTCCGCGTTAACAATCAATTCCTCAGCGGTTTGTCCATCTTGAGGGTAGGCTGCCAGGCCAATACTTAGAGAGATAGGAAAAGTGCCTGCCTCGCAGGTGAAGCCATTGTCGCATAGGGCGAGTAGACGGTGGGAAACCTTTCTCGCAGTATCTGTTTCTGTGTAACCGTGAATTATTACAGCAAATTCGTCTCCGGCGAGTCTTGCTACTGTAGGATCTTCATCCTGTTTATTATTAAAAAAAATGTCGCTTCCTCGCACTATTTCATGGAGGCGATAGGCAAAAACCTTCAGGAGTTCATCGCCAACGGCGTGACCGTAATTATCATTGACGAATTTAAAGTTATCTATATCCAGGTAGAGGAGAGCCACCTGCCGGTTGTCCATCTTTGCTCTAGAAATGAGCTTTTCTAAAATCAGGTTGAATACACGACGGTTATAGAGAGTCGTCAAAGTATCCCTTTCGGCGAGTTCTTTCGTCACTTCGTATGTTTCTTTGAGTTTATCGTATAACCCCGGGCGAATGTGCAGCTTAGGTTACCAATCTCGTCTTTTGAATGATGTATGGTGATTTCCTGTGTCCCGTCTAGATCTATATTGCTGAGCTGATTCTCAAGTTTGTTGATGGGGTCAATGACATATCTAGAAAGAAGCCATTGAAGAGTAAAGTGAGTCAGAGCTGCTAGTATGATGAAGGAGAGACCAAGTTTCCAAAGAATCTGCCACAAGTCTGCTTCAACTGTTGATTTGTCAAGTTCTACAGAGATGGTCCCTAGACCAGGAATGATTCTTCGTGCTTCAAACAGTGAGGTATTCTGAAGTTCTTCACTCTTGTCATAAAAAACTACCAAGTGACCTTCTTGTTTCAATTTTGCAGATCGATTAAGAAAGTCCTTAGGGTTCAGGCTGACAATTATTGTGAGCGAGTCTTCTGAATCAAAATTGTTAATCGGTTCTAATGTGATCCTGTTTAATATACTGATAATACACATTTTATCTAGGTCATGAAATTAGTGACTTGCAGAACTCTGGCGCTGTTCGCGGATAGTTTCACTCCATCGCAACAGGGCAAGGTCCGGTTTGGCAAATGGATCTAGACTGTTTTCATAATAGTATTCGATTTTCCCATCATGCTGGGCAAAAATAATGGAAAAATGATCTGAAGAAAGAGTTTCCAGACTTTTTAGGATATCATCCAGACCGCTGTTCAAAGCCAGCGATTTTAACTGCTTATCATCGGTTTGAAGAAAGCGGTGGAGAGAATCACTTTGAATAATGGAGGCAAGGAATCCTAGTGCAACTAAGTTATACTGGGCAAAACTTCCACTCAGTTCAGTCGCTTCATTAGCAACTGAACTCCGTGCTAGCGAATAGACAGAGTTACGTTCTATAATATAGAGTCCAACGCCAGTTAGCAGAAAACTTAAAACAAGAACGGGCAGAATTAATAACTGGACTTTGTTATTGAGCGTCATGTTGCTTAACCAATGTATTTAAATTACGTCTCCTCAGTTGAAGGTTGCTGTCAGATAATATTCGATACATTTGTGCATTACTCAGTTCTTCCTCTTCTGGAAAAAGATCGGTATCATTTGCAGTTTCATTCGACAATAATTTCCGCGCAGCACTGATTGTAGTAGGGGAATAAATATCTTCAGTATTATCTGCTGCAACCTGTGGAGTTGAAAGGTAGTTGAGAAAGGCCAGAGCACTTTTCTGATTTGTAGATTGGCGAGGGATTGATATGCAGTCCACCCATAACGCGGTACCCTCTTGGGGAATCACGTATGACCAGTTGTCTGTCCCTGTCAAATCGTTAAGTGTGTACTGGTCACCACTAAAACCTAAGGCTAAGTGTATGGTCTGCTTCCTGTCTCCTTTCTCTTGTACGGCGGTTAGCACATAATCGTAGCTTGCCACGTAGGGAGCTTGCTGTCGAAGAAGTTGGTACGCTTTTTTCAATTCATCTTCTTTCTCAGAGTTAAGGTTGTACCCCAAATAGAGCAGGGGAGGGATCAGGGTATCTGTCATGTCCTTTATCATACCAACATGCCCCTGATGTTCTTTAGAGGGGCTGAGCAGGTCTGCCCAGGAATTTGGTGGTGATGCATTTTGGGTAATATCATACAAAATACCTACAGTTCCGTAAAAGTATGGGACTCCAAAATTTCCGCAGCTCTCCTTCCATCGTTTGTCAATGTTTGCAATGTTGGGAACCATTGACTCAGAGATTCCAATAAGTAGGTTGTTTTTACCAAAAATCATTCCTGATACAGCGTCAAAAATAACAAGATCGAACTTTTTTCCACTTGTTGAGGCAAAGACCTCGTCTCGAGTCTGGTCACTGTCAAAATGGACCTGCTTAATCGTTATACCAGTTTCTTTTGTGAAATTATCAATAACTTTATCAGAAATATAGTCTTCCCAAATATAAATAGTTAGCTCAGTAGCGTATGACGATTTAAGAAAAAAAGTTACAATCAGAGGAACCAAAAGAAGGATGGAGAAGTGGTATCTATTCTTTTTCATGTGTGCAAGTGTTTGTAGATTTTTAAGGGGAGCAGGTAATGTTATAATCTATGTCCACTCTATTTATGCCGCATTGTGGTAGTGATAATATAGAAAAAGGGGCGAGTTTACTTGGTCTAAGCAAAATAGCTCACAATATCCTTGACCTGATAATAAGAGAAAGAATTATGATTGGCACTTCCAAAATCTGGTTACCTCAATTTATCCATAATTTCAAATTTCTACTGTATATCGCCGGATTCGAGACCTCGGGTCGGCAATTGATCTCCAGCCTCCTTTTCACTGAAGAGCATCAGGAGTAAGGTCAACCTGTGGTTGGACTATATCGATTGATATTGCCAGTAGGTATCATCACTTGCCAACACCCCTGTAAAGGGATAAATTCTGACAATGGATAAAAGACAAAAAATAAGGCAAGGTGTAATTCTCATTTCATTCTTCCTGTTTCCTGCGACGTTCTATTACCTCTCACCTGTTTTGATCCTAGAGGCAGCAAGCTGTGGTATTGTAAATGGCAGCTTCATAATGTTTGGTTTGCTGTTTTTGTCGGCCCTTGTATTCGGTCGAGGATGGTGTGGGTGGCTCTGTCCGGCTGCTGGTTGCCAGGAAGCTCTCTTTAAGGCGCGTAATAAAAAGGTTCACGAAGGTAACTGGATAAAGTGGATGATTTGGTTCCCGTGGGTCGGAGGCATTGCCGCGCTGGCAACAAGAGCTGGTGGATATTCCGACGTTGACCCGTTTTACAAAACTGTATATGGGTTCTCAGTTACAGATCTCCCCTCATGTATAGCCTATTTTATTGTGCTATTTGTCCTTATCATCCTGCCGGGTTTAATTTTTGGTCGGCGTTCTTTTTGCCACCATCTCTGTTGGATGGCACCATTTATGATTATCGGGCGAAAGATTGCTAATAAAACAAAAGTGATCTCACTCAAGCTAACGGTAGAAAGTGAAAAGTGCGTTCACTGCCATCGCTGTACCGAACACTGCCCGATGAGCTTACCTGTTGAAACTATGGTTGAGTCAAGACAGATGGAACATTCGGAATGCATCCTTTGTGGCACATGTGCCGATACATGCAATGAAAAGAACATCTTACTAGGCTTGAGATAGATGCTTTCTACTCGTAAACAAGAGTTTCAGGAAGCAGGTTAAGTAATGGTTTGCAGAACCTGATTGTGATTGCCAGTTGGTATATTTCTTAAAGAAAAGAGGTGAAACGTAGAAGGCTAAGCAATATCTCTAAAAAATATATAATAGAAGACACATAACCGTTACTTATTTGGATAGTTCTTCTGAAGAAATAGTAATAGGTCTGGCCAACTTTCCACCTTGATATTGTGCCCTGCATCGTAAGAAATATGCTGGGATGGAAACTCATATAGATTCTTTTCAAGCCTCCGGATAATTGTCTCCGACATTTCTGTTGATGGCCATATTGCATCTTTCTCGCCAGAAAGCAAAAGGACTGCGGCCGACATATTTTCAACAGGAATCGCAAATGGCTCCACTTCTTCCTTATGTTCTATGATCTTCCACCATGGCTTATAGTTGGCAACAGCTTTTTGATAGTCAACATAGGGGATTTCTTTGCCTTCAAGAGTCCAGGCTGCCCCAGAGACTTTTCTTTTATTATCATAGGCACCACCCACATATGCGCTTGGAACGATGGCGATCACTGTTGATATTTCAGGGTATTGTATTGCAAGCAAGAGAGCAGCTTCCGCCCCACGACTACTTCCAATAACTGCAAATCGCCCTTTGCTTGTTTGGGGTTGGTTTTCCATCCAGTCCATTGCCTTCTTGAAATACTCAAGAGGGATATGGCGTAGCTTGTTGGGGAACTCGCCGCTACTGTTGTAGTCAAAATAAGCAAGAGAGAGGACTGAATAGCCCAAATCCACCAGATCTTCTGGATAATTCTGGTAATTATCATAAAAATTTCCACCACTTGATCCTCCAAATAGTATGACAGGTGGTTGTTGTATTGAATCCTTTTTGTAATAGTAGGTTGCCACCAGTCCATTGTCGTTGACTTTCTGCCTTTCAACTGCCCAGCAGTGTGTCACTGACCCAATGCATATCACACAAATAAAGTAAAACACGAGGGAGCGGAGTAGCGTTTTGAGAGTGTTTTGGATGCTGTTATTAATCATAGCCAGGTTGGAGGTAGTTGATTTCTAGTAGACTACTATCAGCCAGTCGGCGAACAAAATTTCGGTCACAATTAAAGGTTGCCAGAATAAACCTGTGCCTGCGAACTAATTCTCCCAACTTTACATTTCTACTGTAAAGTTAATCAAAAAACTGTCATAAAAAACCTATCAATAAAAGCTGGGTGTTTTGACCTAGGAAAAATCAAGAGTACTCAGTTTTCCCAAACTAGAAAAAACATTTTGATATCTATGGCTTACCCTGAATATATCTGATAAAAAAAGGGAACTGTCTGGAGCGTAAAGATTCTCGATATTTTGCCACATTTTTGAAAAATAAACTTGAAATTTGCTAAGTGTCGGAATGCTTTTTTCCTGGCATGTTTTTGGGTCAGGATCAAGCCTTATACTGATATGGAAGAGCTTCAAGTCGTGTGCAGTTCTTTTAGATCAGGCTTACCAAGAGACATCTCATATTTCTGGACTGTAGGCCTGCTTTTTCAGATGGAGCAATTTTTCGTAGAATGATAGCCCCTGACCTTAAACATAGAGACACTGGAATTATCCATTACTAGGATTTCTATAAAGCTGTGGTGATCTGAAGGGATTGTTTCATTGATTCCTCTTCAGGAGTAGTAGCTTTATTGCAGCTGATTTGACACTCGTATAGATCCCACTTTTTCGCTTATGCCCTTCTTGAGAACCTCGCGGTTATATGCTGAGATAACGCTGCGTCGCTTAAGCATTCCAAGAACCCATGGATTTTCCAGGGATTCAACAACCGGAATTTCTTCAATTCCTTTAATGTCGAAAAGTTGCATTGCTCTGTAGAGAGTATCATCGGGAGTCAGCATTATGATATCACGTTGACAGATTGAACCTACTGTTTGCTCTGATCGCTCTTGGGAATCTCTATGAATAATGTTTTTTACGTCTGTCATGGAAACTATTCCAGTCATTTTTCCTTTTTCATCGATGACCGGGAAGTAGAATCCGCTTTTAGTCTCACTGAAAGTTAACAGTAACTGGTTAATATTTGCCTGTTCACTAATAAAATTGAAATCTTCAGTTATTCCCAGCCCGACTTTAAGCGACTTCATTATAGCCACTTCACGACCTTCATGAAGGTTAATTCCTTCCCTACTGAAATCGACTGTATCAATTGAGTCTTCATTGAGCTTGGTGGCCACAACTGTAGCGATGATAGATGCTAACATAGCAGGAACTATGATCTGGTAGTTCCCGGTCATCTCGAATAACAGGAATATAGCAGTAAGGGGGGCATGTGTGGATGCAGCCAGGAATGCTCCTATCCCAACAGATGCATAGGCGCCAGGTCCAGCAGTTATATCGGGGAATAACTTATGGACAAAAGACCCGAAACTCCCACCAATCATCGTGCCTATAAATAGAGCTGGCGCAAATACTCCACCCGCTCCACCGGACCCAAGTGTAACCGCTGTTGCAAATATTTTAAGAAAGATAAGACAGATCAATAGCTTGTTCATTTCACTGCCGTAAAGTACAGTTTCGATGAAATGATACCCATCTCCCATGACCTGCGGGAACATTATTCCAATTGTACCGACAATGACGGCACCAGTTATTGGTTTGAGTTGTTGTGGGATTTTAAGATTGTGATAAAAATCACGAATATAGTAAAAAACTTTAGTATGAAATACTGCGATAAAACCTGTTATCACAGCCAGTAAAGCATAGAGGGGCAGCTCAATAAAATGGTTAACCACATTATATTGAGGGATTACAAAAAGGTTTGCTTCCCCAAAATAGGAGCGGGTGACTACGGTTGATATAGCAGAGGCAGTAATCAGAGCAGAAAAGGAGGAAATCTCATAGGTACCGAGGAGTACTATTTCAGCAGCAAAAAAAATTCCAGCTATAGGCGCATTAAACATTCCTGCAATCCCACCGGCACAACCGGCAGCGATATAGAGTTTCATCCTATTTCCAGAGACACGAAAAAATTGACCAACCTGTGACCCCATTGCCCCACCTATCTGCGCTATCGGTCCTTCCACCCCAGCAGAGTTGCCAGTCCCTATGGTGAGAGCTGTGGAAAATATTTTTAAAAAAATGGTGCGGGTACGTATATATCCACCTTCCAAATTTACTTTGCGCAGAAATTTCGTAAACCCATAACCGTTTACTTCTCCAGGAAAGATGAGAGACAGTGGGATGAGGAGGATCATGCCAGTTATTGGGATAAGTGGAAGTAGGAGGAGGTACATACCACCTTGGTCGATTTGCAGAAACTCTTTTCCACCTTTGAAGAAGAATTCCTCTACGAAATGAACGATAGTTCGGAATATGATATTGAGGACACCGGACATGAGGCCGATAAAGCTGGCTACAGCGAGAAGACGTGTGTTATCTCCAGGCAAAAGCCTTCGAAGGTGTAATTTCATAGCAGCAATTGATAGAGTGGACAGCACCAGATAACGAGCTGGCTGGAAGGATAGAAAATGTCAGAGTTGGGTTAAAACTGAGCCTAAAAATTCGCGAAAGGATGTCTGTATAACATCAGTATGGGTATGATCAAAGCCTTTTTACGATTCTTGTTGAATTTCTATGCATAAAGAAACGAGTAATCGAAATGTTACGGCGAAATAAAATGAAAGCGCAGCGGTTCATTCAGGGAGTCTGTAAACAAAATTACGTAACTGTTAACTATCAATTAACTTTGCTCAATAAAGTAATTTGGTGTGAGCACAAAAATAGAAAAAGAGCTGGAGCTGATTTTTTTGCCTCTTTGACTATCATCAAGATGAAATCCTGTTATTGTCAGTCATCACCAGACAAGGAGCGTTCCTTATCACCTCGTGCGCTTCGCTGCCGAGGATGAATTCATTGAATCCCTTATAACCATGGGTTCCCATCAGAATTAAATCTATAGCCTCCTGCTCTGCATATTTGGTTATTTCCTCAGCCGCCTCCCCACTGAGAAGTACGGTCTTACAAGCAATGTCCGGAGTCATATTTGTTTTAATGAGGCTTGCCATTTCCTCTTCGGCTCTTTGCCTCATCAAACTTTCCAAATCGTGAAGAGGCATGCGCTTCAGTTCTTCTTCCTCTTTTTCGAGGAGCAATATGTATGGGAAATAAAATTCTCTCCCTTCAATAAAATTCTCCAAGACGAAAACAATCACAATCGTTGCGTCACATTTCTTTGCAAAATAAATGGCTTCTTGTATGAGTTTCCCTGAATTTTCGCTGAAATCGACAGCGACTAAGATTTTTTTTATATTGGTCATAGGCACCCCCCTTCCAAAACGGGAAAGTGGCTAAAGAGAAGGATTATCTCTCATCGCCCCTATCAGAAACAAAAAATCTAATTCTGAAGATTATTCCAGACCATTTCGGGGATGATCTGGAATAATCTTTATCTTTCACCCTGCATTGAAAATGAACTGTATGGCAAATGCTTTGATGTGGTTAGAACTCCAGCGGTTCAATAAAATCACGATCACTTTGCGCAAATGGCAACCCTAGGATAAAGGATTCATATTCTGTCGGTTTTGCAAATAATCCGGCACATTTTTTCTCAGTTTCCTGTCGGGCAGGATTCTTCATATACCTGTCCCAATCCTCCTTTTTCTGCCACATGGAAAGCACGAGGATCAAATTAGGATCGTCACTGCTATACAATGACTCAGAAGAGATATATCCTTTTTCTCCCATGGCTAATTTCCGAAACTCGTAAATCACTTCGGAGACATTTTTTTCATTTGCATTCTTAAACTTTCTTTTGATTAAGATTTTAATAGTCATAATGGCCTCCTTTCTTAGTTTGATCAAAGTATTGCCTTAAGACAACCAAAAAAAAACCGAGCTACCTCTATCCAAGGCAGCTCGGCTATCTGTTGAGATCCGTAGCTTTCCGTCCCTACCTTACGGCAGGTTTGGCTTTATCTTTTATCTGCTATATTTAATTTTATGCTATTTCCCTGGCTACAGTCAATGCGACAGTGCGGTAATTATTGCTCAAAAGAAAAAATCATATTTTTTTTAGTTGACCAGAGTGAAGATGCGCACCAGTGAAACCCCGATACAACTATAATGTTTTTGGTTATGTACCATCAGGGGAGAAATGTCTGTATAAGAACTATGGTAATCGTTGATTTTTTAAGAGTATCAATATTATTTGGCAATATCTCTTAACTTTATGTCCACTTTTCCTATACCACTTCAACTCTGCATGTTCTGCATTACAAGTATTGTAATACTGAGGAGATGTTGCTGCACCTTTTTAGATGTCCTGTTTGTCTAAAAAATACCAGTTATAAGTGATATAATTAAGTAGAGCCTGGCGATAGGACAGCTCCAGGCTTGGAACGAGGCAGATGCGGATTAAAGAAGATTTTTGGAGGTAGAATGAAGCTTTGCCATAATTGTGGTCAAGCGCTGGCTGAGCCAATAAAAATTTGCCCGTCCTGCGGTCAGGAAGTGGCAGATGGGCTCAAATATGTTGATGACTACAGGATTATTGATGTCGTATATGAAGGTCGAGCCTCGATTGTCTGCCGAGCCATAAAAGAGCCGGCTGACACTCACGCAGCTCTTCGCCTTTTCACTTCAACCTCAGGTGTTAATGAAACTGTGGCGCAACGGCTCAAGGTTGAGCTGGAAGAGTTGCAGAAGCTACCCAAGGATTGGTTTGTGCGTCATGATGATATCCGGTGTTCTTCCGAAGGTAAGTGGTATCGAGTCAGCGAATGGCTCGATGTTGAAAGCTGGGGAGACCTGTTCAGCTCAGGCAGGCTCCGCAACCTGGATGTCGCCTATGATTTGTTTCATCGTATTGCTGCAATTCTTGATGGTTTACATAAGAGCGGCCACATTATTCCTCACCTGATCCTTAACGATATACTGATTCTCAAAGGGATGCCCGGCCGAGTTGATGTAAAGATAGATTATAAACTGTCAAGATTCCTCGATCCCAAAATGGTACAGTCCGGCGCATTGCTGCAGAATTTACTCAATTGCCATCCGGATATCCAAAAAGGCAGACCGCTGAATTTTAAGAGCGATGTCTGGTCTTTAGGGCGTATTTTTACTCAGATACTCGCGGCAGACATGGATTTAGGTAATCCTGTGTCTGTTGCAAAAACATGGAATTTCCCTAAGGAGATAGCAATACTCATCGGTTCTATGCTGGCCGACGATCCAGACCTGCGGCCTAGATCAATGTCAGAAGTTGCAGATGCTCTGCAACGTATTAAGACAGAGCACTCCTCGAATAAAAAGCCCCCTCGGGAGGGAATTGTTGGGGAAATTAAGAAACTGAAAAACAAGATCCTTGTTATTGGTATCATTATCAGCATAATGGTGGCCGCAGGTGGTCTGTTTTTGACTCAGTTCAAAGGGGATCCGACAGATTTGGAGACTGTCTTTGCAGGATATACTGACCTCTATGCTGGCTCAGTGGCTTTTGTTGCTGTCGAGTACCAGATGAAAGTTGATGATGAGATACTGTATAGACAGCGTACAGAAGGTACTGCATTCCTTGTCGATTCTGAAGGTTACCTCCTGACTAATCGCCATGTTTCCTGTCCATGGCTTGAAGACGATAGGCTGTATAAGCTCATTAACTATATTAAAAGTGTTGGTAAAAGTCCTGAGTTTGAGTATCAGATATATCTCTGGTTCGAAGGTGCAACAGCGTTTAATCGCCTGTACGGCATTGGGGACAGTGGAGATGTGGAAGATGTTTATGATCTTTTATCCGCCTACACCCGGCGAGGCAGTCAGGCTGTTGAAATAGCAGGTGTAGCAAGAGCTCCAGCCGGAAGAGGCCAATTACTAAAGTCTCCTTTACGGGATGACTTCGCTGTTCTCAAAATTTCACCAGTCCCGGCTAAACTCCATCCTCTTCCCTTGGACAAAGACATCAATATTTCTGGACTTAAACGCCTTTCTCCGGTGATGGCGCTGGGTTTCCCTCTCGGCAGAAGCAGTCAGGAGGATGTGATAAATGTAAGCGTGACAAGAGGGCATGTCCGTCGCACTTTCGAAAATTTTTTCCAGGTTGATACCTCGATTTACAAGGGAAACAGCGGCGGGCCTATCATTGATGGGCGAGGAAAGGTTATAGGCATTGTCTCGGCCGTCGCAACCGATGTAGCTGTTGCGCCCATGCCGGTTATTACTCCCTTGTCAGATATCGGCCTTGTGCTTCCTGTTACCAAGGCAGCGGTATTTATAGAAGAATTGAAAGAAGGCCAGCCAAAATGGGACGGCGGCCTCGATCTATCTGCGGCAGAGAAGATCAAAGAAATAACGGATGCAGCTTTTGCGGGTAAATGGTCTGAGGCAAAGGAATTAGTAGATCAAACGCTACAGTACAGCAGTGACCCGTCTCTGGTGTTAACAGCAGCCATGATTCATTACTGCATTGGTGATTTTGGTGGAAGCAGCCGACTGTTTGATCGCGTTCTCTCAATTGATTCGGACAACCACCATGCAAGGTTGATGCGTTACATGATTGATTTCCGGGACGACTCCAGGGCTGAGGTAAGCAATCCTGAGGAGCTTTTGGCCATGGACTGGCACTCACCAGGTGAGTTTTTTGGACATCTGGCGAAAATGATCGAAAAAGGAGAAGAGGTCAGCGCGGCACTGGGTGGCTGGAACAGTCCTGCTGAAAAGGGCTGGGTTTATTATGTCGCCGGTCTGATACAGCTAGAAAAGGACGATACAACCGGGGCTCGATCGCTGTTTGAAGTTGCGGCTCGTGCATCTATGAAAGATGATTGGCCATTGTTCCTTGCGCTCTCCGAGCTTGATCATCTATCAAAGGCAGAGGGGAATGACCAAAGTGAATTAATCCAATTTCTGGAGCAATTGCAGGTATTGGCTGAGGCAAGGGAAGCGATGCTTGAGAAGACCACGCTGCTTATGGCTCAATTCAATGAGTCAGGTGTTGATCCCGAGGAAAGAAGAAGGATACTTCTTGAGCTGTATGCCTTGAACCCTGAAAATAAAAAACTTATTGCGTTTGCCGCATATTACGATGCGATGGCGTCTGAGTGGCAGCAGGCGCTGCAAACAGCCGAGAAATATCTTCAGTTGAGTGGGCGGGAAGAGTCGCTGAGGTTGGGGATCAGGCTCCTTGTGCCGGGGATTCTCCTGCATCTTGGAAAAGAAGAAGAGGCCCGAGAACAGCTGCACAAAATCCACGACCTGACAAAATCGCCCTGGCACAGGCAAATCTGTTCAACATTGTTGAATGAACAGTCTGAAACCGAGCTGACAGACAATGCGGGAAATATTCCGGAGAAAATTCTTACCGCCTATACAGCCCTGGGATTTCGAGCCGAGGCACGTGGTGACCATGTTCTTGCTATTAAATATTATCGTGAGGCCCTTGGGTCCTATCTGGATAACTGGGCCGAGTATGAACTTGCACGACATAGGTTTATTACGCTGCGTAACAAATAATTGGGGCGCCTACTAAAAGCCCCTCGTAAAGAGAAGACACATCGCAGCTAACTTATCAATCTCGATAAATTAAAGTGGTAAATCAGATCTGTCGCTTTTAAATCTACCGTCGTTTAGAAAAACTATTTTTTCGAACTGCAGCACTTGAGCAAGGGTTATTGAAGTTCCTTGATCGTGATGGTATGGACATTGGCTCTACACAAGGAATTGGCAGACCAAATTACGTTGCTTGGCGTGCACGTAATGTTGATTCTACCGCACTAATATAATCGCGCGTTGGCCTTGCTGTTGATTGTTTTTTTACAATCTGGATCTGGAAATTGAAAAGCTTACCGTGTCTGAAGCTGGCTTCTGAGGTGGCGAGATACAGATCCCACATACGGAAAAATCGCTCGTCATAGAGTTCAAGCACCTGATTGCGGTTGGCATGAAAGCGTTCGCGCCAAAGCTTCAGCGTATCAGCATAATGATACGTTAGAATTTCAATGTCCTTGACCAGCAGCCCACCACGCTCAATTGCTCGCAGTGTCTCCGAGAGGGCAGGGATATGCGCGTTGGGAAAAATATATTTTTCCACAAAGGGTGGATCAGACGCGTTTGGCTTAGCGCGTCCAATGGAATGTAGAACAAATACGGCGTCATCCTTCATTAAACGTTTGGCCGCTCTAAAATAGGACAGAAAGTTTTGCGGGCCGACATGCTCGAACATGCCAATGGAGACCAGTCTGTCGAATGTGCCCACTACCGCGCGGTAATCACAAAGTTGGAAACGGACACTTTCATTCAGCCCCAATTCTTTAGTGCGTCGCTCTGCAACCCGCTGCTGCTCAGTGGACAATGTTACTCCTGTTACATCAACGTTGAAATTTTGAGCGAGAAAAAGCCCCGTCCCCCCCCAGCCACAGCCGATATCCAGGACGCGTTGACCTGGTTCAAGCAGCATCTTCGCTGCAATATGACATTTCTTAGCATCCTGGGCTTCTTCAAGGCTTAACGAGGAATTTTCAAAATAAGCACAGGAATATTGTAAATCATCATCCAGAAAAAGCCGGAACAGCTTCTCGTCCAGATCATAATGGTGCGCTACATTGCGTTGAGCTGTTTCTCGTGCGATGTGCCGTCGCCAGTACCGCTCAACCATACGCCATATAGTGAGTACAGCAGCAGGTGCTGTGGCAAATTTCTTGGCACCGTTGATTTTGACAATTTGCAGAAATGAATCAAGCTCACCAGCTTCGACAACCATGCGACCATCCATGTACATTTCGGCAAATTTAAGCGCTGGATCGCTGTAAATTGCCTGCGTCGCCTGTTTATCTTTTAAACGAATGGTGGCCGTTGGCTCTTTACCATCGCCGTACGTCTCTTCAACACCGGAAGGATAGCAAACACTCAATGTACCCTTGCGCACGGCTCGCTTTATCATGCCCGCAAATAGCCGTTCAAAACCACTTAAAGAATATTTCGGACGTGTTGAAGAAAAGGAAGATGGCATGTGATCACTCCCACTGAAGCTTAAATATCAGTCAAGCAAGCGGTCAACAGGCAATAACGGAGTGGACCTGCTGCTGATACTTGTTTCTGTGAATCGTTTCAAAAACTGTTCTGATTTACCTAAGAACTTTATGAGACGAATAATTTACCATGAAAATCTAACCACGCCAAACGGGAGATAAGCCAGGACTCATTTCATTACCCTTCAAGGGAGTATTGAAATGAATGAAAGACTTTCAGGAGTACTCAGTTCAGTATCGTCAAGCGAAATTGAAAAGAATGCCCCCTTGAGGGTAAGGCACTCATTTGAATTATAGGGACTATCGATTGGTCAATTTCGGCCACATCTTGACAATCAGGCCCTGAATTCCTTTTTAGATCCCAATAACTTCGAGACCTATAGCCACCTCGAAACCGACAACAGCTCGTACGTAAGGTGTCTGTAAGGGCATCAAGTATATTTGGTGTGGATTGATGAAATCCATAGTTAACCAGATGGGGTCGGTTTGTCAAAGATAACAAGTGTAATTCTTGTCAGCTTTTTTAGACCTTTACCCGGTAAAGGTGAGTTCTTTGCTTAACTCACCTGATGGGAAATAGAAGCCACATCGTCGTGTCGCCAGGTTAAGATACCTATTATTAAATCTAAACTGACTGCCTTTCCAAGGATCTACTAAAGAGGATCTTTCAAAGATTCTGTGAATTATCGTGGATGGGCGGCACGATAAATGTAGACAGGGATTCGGGCTCATGAGAACCAGAACTTCCACTTTAGGATTCGATTTACAGGAGCAGGGTACGGTTTAAAGAGATATCACTTTGACCTATGATAGGACTAGTATTATCGTTTTTTCCTATTTGATTAATTGACAATGTTCCAGTACAAATATTCCCAAGAAAATCACAGTACCACAATGTGCCTATTATGGAGAAACTAAATGAGATTTTGTACCTTTATATTGTCCTTTCTTTTAATTACCGCCAACGTAGGTTTGG
>Ga0070729_10003064_pt1 | contig 20140 bp, 13 predicted proteins | sample tdDd472_FD_66725 | JGI IMG/M metagenome (GOLD analysis project Ga0070729, IMG submission 66725) | Marine sediment microbial communities from the Atlantic coast under amendment with organic carbon and nitrate - tdDd47.2 | ecosystem: Environmental > Aquatic > Marine > Coastal > Sediment | place... | reverse complement strand
AATCTCAGGATGAAATAGGATATTCTACTGATGACCCAATTCGTTTATAAATCCTCATATTCTTGCAATAAGCGTTCAATATCATTGATGAATCGATCCACTTCTTCTGGTTTAGTACCATTGCAAAAGGCTCGGATATGGCCCTGGGTATCAACCAAAACAATTCGGCCGCTGTGATCTAGTCCTTCTGGAACACTGGCATCTTCTATTACAATATTGAAATAATGTTCCGCTATATCAAATAGCTCGCGCTTATCTCCTGTGACGAAATGCCATTTATCACTTGAAACCTCTAAGTTTTGGGCATAGACAGCCAATCGGCCTACTGAATCTCGTTTGGGATCAATCGTATGAGACAGTAGGTTTACCTTGTCCTCTTCCTCAAAATGTTTGTAGATGCGCTTCATCTCCTTGGCGAGGGTTGGGCATATCGTTGGGCAAGAGGTGAAAAAGAAATCTACCACATAGATTTTATTGGCAAAAGTAGCAGGGGTGATGCGTTGACTATCTTGGTTAATAAACTGAAAATCAGGAATTTTTTCATAAGAAGATACCCCATTTTCTATGGTAGGTTTGCTCAAGATAGGCAAGGTTTTTTTGTTGCCGCAAGCGAACGCACCAGCATAAAAAAGTAAAAGAAAACTCAATTGTTTAAGATGATTTCTGCTCATAATTATTGAAAATGAAAATAAAGTATCTATGTTTAACTTTCTACCGATCTCATTAAACTTACTCAATAATGACAAACCAATTTGACGGATCTTTGTTGTAATTCTAAAGAAATGTGATGGCTACTTAGATAGTAATTATTTCTAAATCGACGCAGACTATCCTTAGAAAAACGAAGTAATATTTTAAATGCCCTTACTATGGATCATAAAAGAGCGATTGTTTGGTTTAGACAGGATTTGCGACTTCATGATAACGAGGCCTTACTAGATGCCTTGAAAAGTGCGGATGAGGTGATACCCGTTTACGTCTTTGACGAACGGACTTTCCTGGGTAAGACGCGCTTTGGTTTTCCGAAGACTGGCAGTTTTCGGGCTAAGTTTATCATTGAATCCATAGAAGACCTGCGTCGAAATCTCAAAGAGCTAGGAAGTGATCTTATCGTGCGAGTAGGCAAGCCAGAGGAAATCTTGTTTAAGTTGGCCAGAGAAGTGAAATCAAGTTGGATCTTTTGTAATAGAGAACGAACTAAAGAAGAGGTTTGGGTACAAGATACTTTGGAGCAATTACTTTGGTCGATCGGGCAGGAGATGCGATATTCCAGAGGTAAAATGCTGTATTACACGGCAGATCTACCGTTCCCTATTCATCATACACCTGATACTTTCACCCAATTTAGAAAAGAAGTAGAACGCTTTGTGGCGGTGCGAGCCCCTCTGCCTAGACCCCTTGATTCTCTTGAGCACTTAAGGGTGAAGATTGAAGCGGGAGAAATTCCGACTTTGTCCGATTTTGACCTGGAAGCTGATGCAGCGGAGAGTAGAGCGAGTGTAACTTTCAAGGGGGGCGAGACCGAGGGCTTAAAACGCCTGCACTATTATTTGTGGGAAACGAAGGCCATCAAAACCTATAAGAAAACACGAGATGAATTATTAGGCAGTGACTATTCCTCTAAGTTCTCACCATGGCTGGCACAGGGCTGCCTGTCTCCCAAAATGATCTATGAGGAAATTAAACGCTTTGAGGAGGCGGAAGGAGCCAATGATTCCACTTACTGGCTATTTTTTGAACTGATGTGGCGTGATTTTTTCCGATTTATGGGAAAGAAGCATGGCAATAAGATCTTTCAGAAGGGAGGCATCAAGGGCGTGACGGATACAAAATGGACCAACAGCAAAAAATTACTAAACCGATGGGTCAAGGGAGAAACAGGCGTCCCCTTTATTGATGCCAATATGAAAGAGCTGAGTCGCACTGGATTTATGTCCAATCGCGGCCGCCAAAATGTGGCTAGCTTTTTGGTGAAGGATTTGAATGTAAACTGGCAATTGGGAGCAGATTATTTTGAATCCGTACTGATCGATTACGATCCCTGTAGTAATTATGGCAACTGGAATTATGTGGCTGGTGTGGGAAGCGATCCACGTGAGAATCGATATTTCAATATTATCACACAAGCCAAACGCTATGATCCGCAAGGAGAATATGTCAAACATTGGTTGCCAGTATTGGGGGAAATCCCTGCTGCAAAGGTTCATCAACCCGATATGCTCAGTGGGGTAGAACAAGAAAGTCTGCACCTACGAATAGGAGAAGATTACCCGATGGCCATGGTGAGTACCTCCAAGTGGGTTCACTAAACAGCCAATAACTCAGGAGGAAATTAACAGCCGATTAACAATTATTCACAAATAATTACAAGAACTACCTCTTATTCCTACTATATTTGCGGCAGAGAAAGAAGATGCTTAAAAGGTTAACCTCAGGGCTAACCTATAAATACTAGTAAAATGACACTTGGTAAATTACTCCTGATTATAGGAATTACTGCTTTAGTTCTTACACTTATTGTTCACTTTGTCTTCAAGAAGATCAAGAACTGGCCGATGAGTTATCTGCAAAACTTTGCAGGGGCTTTGTTTATCTTTTCGGGTTGGGTCAAAGCTATTGATCCACTAGGAACAGCCTACAAGATGGAGCAATACTTCGCTGAATTTGAATCTACTTTTAGCGAGACCTGGTTTTCCTTTATAGCACCACTATTCCCTTGGCTGTCTGAATATGCTTTAGGTTTCTCCGTTTTTATGATTGTCCTGGAAATAGCCCTTGGCATGATGCTAATTACGGGGACAATGCGAAAATTCACAGCTTGGACCTTTTTTCTCATCGTCTTCTTTTTTACCTTCTTGACGGGCTTCACCTTTCTGACAGGCTATGTACCGGATGGCGTTAACTTCTTTCAAGTTGGCCAATGGGGATCTTACGTGGAGACCAATATGAAAGTGACCGATTGTGGCTGCTTTGGAGACTTTATCAAGTTAAAGCCGAAAACTTCTTTTTTGAAAGATGTTTTCTTATTGATTCCTGCCGTCCTTTTTCTTTTTGCCTACAAGGAAAAACACCAACTGTTCAATTCGGGAACTCGCCTATTGATAACAGGACTGACAGTGGCTGGCGTAACCCTCTATTGTTTCAGCAACTTCTCCTGGGATCTTCCTCATACAGATTTCCGCCCATTTAAGGAAGGGGTAAATGTCCTGGAGCGAAAGAACCTGGAAGAAGAAGCGGCTGGTAATGTGGAGATCTTAGCCTACAAGATGACCAACAAGAGTACAAAAGAGGTGATAGAATTACCTTTTACGCAGTATATGAAGGAATTCAAAAAATACCCAAAAGAAGAATGGGATTTGGAACAAATCCGTTCTGAACCAACGGTGGAAAGAACTAAGATCAGTGACTTCGAAGCCAGCGATGAAAATGGTGATGATGCGACCGAAGGGATATTAAGTGAAGAAGGTTATAGTTTTATGGTGGTAGCCTACCGACTCTATGGGCAAGACGGCAAAGGAATTCAAATGGTAACGGATACCGTTTATCAAGTAGATACCATTCAGGTAAACCCAGACTCCTTTTATCTAAATAAGTCTATTCTCGCGACGAATAAGCGCCAGCTACAAATTGATACTTACAGTTGGGATCAAGCTTATATCAAACCTTGGGTGGATGTGGTGAATCCAATTATGGAGGCTGCCGAAGAGGATGGCTTTAAGACATTGGCCATCACGGCTTATTCCGATTATGCTAGAATTGATGACTTTAGGCATGCTACACAGAGTGCCTATCCATTTTATACGGCTGACGACATTTTATTGAAAACTATTGTTCGATCCAATCCAGGACTTGTCTTGCTGAAAAATGGTGAAATCGTCAAGAAGTGGCATTACAAGAAGCTCCCATCTTACGAGGAGATTAAATCCAAGTACATAACGACCAATTAATTAAGTATTAAGACTAAGCTTGAGAACCTAATCAGCTTGGGGAACTAAGCTGATTAGGTCATCCTGGTTCAATAATTGGAAATTAAACGGATAAAATGAGGGCGATCTGAAAAAATTGCCCTTTATTTGTGATGAATAATCAGTGGAGATATTTTTGTCTTTTTATGGAACAAAATTTTCTCCTAATGGTATAAACAAGTTCAAGGTCTGACTTCATGAATGATGACGTACATGACCTATTCCCCAAAGGAAGTGAATTGAAGATATGTTAAGTAGAAGAAACGTCCGCATTAAAGTAATGCAGATGCTATATACGCTAAGTCGGGATCAGGATCTCACCTATAATGGTGCCTTAAAACAGTATAGGAAGATCGTCTTCTTGTCCTTTGAATTATACCTGTTCAATCTACTATTACTTATTCGCATTGCTGAATATGCGGAAAAAGACTTGGCTAAGAAAAGAGCTAAACTCCGCCCCACCGAAGAAGATAAAAAATTCACTGCTAAATTTGTCGAAAACCCACTCGTTCAATCGCTACGCGGTAACGACGCTTTCAATACTTTAATCAAAGGGCATAAATTACCTAGCAAGGTGGACGAGGATCAGATTAGAGGATTCTATGTCGACTTTGCCAAGACAGATCAATACAAGGCTTATCTCAAGCAAGCAGACTCACAACCTTCTGATCATAAGGAAATATTTTTGGCATTGTTTAAGCATTGCCTCAATAATGAAAACTTCACTGAGCTACTGGATGACAACTATCCGCTTTGGATAGATGATAAGTCTTTAGTAGTGGGAGCGGTAAAGAAAACGCTCAAAGCCTTGCCCGTAACTAGTGAGGAGTTTTATCAGCATTATCGACCATCTGATGAAGCGGTAAAAGAATTTGGTGAATTGCTCTTGCACAAGGTCTATCATGAGGATGATGAACTGCTAGAGCTGATTGAGCCTACCTTGAAAAACTGGGATGCAGACCGAGTAGCGGCCATTGATATGATCTTGTTGAAAATGGCACTTTCTGAACTGATGAGTTTTCCTACAATTCCCACCAAGGTCACCTTAAATGAATTTGTAGAAATAGCGAAATTATATAGTACTGAAAAAAGCAAAGATTTCATCAATGGGATTCTCGATCGCTTGATGAAGAAGCTTAATAAAGATGGTAAAATCAATAAAGAGGGGAGAGGTTTGCTTGAAAATTAGCCGTTAATCACTCCCAAATGCTGTTTTGTCACCCTATTTCGGGATTTATTCCTTATTTTCTTATCTCAGTAATGGATTTGACGTCCTAAGATCATACTCATTTTCTTCTTGCAACCCATGTGTGAAGGGCATTTCGGTTGTGAAAGTGGGAAATGATTTCATATTCCTTTTTCTATCAAAAACCAACCAGCATGCAAATGAGAATTCTACTATCAACGGTGATGTTTTTTATGACCATTACACTGGCGATAGGCCAATATGCGGAGGCCCCTGATGGACTAGGCATTCGCGCCGTTTTCCCCAATTATCAATGGCCAATTGAGCAAAAAATTATTAATTCAGAATTTGGCGGAGGAATGGAAATTGAATATGTAGGGCACTTAAACAATTACCTCAATTGGGCCGTACCTTTTCGAATTACGAAGGTGCAGTTGCCCTTAGATGAACAAAAAAACACAGATCAGGCAGGTGTATTTGGATTGGATGCTACGCTACAGCTAAAGCTTTTTAACGAGCCTTCCTTTGTCTATCCCTATTTATTGGCAGGGGTGGGGGTGTCAACTGCCGATTTTGAGTCTGCCAACGTCGAGATTCCAATCGGACTAGGTATTAATTTCAGAATGGCTAAGCATGTATATCTTTCTACTAGAGGAGAATATCGGGCCGCTTTCAAAGATCTAAGAAGTAGTCTACAACTTGGAGCAGGAATACATTTTATTATAGGGGAAGGTACGGAAAAACCACCGCTTATAGCCGATGCTGATGGTGACGGTGTTCCTGATGATCAAGATTTATGTCCAAATCTTGCGGGAGTTGCTGGCTTGAACGGTTGCCCAGATAGTGATGGTGACGGTATCACTGATGGAGATGATGCTTGTCCAACAATTGCTGGAACGCTAGCCTTCAAAGGTTGTCCAGATACGGATGAAGATGGTATCCCCGATCCCGATGATGAATGCCCAGAAGAAGCTGGTGATCTCGCTAATCAAGGGTGCCCGGTTGAAGATGCCGATGGTGATGGCGTGCCAGATGCGGAAGACTTGTGCCCGACGGAAGCTGGATCGATTGCGACTGGTGGTTGCCCCGATGGTGACGGCGATGGCGTGGCCGATAAGGACGATAAATGTCCGACTGCAGCAGGAACCCTTAGTGCTGGAGGATGCCCAGACAGCGATGGCGATGGCATTGTTGATGCCGAAGACAAATGTCCAGACTCTGCCGGAACGGCTGCCAACAATGGTTGTCCAGAAATAACGGAAGACGACAAAGAAACTTTAGACCTCGCCGTCCAAGCTGTCCAGTTTGAGACAGGCAGAGCTACCTTAATACAAACCTCAAATAGCATTCTAGATAAGATTGCCGATATCATGGAACGCTATACCGATTATAAACTGGCCATTAACGGCCATACAGATAGCATAGGAAGTTCAAAAACCAATAAGACCTTATCTGAAAAAAGAGCAAAGGCTTGCTATGACTACTTACTGTCGAAGGGAATAGCAGCTGATCGGATACGATATACTGGATTTGGCGAGACCCAGCCAATTGCTGATAATAGATACAAAGATGGTAGAGAGAAAAACCGCCGAGTAGAGTTTGACCTCTATTTAGAATAACACATTTTCTATACTGCCATTCTCCTCGTGAGAATGGCAGTATAGATTGTTTACTGACCGATTACTGATCTACTTTTTCAAAAGACTGAATGATTTCCTCATCAGTTTTACCAAGATTTTTTAATAGAAACTCAGTATCATCTGCGAAATCATCATTCGGATATTTAGCTAGGAACATTTCATACAATTCACGTGCCTCCTCATATCGTTCTAAGTCGTTATCCAGCGTGAAAGCCTTTAAGAATAAAGCTTGAGGAGCTTTCTCGAAATTGGGATACCTATCATACAATCTACCATATATATCCAGTGCCGCCTTAAATGAACGGGTGGCTCTAGCCGCTTCTCCTGCTTTGTGCAGCATAGCTGGACTTGCTGCATCTTCCGGTAAAATGATGCTGTACAGATCACAACTTTCCACGAAGTTAGTCGCAGTTCTTCTGTTCACTCTTCCCGAACTAAGATCGAATATGCCTTTAGCTAAGGTATCAATCCTAGCAGCAATAGGAGGAATATCTCCTTGTAGCTTTTGCGCTAAATCAGCTGCATTTTCGAATTGTGGGAATCCCTTTTGCAAGCACTGATAAATGCTGGTAGCCAATACTTTATTGTTTAACTTCTCCTCTTGAATCGTCCCCATGAAGTAGATGTTATTCGCAGTCTGGGAGGAAGCATAATGGTCCTTCACCGCTGTTTTCAACATATCACTGGCTTCATTGAAGCGATTTAAACGATAGAGAAGCCCTGCTGCACGGTATAAATATTTAGCATTCTGTTCGGCATCAGCTGGATGATTGGCAATGCTTTCTTGGTACAAGGTGATCAGAGCGTCGGCATCTTCAGGTGTCGGGTTTTCTTCTACCTTGGCTTCCAATGCGGCAATCGAGGTATTTGAATCCGATCCACAGGCTTGAAATAATACCAAGCCAGCAAATAGGAGAAGAAAAGTAGTGGTTTTCATATTGAAAAATTTAGGATGTCAAAAATAAGAACAACTTCAGCGCATCATTTTTTGGCGCTTGAGTAAGGGCGCAAAGGTAATAGGTTTCGTTTTTCTTTTTGCGGAAAAATTTAAACAATCATCAGAAAAAATGGTTAGCGTTTTGAATAAAATGTGCGACCCCTATGTCTAAAAGGAATGTTTTTTGGTTTAGAAGAGATCTGAGGTTAAACGATAATGCAGGCTTGTATCATGCCCTGAAGGGAGATTATCCCGTCCTGGCAGTTTTTATTTTTGATCGTCATATTTTGGATAAGCTCCAAGATAAGGCTGATGCCAGAGTGCAATTTTTACACAAGACCCTACAAGCTTTAAAAGAGGAACTCCAATCGCTGGGTAGCGATTTGCTCGTTAAATATGGTACACCAGAGGAAGTCTGGCCTGAAATTATAGCAGAATTCGAGATAAATGCCGTCTATACCAATCACGATTATGAGTCCTATGCGATAAAACGGGACGCTAAGGTTGCTGAAATATTGGCCCAAAATGGACAGTCATTTCATACCTTCAAAGACCATGTTATTTTTGAAAAATTGGAGGTCACCAAAGATGATGGTTTACCTTACACCGTCTTTACACCCTATAGTCGAAAATGGCGAGCCAAGTTAGCCAGCAGAATGGCCGGAGGTGAATCCACTTATTCGGGCTTAGCCAAGTCCTATTACCTAGAATCCTACCCTAATGAGCGCTATTTTGATCAATGGGCTAAGCAGCTAAAGACTGCCGCTATTCCCTCACTCGCAGACATAGGGTTTGAGCCCGCTGCCATAGAATACCCAAGTACAGAAGTAAGCCAAAAAAAGATAAAAGCCTATGCTGATACTCGAAACTTCCCCGCTATTGATGGGACCTCGAAATTGGGCTTGCACTTTAGGTTTGGAACAATAAGTATCCGAGAGAAAGCACGAAAGTCCCTTGGGTTAAGCGATGTTTTTCTTAGCGAACTAATTTGGCGTGATTTCTATGCGATGATTTTAGCAAATTTTCCACATGTAGAAAAAAAGGCCTTTCGAGCAAAATATGAAAATATCCCTTGGCGAAACAACGAAGCGGAGTTCAAGAAATGGTGTGAAGGCCAAACGGGCTATCCCATAGTGGATGCGGGTATGCGAGAACTAAATAATACGGGCTATATGCACAATCGTGTACGGATGATTACGGCTAGCTTCCTTACGAAGCACTTGCTGATCGACTGGCGTTGGGGAGAAGCCTATTTTGCAGAAAAATTGCTAGATTTTGACCTCTCAAGTAATAATGGAGGGTGGCAATGGGCAGCCGGATGTGGTACAGATGCCGCACCTTATTTCCGGGTATTTAATCCGACTTCACAAATGACTAAATTTGATAAGGAAAAGAAATACATCAAGGAATGGGTGCCGGAATATGGCACAGCTGCCTACCCAGAACCCATGGTCGATCACAAAATGGCTAGAGAACGTTGTTTGGCCGTATATAAAGAGGCTTTAAATAACAACTAGCGCCTCATTTTGATAAGCGCTAGTTGTCAGCTGCATTGATTTTTCTACTCCCCATCTTTTTCGGGCAGTAATACAAACTGCATGAAATTTTCGCCACCCAAATAGGTGTTGGCAGCGGCTTTCAGTAGATCACTGTTTAAACTTTTCGTATAGTCCTCCAATACATCCATCGATAGGCCCTCCAGTGGGATATTATTCTGGTAACGATAACTTAACTGTCCCAGCCAGTACCTATTTTCCTTCATGTTTTTGATACGTCCTTGCTTCTGAGTTTCTACGATCTTGGTAATGTCTTTTTCAGCGGCGCCATTGGTCCGAATTTTTTCCAATTCAGCTTTCGTAATACGGATAAGTTCATCCACTTCTCCAGGGTCAGCATTAAAGGATATCCGGACATTATAGGATGGCACCGGGTATTGACTGCTAAATGCTCTAACACTTACGCCATACACCCCCCCTTGGTCTTCTCGCATAGCCTCCCGCAATTTGATGCGGAGTAAACTGCCTAAGGAACCCAAGGCATATCGGTTATCCGCATCGAATTGGAAGTCATCATGAAAAACCATTTCCACTAGTGCTTTGGGGGCCTTTCCCTTTACAAAGGTCGTATCGATCTGCCCTGTTTGTAGGTGAGCACCTACGTTCTTCCAGCTTTCTAATCTGCCAGTGGAGGGCAAATTGCCTAAGTATTTCTGTACCAAAGGCTTAATCTCTTCTAGCTCGAAGGAACCCACGAAGAAGAAAGTGAAATCACTCACATCGGCAAAACGATCTTTGTAAACATTGAATAATTTATCGAGTTTGATCTTTTCTAGTGATGCTATATCGGTGATTTGTCGCCTGGGGTGGTTGTTATATTTAATCCTTTGTTTTTCTTGCCCGAAAAAGTTGTAAGGATTGGTCATGATATTTTCAAAGATGGATTGCTGCCGACTAATGTAAGATTGGAAGGCCACTTCATCCTTGCGCGGTGAGGTCACGTACAGGTAGGTTAATTGGAATAGCATCTCCAAATCTTGCTTGGAACTATTACCACTTAATCCTTCATACAGCTCACTGATGTAGGGCCCCACATTGGCATTTTTGCCTGTGATCTTCTTGTTCAACGCCGCAAAACTGTATTCCCCGACACCACTTTGCACGATAATCGGAACCGCATTGGAAGCACTAGGAAGATCCTGGAGACTGTAGTTGGAATATCCTCCAGGGCTAAAAGCCGTCATTAGTATTTCATCATTTTTAAAATCGGTGGGCTTCAAAACCACCCTAATTCCGTTTTCCAAACGCCATTCGGTCAAACCAAAGGCTTCTTTTGTATAGGTTTCTTTGATAGGGGTAAGCGGGAGTGGTGTTTTCACCATAGGGCCTTCTACAACGGTATCTTCATAAGGCGACACCTCCATTTGGTCAAATTCATTGAGCCAATCTTGTAAGTCTTCTTCGCTGGGTAATGGGTTCTCTGGCGTGTTCGGACCCGTTACGATTACAACCCGGTGATCGGGTCGAATCCAGGTTTTGGGAAGCGGGTTGATATCTGCTATCGTAATCTGTGGCAGTAATTGCTGCAGTAAAGCGAGCCGTTGTTCTGGATTGGGGATTGGGTTTTTCTTGAGGTAACTATAGACGAAGCCAGCGGCAATCCCTCCAGATGGGGTTTTATCCTGCTCTTTAAATGCTTTTTCGGCCCCTCTCAACATTTCTTCTTTTTGTCGTTCCAATTCTGTCGGAAGGAAACCATGCAGGTAGGCCTGCCGCGTGGCTTTCAGTACGGCTTGGATGCCTGGTTTCATACCTCCTTCCTTGACAAAGGCATAGAGATAATAATTATCTAGATTGCTCAAGTCTTGGCCATAGCCTGTATAGGCAAAAGTAAAAGGCGGCTTGGCTTGTTGTTGGATTTCGATCATCCTAGCATTAAGCATCCTGTTGTACAGGCTTCTGGCCAAACTTTCCTTGTAGTCCCCTACATTCTTGATCGCAATATGCGGATGGCGATACATCACCCTGATATTCGAAAAGGTGGCTTCTTCATCCGTGCAAACAGCATAGAGTGTGGCAGGGTCAGATGGTATTTTGTAAACTTGTCTTTTACGAGGATTGTCTAGGGGAGATAGCTGGCTAAAGCGTGCTTTAATTTCCTTTTCCATCCAGGCTACATCAAAATCACCTACAGCTACGATAGCCATCAAATCTGGCCGGTACCAGTCTTGGTAAAAACGTCGAATGGTTTCATAACTTGCCGATTCTATAATGGAAGGTTTGCCAATAGGGAGGCGTTCAGCGTAACGGGAATCCTTGTATACGATGGGAAAGTATTGCTGCTGCATGCGCTGATCAGCACTCAGACCAGAGCGCCATTCAGAAATAACGACACCCCTCTCCTTGTCTATCTCAGTAGGGTCAAAGCTAATTCCACCTGCCCAATCCTCCAGGATCAATAAGCCCTTTTCTAATAAGGCTAAAGTATCGGTTCGAGCTTGGATCATATAGACCGTTTCTTCAAAACTCGTATAAGCATTAAGATCAGCACCAAAGCGGGTACCGATAGACTCTAGGTAGTCGACCAGTTCATTTTTCTTAAAATGCTTACTGCCATTAAAAGCCATATGCTCAACAAAGTGAGCTAATCCTTGCTGGTCTTCATCTTCTTGCAGTGATCCAGCATGAACGGCCAATCGTAATTCTGCCCGATTTTCGGGTTTCTCATTGTGTTTGATGAAGTATTTCATCCCGTTAGGAAGCGTCCCTGTGATCACATTAGGGTCCATCGGGATAGGATCACTATCCTTGAAAGCTTGTTCTTGGGTAAAAAGCTGGTGTTGAAGTAGCAACGCAACACAGATTAGAAGTAAGCGCATAATAAGGAAAGGATTGATGATTAAATAAATAAATAACAAAGCCTGTTAAGATTGGTTTTCTTAACAGGCTTCGAATGAAGATGCACGCAGGCAAAGTACCTACCTTCTTTTTCCTTTTTTGGGCATTTGACCGCCCATCATACCCGCCATACCTGGAGACTTACTCAATTTATGCATCATTTTACGCATTTGATCAAATTGCTTGATAAAGCGATTAATATCATCGATAGTTTGACCACAGCCATTGGCAATTCTCTTTTTACGGCTAATGTTTAGCACTTCTGGATGGCTGCGCTCTTGCGGCGTCATAGAGAAAATAATCGCCTCAACTTTGTTAAAAGCACTATTGTCGATGTCTAGATTCTTGGTCATTTTACTCATACCCGGAATCATGTTCATCAAACTCTTGAGATCACCCATTTTGCGGATCTGTGCCAACTGACTCAAAAAGTCGTTGAAGTCAAATTTATTCTTGCGAATCTTCTTTTCTAATCGTTTAGCTTCTACTTCATCAAACTGCTCTTGGGCACGTTCTACGAAAGAAACAATATCACCCATACCCAAAATACGTTGGGCCATACGATCGGGGTAAAAGACATCCAAAGTGTCCATCTGTTCCCCTGTACTTACAAACTTAATCGGCTTACCGACTGTGTATTTTACCGAAAGGGCCGCTCCACCTCTGGTATCACCATCTAATTTGGTGAGCACGACGCCATCATAATTAATAACCTCGTTAAAGGCTTTAGCGGTGTTGACGGCATCCTGCCCCGTCATAGAATCCACTACAAAGAGCGTCTCATTGGGAAGGATCGAATTCTTAATATTAGAGATTTCGGTCATCATCGCCTCATCAATGGCTAATCGACCCGCTGTATCCACGATGACTACATCATGGTTGTTATCTTGCGCATACTTGATGGATTTGAGCGCAATCTCAACTGGATTCTTGTTTTCAATTTCCTTAAAAACAGGAACGCCAACCTGCTCACCGAGTACAGTGATCTGGTTAATGGCTGCCGGGCGATAAACGTCACAGGCTACCAATAAAGGTTTTTTGTTCCGCTTAGTCTTGAGGTGTAAGGCCAATTTACCGGAAAAGGTCGTTTTACCAGACCCTTGCAGCCCTGCAATCAAGATCACCGCAGGCTCTCCCTTTATGTTGATACCCGCAGCTTGTCCTCCCATCAGGTCAACCAGTTCGTCCATGACGATCTTCACCATCAATTCACCTGGCTTGACTGACTTGAGCACATTTTCACTACCGAGTGCCTTATCTTTAATCTTATCCGTAAATTCTTTTGCAATCTTATAGTTAACATCAGCAGAAACCAAGGCACGACGAATTTCCTTAATCGACTGCGCTATATTGATTTCAGTTAACTTCCCATCTCCCCTTAGGGTCTTAAATGCTCCTTCTAATCGATCGTTAAGACTTTCAAACATGAATCAACGAATTTTTTTATTTTCAGTTATAATTAATTACTTTAGACACTGCAAGGAATATTTTAACACTAGAGAGCTAGGCATAGTTTATTTAGCTAATGGCAAACCCTCAATTGTCTAAAATAGGATGCAAATATAAGGAAAATCCTTTCTTACACAATGCTTTGTCATTTGCTTAGCTAGTAAAAAAGAGTTCTTGAATTAGATTGTGACTTTGAATACCACATAACGTCTAATAATGGTAACATAAGTCGATGAGATTTTAAGCCCAGACTTTCCATGAATGTAATCGGCAGCACTGTACTGCCGAACCCTCTTACACGAATTTAAAACCTTGTTCATATTGCCCAGACTCCAAGATTTATTGTTATTTTTGGTTGTACTGCCAAATATGATAATGTGTATTGCTATATATTAAGAATATTTCTTTACTAACAAACAAGTTGACATATGTCCGCACCATTAAAGGTCATTATTATGCTGGTGTTATGGGCCTTGTACTCCCTTATAGCCTATAAGGGGTGTCTTGAACAGTGTTGTACGGATGGGGAAGCTATCACAACGGTTGAAGAACCCGATGAAACTCCTCCTCCAGCAGCTGCAACCCGTTATCCTATTGATTTCCAATGGGGAAATGCCCAAGCTTTTACCAACGACGGCTTTGAAGCCAGTAAGCAAAATTTATTAGCCCAATTAAAAGATAACAATATCCTTGAAATCACAGGATTGTACTTTGAGGGAGAACCCAAACCAGAGGGTTTTGAAAATATGGGTTTTGCTAGAGCTGCCAGCATTCGAGATTTGCTAGCTCCCGATATTCCTGCCGAACGGATTAAACTTCGTGCCAGATTAGTTGATGCAACTGACGGTGCCCGAGAAGGTTATTTTGAAGCAGGCGATTTTGAATGGAAGGCCCCTGAAGCACAAGCAGAGGCTACCGTTAAAGAGTTGAATGATCGCGCTATTATCCGATTCCCATTCAATTCTACCGTGAAAGACGCCGACCCGGCTATTGATCAGTACCTGGAAGATTTAGCGACACAGGTTAAACAATCAGGAGAGAAAATTTCTATCACTGGCCATACGGATAGTAAAGGGGATGCTGACATCAATATGAACCTGGGACTCCGCCGAGCCAAAGAAATCAGAGACATTTTGGTGGCTAAAGGAGTAAATGCAGCCCAAATCAGTACGGATTCCAAGGGCGAAACGCAGCCAGTGGATACCAATGACACGGAAGCCGGTCGCCATAACAATCGCCGAGCGGAAGTGCGATTGATTAAAAATTAATTGACTCAACTAAAAACCTTTTATAAGATGCAAGTAGATATATTATTGTTACATACAACGCTTTGGGGCTTACCTTGTTGGTTGGCTTGGTTATTAGCTTCTCTTTTATCCTTTCTACTCGGGCTGCTCTTAGGTTGGTGGCTGTGGAGTCGATTTAAGGGGATGGTAGCGGACTTGGAAGCGGAAGTAGCTTCCTGGAAGAAAAGGCATACTGATCTGGAAGCGGAAGTTAATGGCTTGAAATACAAATTGGATGAAGCACAGAAAGACAAGGATGGACTACGTGTTTCCTTGAACAAGTGCGAAGCAGATAGGATGACCCTAAAAGCCAAGCTGGAACAAGCTGGTGATGGTGGATCATCGATGGTAGTGGCAGCAGGAGGTGGTACCGGTGGATTGAAAGAAGGAACGGCAGCGCCATTTAGCCTCGGCACTATTTTCAAACCACATGAACTACAAATTGTAGAGGGTATTGGACCAAAAATTGAAGGCCTCCTCAAAGATGCGGGTATAAAGAACTGGAAAGACCTTTCCGAAGCCACTTATGATGATTTGAAGAAAGTATTGACGGATGCAGGTCCGCGCTACCGTATCCATGATCCTAAGACTTGGGCTAAGCAAGCCGAATTAGCGCTGAAAGGAAATTGGGATGAATTGATTGAATACCAGAAGTTCTTAGATACTGGCCGAGAGGATACAGGACATTCTAATACGCCGTCTAAGGTAGAAAAATTGGCACAGAAGAGACTCGGTTTCTCTCGCAAGCCAGAAGATCTACAAATTGTAGAGGGGATTGGACCAAAAATCGAATCTATCCTTAAAGCTGCAGGAATTAATACTCGAGCTGAATTAGGGGATACAACAGTGGAACGTTTGAAAGAAATTTTGACTGAAGCTGGTGAGCGATACCGGTTGGCAGATCCTACTACTTGGCCGAAGCAAGCCAAATTGGCCGCCGAAGAAAACTGGCGTGAATTGAAAGATTATCAGGAATTTCTAGATGGGGGTAAAGCACCCAAATAGAGAAACCGAATAAATAGACAATGCTTAAAGTCCCCACTATTGCGCTTGCGATAGTGGGGCTTTTTTTCTTATAGGAGAGCACTCTTTTATCCATTCTATTCAATAAGGAAGCTTCAAATCAGCCTTTGCATTAAAAAAATGCTTATTTTTCGGCCACATTTTTAAAATAACATAGATGCGATACCTGATTTTTGCTACTTTCCTAATGATCTTGAGCCTTGCTTGTCAATCTGTAAATACCACTGCCGAGGAAACGGCTACCGCTGTGGTGGGAAACCCCGCTGCTGATGGCTTTAATGCGGAGGCTTCGGATGAAACGGCTATTCAATGGGCTGATAAGGTAATGGAAGCAATGGGAGGAAGAGAAAGTTGGGATACGACGCGTTTTTTGCATTGGAACTTTTTTGGGCGTCGAACGCTTCTATGGGATAAGCAAGAAGGTAAGGTTCGAATCGAATCGCCAGGTGATAGTATGACTTACTTAGTCGACCTATTTAATAACACCGGACAGGTAAAGAAAGGAAATGCGGTGATGACCCAACCGGATTCGATCGCGAAATATGTGGAACGGGGACGACGAATTTGGATTAATGATTCTTATTGGTTGGTGATGCCCTTTAAGTTGAAAGATTCTGGCGTGACATTGAAGCATGTCGGACAAGATACGACCTTAGCAGGCAGTATGGCAGAAGTACTTTCTTTGACTTTTGAATCAGTGGGTGTGACTCCTCAGAATAAATACTTGGTCTATATTGACCCAGCGACTAATTTGGTCAATCAGTGGGATTTTTTTACCAATGCGGATGATGAGGCTCCTCGCTTTGCTATGCCCTGGAAAGGTTATCAAAGTTACGGTGCACTGAAGCTATCAGGAGATCGTGGAAAACCTCAGTTATCGGATATAGCTGTTTTGGAGTCGGTACCTGCTTCAGTATTTACCAGCTTTGATGCATTAGATGTAAGTCAGTTACAATAATATCATCCCATATATCTATTGGCTTTTAATGGTTTAGCTGTTTTGTATATCAGGCATTAAACCTTAACTTTCAACTGATAAACCCTATTTGTCCAGTAGGCTGGAGAATAGATAAAAAATAGGTTTAAGTATTTGACCTTCAATAAGTAATGTTCCTTTTCTTAATCTGAGCCCTCAGAATTTAACCAAAAAAAAGCGAGTTGATAGACAACTTAGCTTTAATTCCCCCGTAAATAGGACTATTTTTGGCGCACTTTTTTTATTCAATAAATCATTTATCATGCCATCGATTTCAAAAAGGGGAGAGGAGGTACCTTTGTCTCCTTTCCGGAAGCTGGTGCCTATTGCTGATAAAGTAAAAGCAGCAGGAAAGCACGTGTATCATCTTAATATTGGACAACCCGATATCGAAACACCTGCGGCGGCCTTGGCGAAAGTCAAAGAAACGGATCTGAAAATCTTAGCTTATAGTCCAGCGGCTGGTAACGCAAGTTATCGGGAGAAATTGGTGGAGTATTATGCGAAATTCGATACAACAATTACAGCCGAACAAGTGGTGGTAACTACCGGCGCTTCAGAAGCCATCCAATTCTTATTTTTAGCTTGCATGGATAGGGGAGATGAAATGGTCGTTCCAGAGCCGTTTTATGCGAACTACAACGGTTTCGCTCATATTGCGGATGTAAATGTAGTACCTGTTACTTGTGACTTAGAGGATGGATTTTCGCTACCTGATGCTAAATCCTTCGAAGCGGTGATCACACCCAAAACGAAAGCTATTTTTATTACGAATCCCAATAATCCCACAGGCTGCTTCTATCCAGAAAAAGCCCTGAAAGAATTGGCGCAAGTCGTGAAAAAATATGACCTCTACCTCTTTGTCGATGAGGTGTACCGAGAATTTTGCTACGATGGACAAGATTTTTTCTCCGTGTTGAGATTGGAGGAAATCGAAAACAATGTAGTAGTAATTGATTCAGTATCAAAACGGTACAGTGCATGTGGTGCTAGGGTAGGAGCGATGGTAAGTAGAAACGAAGAAATGCTAGAAGCGGTTATTCGTTTTGCTAAGCTTCGTTTGAGCCCTCCCGGTCTGGGACAGATTCTAGCAGAGGGAGCGCTTGAAATGGATGATACCTATATGGAAAACGTGAAAGCAGAGTACGACCGTCGTCGGCAAGTTGTTTTTACGAGATTGCAAGCGATTGAAGGTGTAACTAGTTATCTACCTGGCGGTGCATTTTACTGCTTTGCGGAGTTTCCCGTTCAAAATGCTGATCACTTTTGCCAGTGGCTGTTGGAGAAATTTGAGTACAAGGGGGCAACAGTGATGTTATCTCCCGGAGAGGGATTTTACGCTACGCCAGGACTAGGTGTCAACCAAGTAAGGATTGCTTATGTGCTAAATCCCACCGATTTGCACGCCGCTATGGATTGCTTGGAGGAAGCGCTTAAGGTGTATCCTGGCCGAATCAATATTGATCAATTGGTAGGAGGAACAGCGCTAGTATAACAGCAGCTGGTTCTAAAACCACTAACCACTTCGATATCAGAATGAGTAAGGGAGTAGGGGGCTTTATGTCCTTTACTCCCTTATTATATGGACTAATCGACCCCTTGGGAGCGGATCATTTGACCTAACTTACTTACACTTGGTCTAAGATAGAAGAAGAATCATCCATCATTCTTGTTTTTAGCGTAAACAAAATTGTACATTTGCGGAGCTTTTGAAAAGTGGCTGTAGAGATCGCCACTTATATTAAAATATTAATGAATGGATAAGAATACACTCATTGGATTTGCCTTGATTTTTGTGTTATTGATGGTTTGGCAGCAATTCAATACACCGACACAAGAGGAGTTGGATAGGCAACAACAAATCCGAGATTCATTGGAGTTGGTACAACAGCAGCAAGATGCGGTACCAGCAGAGGTAAAAGAAGTGGAAGAAGCTAGCCTGGACGAGCAAATTGCCACACTGCCTGATTCGCTAAAGGAAGAAAAGTTAAGTGGTGTGCTAGGACCGTTTTCAGCAGCAGGCATCGGAGAAGAAAAGTTAATCCGAGTTGAGAATGATTTGATGACGCTAGTTCTCACCAATAAAGGTGGTCGAATCAAAGAGGTCATCTTAAAGAATTACAAGAAAAATGTATTGACCCCTGAAAAGGAAGAGGTCAAAGAAGAGCTAAAGTTGCTGAGCGACGAAAAAAATAAATTTGAATATGTTCTTCCCGTGGCTAATGTACCTGGAGGAGGAGTGAGAACAGGTGATTTGTTTTTTGATGTACAGCAAAATGGTAATGAGGTGGTCTTCCGGGCTAATGCAGGAGATGGCCGATATTTTGAACAGAAATATACCTTACAGGATGGCAGCTACCGTTTAGGCTATGATATCAAATTGCAGGGGCTACAAAATGTGCTCTCCAATGGAACAGAGGATATCAAGCTAGTATGGCAGGATTACCTAGATCGGATAGAAATTAATCACAATTTCGAGCGACGTTACTCCACCATTTATTTCAAACCAGCAGAAGAAGGTGTAGATTATTGTTCCTGTACCTCAGATGATGTGGAAGAATTGGATGATCAACGTATTAAATGGATCAGTCATTCTAATCAGTTCTTCAACTCCACCTTGATTGCCAAAGAGAGTTTTGCCAGTGGGGTATTAGAAACGCAGGTTTATGATGCCGAGGATGAAGACCTGAAGAAACTCATCTCCGAATTAAGTATTCCGGTAGGACGGAGTGCGAGCGAAACCTTTGCAATGGAGTTCTATATTGGACCCAATGAGTTTGATCGCTTGAGAGAGATGGGCTATGACCTAGAAGATATTGTACCTTTTGGGTGGAGTATTTTTGGTACGGTAAACCGCTGGATTGTAAGGCCACTCTTTAACATATTATCTTCTTTTATTGGTAATGCAGGTATTGTCATTTTGGTCCTGACTCTTTTCGTGAAGCTAGCGCTTTATCCCTTGACCTATAAAATGTTGTACTCTCAATCTAAAATGGCAGCGCTGAAGCCACAGATTGAAAAGGTGAAGGAAAGGGTTAAGGATGCGCAGCAGCAGCAGGTGGAAACCATGAAAATGTACCGCGAATTTGGAGTGAACCCATTGGGAGGTTGTATGCCAATGGTCATCCAAATGCCGATATGGATTGCATTGTATCGATTTTTTCCGGCCTCAATCGAGTTTCGCCAAGCGAGTTTTCTTTGGGCAACGGATTTATCATCTTATGATGTATTATTCTTTTTGCCAACTGAAATCCCATTTGTAGGTGGTCATATTAGTTTGTTCA
>Ga0070729_10003063_pt1 | contig 20141 bp, 14 predicted proteins | sample tdDd472_FD_66725 | JGI IMG/M metagenome (GOLD analysis project Ga0070729, IMG submission 66725) | Marine sediment microbial communities from the Atlantic coast under amendment with organic carbon and nitrate - tdDd47.2 | ecosystem: Environmental > Aquatic > Marine > Coastal > Sediment | place... | reverse complement strand
AGCACGGCGCACACCTCCCGCTCGCTACGGATCGCATGATTGGCGAGCATTTCTGCCGCCTACTGAACGACCGTATCCCTGAAGGGGTACTCATACTACCTACCATTAGCGTGGGTTGCTCCGAGCACCATAAAGACTTTGCGGGGAGCCTGTCGGTACAGCACCAGACTTTTCTGCAGCAATTGACCGATATCGTCGAATGTGTGGTAGGCTACGGATTCAAGCATGTCCTCATTCTCAATAGCCATGGCGGTAACCAAGCCATTGGGCAGACCTTCGTAGAAGTTTTTGGCTATCGCCATTCCGAAGTCCAGTTGGCTATTGCCACTTGGTGGCGGATTGCCTTGGCAGCGCTACAGCCCTTGAATGAGTCGGGGCAAGGTGGTGCGGGGCACGCCGGGGAGTTTGAGACCTCTTTGATGTTAGTCATTGCGCCACATTTGGTGCATCAAGATAAAATCGGCCCTAAAACCAATGTTCCTACGGTAGACTGGGCAGAAGGAGATTTACTAGCTGGGCCTAAGGTAGGTCTCTATCGTCGGATGAAAGCCATGACGCCATCCGGTGTATATGGAGACGCGAATTTTGCAAGCGTGGAAAAGGGCGAAAAGATAAGTACGATTGTAGTCGATGCGCTACAATCCATTGTCCAGGATTTTCATCAATTATAGGGTATCATCTCTATACCCATTCGTGATGGAAAAACACCATCATTTCCGACTGGCGTATATCTTTTAAAGTTATTACAAAATGAAACCTACTAATCCATTTTTCTTAGCCATTCTTGGCACAATCTTCATCAGTATGGCCTGCAATACACCGACACTTAAAACCTATACGGTCAAAAAAATTGATCGCTCCATTGAAATAACAGGTAAAGGCACCGATCCCTACTGGGATAAAGCCGATAATTTGCTTGACTTTAGTTATCCTTGGCGAGAAGAAACAGCCCCGCAAACGAGCTTTAGGGCTCTATGGTCAGACACCCACCTCTATTTTTTGTATCGAGCTACTGATCCAGATATCATCCTGAAGGAAAGAGGAATGGGCGAACGGGACGCGGTCGAATCTGATCGGGTAGAAATCTTCTTCAAAGCAGATGACAAGATGGATCCTTACTATGCCCTGGAAATGGATGCCCTAGGCCGTGTCTTGGATACGGAAGGACGGTTTCATCGCAATATAGATTACGATTGGAATTGGCCAAAGGGGCAGCTCGTGCTGGAGGCTACCCGAGATGAGGAAGGGTACTTTGTGGAAGGCTCTATCAGTTTTGCTTCCTTACGTCAATTGGGGATGTACAAAGATGATCAGCTATTGAAAGCAGGCTTATATCGGGGAGAATATGTGACCGATGACAATGGAGATATCGTCACCAAGTGGATCAGTTGGGTGATGCCCGATTCTGAGACGCCGGATTTTCATATTCCTTCTTCTTTTGGGCTGTTGAAATTGGTAGAGTAGCGGGGTAAGACTTTTGAAGTGGGTTGGTCGATAGGCCAATAAATGACTAATATTACTTCACCATAAGTGGATATGGCCTAGCCCTCTTTTAAATGTGCCTTCGGCGACTTCTTTGTCTTGACACAAAGAAGCAAAAGTCACCCCGAAAGCTTTCGGGGGTATTCATTTCTTAACGCGAAGAGTCAGCCCAAAATCCTAAACTGTACAAACTCGCTATATCATTAGTTTCTACTTTTGTCTACTTTGATCGCTGAGTAGCTGTACTTCAAATCTAGCCTTATAGAAGCTCAAACAATGTACCGTTTTTAACGGATTTTGGCCTAACTCTTCGCTAAAATGAATAATGCCCATCACCTTACACCCTCCTGATCTTTTTTAAAAAACAAATTATTGTTAATCAATACATTGCATTTAAATTCAAATACCTCGGCAGCTGCACCTTCCGGGGCTACTAAGACCTTGGCGATGCCCAATTTTTTTTTGCCTACTTTTTTTGGCAGCAATGAAAAAAAGTAGGTCACCGAAGGTAAAGCCAAGCTTATACGAACACTTCAGCTATTGGAAAACCGCACAAATGAGTGAAACCTAATCGCCGAACTGGATGCTCGAATTGAATATTTATATCCAATGGGTCTTCTTTTTATATGAAGGTTTGCGCAAGCGCCCTACTTTCTTTGACCAGCTTTATCGCTGAAATATGTTGAAAAATTATCATACTAAGATTTTGAATAACCCTTTTTTGAATGTAATTTTAAAATAATGAGTGCTACTTTCTGGTTTATCTTGATGGCGATTACTCTCAGCTGATACCTTATCGTTACTATAATTGTGGCGATTTGAGGAGCAAAGGATATTAAAAAACTGATCAAAGAACACGTATAGTAGGTTTATCCAAATCTGCTTGTTTCCACAGCCCACCCAATCGTAATACATGATGATTTGTATTGGTCATTTCTAGATCAATGCCATGCAAATGATATAATTCGACACCAACATCCTAAAAGTTTCAAGCCTATGAAATCCCCCTTAGGTCTATTTACCTTTTTGTTTATAATTCTGGGCTTACTAGCCTGTGAAAAGAATAAATTATCTCCTAATGATACGACCACATTGGAAAGCTTTGCCGGTCGCTGGGAAAACATCGGTCAAGCGCCGACAGGCTTAACCCGACTCACGATAACTCAAAAAATTCCGGGGCAAATTTCGGTACAAGTATGGCGATCCTGTGGGCCAGACCACTGCAATCTAGGAAATTATTCCAGTTCAATTAATGAACTCCAGGATGGTATTTTATCACTGCCACTCACCTGGAATGACATCGCTATCGACATTGAACTTAGTCTTTCAGCAAGTGGCAACTTGGAGGCAAAAAGCACTTCTGATTCAGCGGCAGGCTTTGAGCCTCAAGTATTTGCTCGAACAGCAAATAGCACTTTCTTTCAGCAAATCGACATCGCCGATGCACGCTCGGTCAATCTCTCCCAACTGCGGATCAATGGCAGTAATAGTGAACTCAATTTTCTGCGTCCAGGCACTATTCTCGTCTATCAAACCAACCAAGGGCGGTATGGAAAAATCCAGATTCGGGCAAATGATGATATCCTTAGCATGCGTTGGAACACTTGGGACACGGATGGCACTACTTATCAAGAAGAAGACTACTTTCCTTTAAAAGGCAACACCTATTACGATATAGACCTGGGCAAAGAAGACTTGGGCGAAGCTAAATCTCTCAGCGATTTCTTGTGGATTGACAAAGGAAAGTCGGAGCGATGGCTTACGCCAGTGAATGAGGCAGCGATGGCCGTTTATCATTTGGGAGCGTATTAAACATCCATTTAAACCTATACTAAAACCGCGCGGAGTACCGTGAAGCCGCTGATGGGGGCCCCTCATTCCATAAAATAAGACTGTCGTTTTTCTGAAATTTCATAGAATTATGTATTTTGGATGAACTTGATCTCGAAATTTTGCATGGATTAGGTTAACAATTCCACCATACAATTTTTTTAAGCCAAACTGTGCTCGTGCACATTTATTCTCCCTTTAATCTTATGCCTATGCATTACCGAATTATTCTTTTATGCCTGATTTCCTTGTGCCACTTCAGTCTCATGGCGCAAGAATTTGATATACTCATTAAAGGTGGGCATCTCATTGATCCCAAAAATGGGATAGATCAGATGATGGATGTAGCTATTCAGTCCGGTAAAATTGCGGCGGTAGCTCCTGCTATCAACACTGATCGAGCCAAGCAGACCATAGATGCGACAGGTAAGTGGGTCACCCCGGGGCTAATTGATATGCATGGGCACCACTATTGGGGCACACAACCAGATGCCTATCTCGCCAACAGTTTTTCATCGCTACCTCCCGATGGATTTTGTCTGCCTGCGGGCGTTACCACGGTAGTAGACGCGGGAGGATCTGGTTGGAAGAATTTCAAGACGTTTAAAGCTCAGACGATAGACCGATCTAAAACGCGGGTATTAGCCTTTCTCAATATTGTCGGAGCAGGTATGGCCGGTGGTGTACATGAACAAAATGAAGGCGATATGGATCCCAAGTTGGCGGCGATGGAGGCTCGGCGATATAAGGGAACAATTGTCGGTATCAAATTAGCTCATTATGATGGAGCCGAATGGGGACCGACCGAAAAAGCCGTAGAAGCTGGACGACAAGCGAATATTCCTATCATGGTTGACTTTGGCAGACAAGATCCTACGCTTTCGCTAAAAACCTTATTCCTGGAAAAGCTTCGTCCGGGCGATATCTTTACCCATTGCTTCGCCCACGTTTCTGGCCGTATGCCCATTGTAGATGAGAAGGGACAACTACAAGATTTCGTGAAAGAAGCACAAGAAAAAGGAATCATTTTCGACGTTGGACATGGCGGTGGTAGCTTCCTTTTTGCCCAAGCCGTTCCTGCCCTTGCCCAAGGTTTCTACCCCAATTCCATCAGTACAGATCTACATACGGGTAGTATGAATGGCGGGATGAAAAGTATGCTCAATGTCATGTCGAAGTTTCTGAATATGGGTATGTCCTTGCCAGAAGTCATCAAAGTATCTAGCTGGAATCCGGCACAAATTATCCAACGGACAGACTTGGGGCATCTAAGTGTAGGAGCAGTTGCCGACATCGCTATTTTAAGTGTTGAAGAAGGTAATTTTGGATTTGTAGACACCCAAGGTTGGAAGATGATGGGTAAGCAAAAATTGGTGGGAGAAGTCACTATGCGGGAAGGTAAAGTGGTGTGGGACTTGAACGGTCTATCTCGCCCTTTGTGGAAACCTTAGGGGTCTGGAAAACATGTATTTACGGTTTATCAGTTGAAAGTTGAAGGTTTAATGCCGCGAAGTAAACCTTCAACGCTAAACTATTAAACACTCTTGGAGTAAATTATAACAACTAATACAATTCATCATGCATCAAAACACACGAAGATCAGCTTTCAAAAAAATAGGCGCGAGTGTAGCCGCTTTGCTAGGAATCGGCGTTAGTCAAACCAGCGCTAAGCCAGCCAACTTAAAGCAGGAGAAGCAGGTACTGGGCGATATTCATACCATAGATGAAACAGTAGGCCCATTATTTTCTTCAGCAGTAGCCTATGGCAATTTGCTCTTCCTGGCAGGAAAAGGTGCTCACTTTGAAGGTGACATCACTGCACATACCAAGCACGTATTGGATGAATTAGAGAAAGAATTAGTAAAAAATGGCTCCTCGATGGATAAAGTCCTAAAGGTTAATGTCTACCTGCATGATCTTGAAGATTATAAGGCCATGAATAAGGCTTATAGCGGTCGATTTGGCGATAGCCCACCTGTACGGACAACGGTAGCTACCTACGGAGGTGTCCCTGGTAACTCATTGGTTGAAATCGATTGTATTGCAGCCTTGGAATAAGTGGAAAGTCGGAAGTGGGAAGTCGGAAGTCGGAAGGTCGAAGGTTGAAGATTTAAAACGGTAATATTGTTGAGTTAAACCATAAACAGACTCAGACCTATAACTCTAAGACTTACGACTTACAGACTTTAGACCTACCAACTAACTGACCTACCACTTTCCGACTTCATGACCTACGACATACTTACAGACTTCAAGACCTACGACTTTCAGACTTACAACCTACAGACTTCAAGACTTAAAAACTTCCAGACCTACTAAAATCTACTATCATGATAAAAAGAAGAAGTTTGCTAAAAAACCTAGCCGCCTTACCGCTAGTGGGAGGCTTGTTTCATCCCAAGTGGTTGAGTGCTGCCCCTCCTGCTTCGACCCCTTTAGGTCGTGATATTTTCAAAGAATTAGGCGTACGTACTTTCATCAATGCCGCAGGTACCTACACCTCCATGACAGGCTCCCTGCTTCGTCCCGAATCGGTTGAAGCCTATCGCTATGCCGCCCAGCAATATGTCAATCTCGATGAATTGCAGGACAAGGTAGGAGCGAGAATTGCCGAGTTGGTACACTGTGAAGCAGCCACCGTCACGACTGGAGCCGCTTCCGCTATTACCTTGGGCACAGCCGGCGTTTTATCAGGCAATGACCCGAAGAAGGCGGCCCGAATTCCCAATGACCTTAGTGGCATGAAGTCCGAGGTCATTTTACAAAAATCTCATGTCATCGGTTATGCACATGCCATCAAAAATTGCGGCGTGAAATTGATCGAAGTGGAAACGAGGAAAGAGCTGGAAGCAGCCATCAATGAAAAGACGGCCATGATGTGGTTTTTGAATGCGCATAACTTTAAAGGGAAAATTCAATATGCCGAATTTATCGAAGTAGCCAAGAAACATAATATTCCTACCTTTAATGATTGCGCTGCTGATGTGCCGCCAGTCGAGAACTTATGGAAGTACACTGAAATGGGATTTGATCTGGTAGCTTTCTCTGGCGGTAAAGGGATGCGGGGGCCACAGAGTGCTGGACTTTTACTAGGTCGAAAAGACTTGATCGCAGCCGCTCGTTTAAGTGCTCCTCCTCGGGGAAATACGGTAGGCCGCGGAATGAAAGTCAATAAAGAAGAGATCGTAGGCATGTTGGTGGCGCTTGAAAATTACTTAGAGCGAGATCATCAGGCAGATTGGACGATGTGGGAAAAGCAGATCCAACACATCAGTGATAGTGTACAAAAAGTGGATGGTGTAAAAGTAGAAATCCATGTGCCAGAAATTGCCAACCATGTCCCTTCACTTAGAATCAGTTGGGATGAATCAAAAATAAAATTGAGCCCGCCTGAGGCTAGAAAAGCCTTGCAAATGGGACATCCCTCCATTGAAACGGTGGGCGGTGCCGAATCAGTAGATATGACTACCTGGATGTTGAACCCTGGCGAGGAAAGAACGGTAGCGATACGCATGCTTGAAATCTTAACGAAACACCATACAAACAAGTGAAGTAATGACTAAAACCAGTAACAGACTGCTTTCACTCGATGCCTTTAGGGGATTGACGATGTTCTTATTGATGGGTGAAGCGGCGCGGGTGTACCACGCTTTCACCGAAGCGACTACGGATGGAACTTGGGCGCATGCGCTCATGATGCAATTTCATCATCACCCCTGGAATGGCCTGCGATTTTGGGATTTAATTCAACCCTTCTTTATGTTTATCGTGGGCGTGGCCATGCCTTTTTCGCTAAAAAGCAGGCTGAACCGTGGGGATAGTTGGCAAGATGCTTTCCGACATATTCTATACCGTTGTATGATGCTATTCCTCTTTGGCACAGGCCTCCATTGTGTATATAATCACGCACTGGTTTGGGAATTATGGAATGTACTAACACAATTATCTTTTACCATTCTGGTTGCCTTTTTATTGATGCGCTTTCCCTGGAAAGTGCAATTAGGAGTTTCCTTATTATTGCTGCTATTGACCGAAATTCTATATCGGGCTTACGATCCTGCCATGCCTTTTGTAAAGGATCAAAACTTTGGCAGCTGGATGGATATGTTGCTAATGGGTAAAATCAATGATGGCGGTGGCTGGGTCACGATCAATTGTCTGCCCACTGCTGCCCATACCATTTGGGGTGTCCTCTGCGGGCAACTACTCCTTTCGAAAGAAGAAGGATATAGAAAACTCAAAATACTAATGCTCGCTGGAGGGATCAGTTTGGCCATTGGCTACCTCATGGATTGGACGCATATCACGCCTATCGTGAAGCGAATAGCAACTTCTTCTTTCACTTTTGCTGCTGGAGGTTGGGCTATTTTGGTTCTTGCCTTATTTTATTGGCGAATCGATTTGAAGGGACATCATAAAGGAGTGAAATTCTTTGGGATTGTTGGTATGAACTCGATCTTTATCTATCTTTTTGCCGAGACCATTGGGCACCAATGGTTAGGGGGATTCGTGGAATCTTTCAATCATGGACTTCTCAGCCTTTTCGGCGCACCAGAAAGTTTGATGAATATCACGAATGCCTTGATCGTTTGGGCCATCATGTGGTACCTATGCTACTTCTTGTATAAAAAGAAGATTTTCTTTAAAGTTTAGTTAGTAATGTTGAAATATATTCTTGTATTTGCTGGCCTACTATATGGGGGCTTCATCATCGCTCAGGCGCCAAAAGCCAGGATTACGGAAGAAAAGCGTACCCTTAAAACGTACCCTTTTTCTGACCCAGATCCGCTTCCAATCCTCACGTCCAACCCCAAGATCTATCCCTATCATCGTTTCGATGGGTATAGCTTGGAAGGGCAGCCCCAGGATTGGAAAACGGTCAAACTAGAAAATGAATTTGTCGAGGTCTACGTCTTGCCTGAGGTAGGCGGAAAAGTATGGGGAGCAATCGAAAAGTCGACTGGAGAAGAGTTCATTTATCGCAACGAAGTGATGAAGTTTCGCAATATCGCCATGCGGGGGCCTTGGACCTCTGGTGGAATAGAGTTCAACTTCGGCATTATCGGCCACCATCCTGGTACCGCTACCCCCGTAGATTATATTATACAGGAGGAAGCAGACGGCAGTGTGAGTTGCATCGTGGGCAATATCGACCTTCCCTCTCGTACACAGTGGCGCGTCAAAATTAGGCTCCCTAAAGACAAAGCCTATTTCGAGACAGCCGCTACCTGGTACAACCCTACCCCATTGCAGCAAGCCTACTACAACTGGATGACGGCCGCCGCTGCCGCCCGGCAGGACCTTGAGTTTTTCACCCCAGGCAATCAATACCTGGAACACAGTGGAAAACCCATGCCCTGGCCATATGACAACAAAGCTCGTCACCTAGCCGCCTACAAAGAGAATAATTTTGGCCCCAGCAAGTCGTATCATGTAGTCGGAAAAGAACACGACTTCTTTGGCGGATATTTTCACGATAGCAAATTTGGCTTTGGACATTGGGCGGAATATGAAGAAATGCCCGGGCAAAAATTGTGGCTTTGGGCTTTGTCGCGATCGGGTGGTATTTGGGAAGATTTACTCACCGATACCGATGGGCAATATATCGAGTTCCAAGCTGGTCGTTTGCTGGTTCAGTATTCGCCAGGTGGGGATGATAACCCAGTCACCCAAGCCAACTTTCCTCCCTATACCACTGACCAGTGGACCGAACGCTGGTTTCCCATCAAAGAAATCGGAGGCTTGAGTGAAGTTTCCGAACAAGCCGTCTTACACCTGAGCGCTGCCGGGTCGCAACTGCAACTACAAGTAGGAATAAATGCCTTAAGTCAAACAAAGGGAAGCTTACAAGTCCGTGCCAATGGTAAGCTCAAGTATGAAGAAGCCATCGATTTGGCTCCCATGGAAGTGTACAATAAAACCCTTCCCATTCGAGCCTCGGCCGTAGAATCCGTTTCCATTAAAGAAATGGATTTGCACCTGAGTATGCAAGCTGACTCCTTGACTTTGAACCGACCATTCCTTTCTCCTGCTCCCAGCGCAGCCCCTAGCCGATCTGCTGAACAATCGTATTTAGCAGGGATGGAGGATATGAAATTCAGACTATTCACCCAAGCCATCCAGCACTTCGAAGACTGCCTAGAAATGGAGCCTAGGCACCTGGATGCCTACTGTCAACTGGCTGAATTGCACTATCGAAAGGGAGATTATAAACAAGGCCTTGCGTATGCTCAACAAGCACTCCGCTGGGATACCTACCATCCACAGGCTAACTATATGGCAGGTGTAATCTATCGAGCTAAAGGTGACTTTGTCAATGCCAAGGAATCACTGGCTTGGGCCGCCCGCTCAATGGCTTTCCGATCAGCAGCTTATGGCCAAATGGCTGAAATATACTTACAAGAGAAAGATATAACCCGAGCTGGAACCTATGCTAAAAAATCATTGGATTTCAATCGGTACAATATCAATGCCCTTCAGGTTTTAGCCATTCAGCAACGCCGGTCTGATCAATTAAAAGCGGCACAGGAAACGCTCCAGCAGCTCCGCGCTGTTGACCCACTCAATCACCTAGCCTTTTTTGAGGCTTATTTATTAGATAAAACGGCGGCTAATCGACAAGCCTTTTTGGATCGCCATCGCAGCGAATTCCCCGTTCAGACCTTTTTGGAATTGGCCATTGACTATCATAACAAGGGGCAAGCCGCTAGCGCGCTCGAAGTCTTGGCTTTAGCCCCCAAACATCCATTGATTCAACTCTGGCAGGCTTATTTGCAAGGTAATGATCAACTCAGTGCCATTACCACTGCCAGTAGTGAATTCGTCTTTCCCTTTCGCAGAGAAACCATCGATGTCCTAGAATGGGCCACTCAGCAATCCTCACATTGGAAACTCAAATATTATTTGGCACTCAACTATTGGGGGAAAGAAAGAGAAAAAGAAGCTGCCGCCTTGCTACAAGCCTGTGGAAACGAAGCTGATTTCGCGCCATTTTACCTCTCCCGGGCGCACCTACTAGAACAACAGCAAGGCACAGATCCTTGGGCCGATCTGCAACGTGCTTCGCTGCTCAGCCCAACAGATTGGCGAATCCAACGGAGTATCAGCAAGTATTTGCAAGCCAAAGGCAAGACTAGTGAAGCCCTCGCCTTTGCCCAAAAAGCCTATCAACAGCATCCTGCTAATAATGCAATTGGCATGGATTATGCTCGCTTACTCATTGCTAGTCAAGCCTATGAAAATAGCATCAAAGTATTGAAGACTCAGCATGTTCTCCCCTTCGAAGGCGCTTCAGAAGGGCGAAAGCTCTTTGAGCAGGCCCACCTTGGCGCAGCTCTACAGCAGATCAAACAAAAGCAGTATCAGCCAGCCATCTCCCTGCTAAAAACCTCCAAGGAATGGCCGGAACAATTGGGTGTGGGCAAACCTTATGATACCGAAGAAAGGATGAGTGATTTTCTACTCGCCTTGTGCCATGAAAAATTAGGAGATCAATCGAAAAGTAAAGCGCTATATGAAGCCATTGTTAAACAGAGTAAGAATCAGTTAGATCGTGTAACGCCGCTACACCTCCTCGGCTTACTCTCGGCTCAAAAAATCTATGATGATTCAGCTGCTAAACGATTGCTACAAGCCTTGCACAACGAAAACTTTGACCATCAGCCCATCGGAAAATGGGTAAGTGCCACATTCAACCATGATACCCAAGCACTAGCTCAACTTCAATACCAGCAGCCTCAGTTATTGCATTCAACAGATATGAAGTTATTAAGCCAAATTGTGGGCTTGCTTAAGTCGTAAAACACTAGATAAATGAAGATCTCTGCCAATATTAGCTACCTACTCTTGGGCCTATTGAGCCTACTAAGCGCCTGCAATACCGCAGAAAAGCCCTTACCTACCAATGTTATTTTCGTGATGGTAGACGATTTGGGCGTAGCTGACCTGGGTTGCTATGGCAGTACCGATATTTTGACGCCCAATATTGATCAGTTTGCCAGCGAAGGAGTTTTATTCCAGCAAGCTTATTCAGGGAATACCGTTTGTGCACCCGCTCGGAGTACCTTAATGACGGGGCTGCATAGTGGCCATACACAGGTACGGGGAAATACGGGAGGAATTGCCTTACCAGACTCCGCCTTTACGGTGGCTGAACTATTCAAACAAGCAGGCTATGCTACAGGTGGATTCGGGAAATGGGGGTTGGGCGATCAGGGCACCGAGGGCGTGCCAGAGCAACAAGGTTTTGATCAATTTTTCGGTTACTACCATCAAATTCATGCCCATACTTACTATCCAGAATATTTATGGAATAATAGCCAAAAAGTAGCATTGCCCGCAGAAGCTGGAACTAGCAATTCCTATACGCAATACCGGATCTTTGATGAGATGAAAACGTTTATTCAAAACACGCAGGATAAAAGTTTTTTCTGCTATGCCCCCTGGCCTGTTCCGCATGGTAAATATGAGATCCCGGATTCGGATCCTGCAGTGGCTTTGTATCATGATAAGGATTGGTCTGAAAAACGAAAAAACTATGCCGCCATGACGACCCTATTCGATCGCCAGTTTGGTGAATTGATGGCTTTATTGAAAGAGCTGGGGATCGATGAGCGAACCTTGGTTATCTTCTGTTCTGATAATGGTGGGGGTATCGAATTCAAGGAAGAAAAAACCAATGGAGAATTGCGCGGATTTAAAAGGGATCTTTATGAAGGGGGCATTCGCGTTCCTTTCCTGGCCCGTTGGCCGGGCAAAATCACCCCAGGAAGTACCACTCGCGAACAGATTTATTTCCCTGATGTGCTCCCCACTTTAGCAGAAGCAATTGGTGAGAAGAAGTTAATCCCTCGATCAATCGATGGCCTCTCTTTTTACAAAATACTAAGGGATCCCAATGCCGGATTGATCGATAGGATGTTATATTGGGAGTACCCACATTACAACTGGCAAAAAAAGACCTATCCAGAGAGCCAGTTCAAACAGGCTATACGCTATAAGAATTGGAAGATGATCCGAAACGGAAAAGATAAAGAGTGGGAGTTTTATGATCTCAGGGAAGATCCCGGCGAAACAGATGATGTAGCCGCCTATCACCCTGGGAAAATGGAAAAATTCCAAGAGTGGATTCTTAAAAATAGAACAGAAGCCCCTCCACAAGTCGAACCACAACAAGCGGAGGGGCGTTCTTTTCGATAAACAAGATCAATATTAGTTTTTAGGGAGAGAAAAGTAGAAAGTACTTCCTTTACCTAGCGCAGATTTGACCCATATTTTACCCCCATGCTTTTCTACAATCTTCTTGCAGGTGGCTAGGCCAATTCCTGTTCCTTCGTACTCTTCTACTTTATGTAATCGACTAAACATCCGGAATATTTTTTCCTGATATTGATCTTCAATGCCTATTCCATTGTCCTGTATGGCAAAAGTGAATTTTTGCTCATTCTGCATACAGTCAATAGATATTTGCGGGGCCCGCCCATTCCGAAACTTAATGCCATTGGCAATAATATTTTGGAATAACTGGGTCAGGTGAGCTGAGTTTCCCTTTACGCGAGGCAGAGCTTCTTCATTTATTTTAACGGCTACGTTCTGATTTCTAATTTGGAAATACAGATTGGATAGTGCGTTATGGATGACATCTTTAGTTTCCGTCCAATCGGCGCCTCGATCCGTGTTTTCAATTTGACTATAAGTCAGCAAATCATTCAACAATTGATCCATTCTTTTGACCCCTCCAGTAATAAAGTCCATGTATTCCTGCCCATCTTGGTCTATTTTATTGAAGTAACGTCGCCTCAAGAGTCCGGTGAAAGAACCAATGGTGCGAAGCGGCGCCTTTAAATCATGAGAAACAATGAAGGCAAATTTTTTCAAATCGTCATTCTTTCTTTCAAGATCACTATTCTGCTTTTGGATTTCTTGATTCTTTTCTTGCAACTCCTGGTTGTGTCTATGCTTGGCACGACTGCGCAGGGAGACGCCGATTAAACAAACCGATATAAAACTGAACAACCAGAGGGTTTTAGTTTTCAGTTTCTTTACGCGAGTCTGTTCCTTTAGGAGCAAGATTTCGCGCTTCTTTTGCTCTAATTCATAGTGTATTTTCTTATTACCAAGTTCTTCGATCAGTTTTTCATTGAGCAGAGACTCCTTCAAATCCATGTACAAATCCTTCATTTCAACAGCCTTTGCATATTGCTTTTGAGCGGCATATACAGTACCCAATCGATCATAAAGTGTCACTATTCTTGCATCTGATGCGATTTCTTTTGCCAGGCTTAAGCCACTATCGTATTCCTGTTCGGCTTGCTCTAGCAAATCCTGTTTCCTAAATAGGTCTCCAATATAAATATGGCTCCCGATTAAGCCCCACTTATCTTCTAAGGCAAATTTTATCTGGTAGCTTTCCATCAAAAATTCGTAAGCTTGCCCATAAGCTTTTTTTCTCAGGTGATGTGCCGCCAAATTATGCAAGGCATAAGCTTCCTTAGACTTTATACCCAATGATCTAGCCAAATCCAGGGCCTTATTGAGTGTCTTTAGGGCGGCCACCGTATCTTGCAGGCCTTCATAAGTAGGCCCTAGTGCACTAAGGCAGGAAAGAATAGCCTTATCCTTCCTACTAGCTACTGCCAACTCCATAGAACTCTTATAGTACTTTAGGGCTAATTCGTAGTTCTTTTGATAAAAAACTAAGGTGCCCAATTCATAGAGAGATCGGCCGATTCCAGCTGAATCTTGTTGGCTTTCTCGTATAGCAAGAGCTTGTATTTGATAATCGTAGGATGTTTCGTAATTTCCAATTTTCTGATAAGCGCTAGCTGCAAGTCCCAACCCATTGGCTTTATCTTTCGGATAGGAATCCACTTGTGGTAGTTCGAGATATATATTGTAAAAATGTAAGGCTACATCGTAGCGTTGCAGTTTCGCATTGGCCTTGCCCAATTGCAATAATAACTTGGGATAGATTTTACAGTTTTCTTGGGGTTCAAGATCATTTAATACTTCTTCATACTTGGTGATGGCTGCCATATAATCTTCTTCCTCATAATAGTCATCTCCTGCTTCAATCGTTTTTTCAATATTGATTGGTGTTTCAGCTATTTCTTCAAATAGTACTTCTTGCTGGCAAGCCGGTAAAGTCAACCACACCATGAAAATGACAAAGGGTTTAATTTTCCATAGAATATTCATTTTTTGATATTTTCCTAACGCCTGGTGTTAGTGGGTTAAAGCAATAGGGCTAAAATAATACTCGGTCTCATCGATTGTAGTGATATAATAGACTTTTCTGAAATGAGTTGTATAGGGATGGAAATTAAGATTTTGCAGCAAGTCGAGGCCCGAAGAAGGAGCACCTGTCGGGCCGCCAGGCGGGATAGCCATTAGCTAAGCGACTGATGAAGAACGAAGGCTTGCTGTAAAAGATAATTTAGCTCCGTACAAATTATTTCAGAAAAGTCTAATATGAGCCATCCCTTATTTTTGAGAGAATCGCCACCCCATTGATTATCAAAATATAGGATGGTATTTGCTGTAAGTGCCGGATTATCGAATTGACTCACTCACAACATACTTCTCACTGCGTAGAAAAATCTGGGATGACTCATATGCTTTCATTCGTTAGTCTTCATAGTCTGGGGGGCAGCCTGGATCGGTGTCCTCTACTCTGTTGTTATTTCCGCCCCTTCTTCGGCCTCCTTTGATTGCTTTTAGTTGTTCATCAGAAAGAACAATCGTTCCTTTACCGTTAAAATCAATTAGCTTTTTTGACATGATAAAAGTGTTAATTTTTGAAATTTTGGTTTAGTGTAAAAGGTAGGGCAATGAATATAGTATACATATTGTTATATTGTGTGTAGTTTTGCCCAGTATAAGGTGGTGATTGGAGTAGATATCAACTTAGTCTTCATAATCGGGCGGGCAACCTGGATCAACTTCATCTATGACTCCAGTGTCAGTTGTACCATTGTTTCGATTCTGGTTTCGGCGGCGGCGGCGACCACGCCCCCGGCCCCCTTTGATGGCTTTTTGTTCCTCTTCGGTCAATAAGTCCAGGTTCTTACCAAAAAAATGAATTTGTTTCACTAACATTTTAAAAGTGTTTAAGGGTTAAAAAACTAAAACTTTTTAGTAGCTACCTATTAGGCAACTGGGTATATTCCAAGCCTATCCGATCATCAAGTCAGATAGGTTGACTGCCAAGTATTCATTCACAAGACGCTTTAGGAGACCCGCTTGATCTTTAGCAAACACTAAAAATGCAGATACCTCTATCAGCACTCCTAATCACCATTGTTTAGGAGTTAAAAACTTGAGAATGCGTAAACAATAGATACCATTGCCCCAGGCAGTATTGATGCCGTATTACCCTTAGGAGTGAAAAGATACATGTACTGTATTCAGCAACATGCCTATTCAGACCTAGCGAGTCTATGCACCAAACCTTATCACAAAGGCAGGTCCAATGTTTCCAAATCTTTTAATACGTTTAGGAATGAAGGAAAAGTCGTTTTTTCAAATACATTTTAAGCTTAGTGACCTTCTAGAATTTTTCCTTCTGGTTCAATTACAATTGTGTGGGTTTGTTCAACTTACTAAAAGGGAATTTAATAACTGGGGGGAGATTTAATGTATAATTACTCCTTCTATGAAAGATAGAAAGGAAGAAATAGCTACTTATAGCTTGAACTCAAACTTGATAATGCTAAGCAGTGTAGGTTTAGGGAAGAGTCCTGATGATCTATTACTTTGCCTAATCAGTCTCATAGTGTAGTCTTTAATTGTTATTGTTGGGTTTAGTCCTACAAATATATAAAAAACATATTAAAATAAAAAAATATTCAAATTTTTTATTGTGCGTTGTAAGCTTGAGGGGAGACTTAATAATCTATTGTACTTATCTAAAAGCCAATTAGTTGCAAAAAACACAAAAAAAATGAGCCAAAAATATAAGGCCTATAATATACACTGTGGAAAGTGTGATAAGTACATACTAACCTATCACAAGTATGGTTCAGGAAAGGGAATTTTACGCTTATATTTCAAGAACATAATTGCTCCAACTGAATGGTCTAATCTACAGGCAACCAGTATAAAAGAGGCGAAGCCCTTACAGTGTACATCTTGTTTGGAGGTATTGGGAAGTCCAATAATTAGCAAAGGTAAAAAAGGGGCCTACAGAATGAGGAGAGGATACTTTCACCGAAAGTTGCAGAAAAAATAAATCATCTTTTCTCATTTTTTAACAAAATTTTAAGGATTAGCATGAGTACAAAATAAGAATCGTGGTCTTATCGGGGTGTAATTCATTCTGAAAAAAATTAAAACCAAAGGATCATGATTCAACAATCTTTCAAGTTATTTTCTTTGTTCTCTCTTGTTATCGGACTCACATTTGTATTCTCTTCTTGTGAAAAATCTGCGGGTGTTACCTCCGAAGATACTATTGAGTACACGACCCAAGCTGTTTTCGAAATTCAGGAGCGCTCCGGTTGTGGAAGAGGAGGCTGTTTTGAATTTGTTTTCCCTATCACTATTGAGTTTGCGGATGGATCCACGGCAGAAGCGGAAGATTACGAAGGGCTAAAAACTATCATCCAAGATTGGAAGGAAGCAAATCCCGATGCCGAAGAGCGCCCCTCTTTGAGCTACCCACTAGAAATTTTAAGTGAAGAAGGTGAAGTGCTAACCATCGAATCTAGTGAAGAACTGCGTCGAGCGAGAATACAATGTCGCAGAAACTTTGGTAGTCGACCTCACCATGGTAGAGCTGAGCGATGCTTCAGATTAGTATACCCTATCACACTGACCTTCCCTGATGCTACTACCGAAGAAGTGGCTGATCGTAGAGCGCTAAAATTAGCGGTTAGGGCCTGGAGACAAGCCAACCCTGATGTGGATGAGCGTCCTACTTTAACTTATCCCCTACAGGTAGAAATGAGAGATAGTACAATAGTGGATGTAGCCAGTAAAGAAGATTTAGTAGCCTTAAAGGATTCTTGTAGCGAAGAAGGATAATTCTTCGGGTGAATAATAGTCTGCGTTTTTTATGAATAAGCCTTCCCGGGAATTCCTGGGAAGGCTGTTTTTATTAAACTTTATTCTCTTGGCCACTCACACGAAATAGCCAGAGAAAAGGTGTTAAATATCCTACATACGCCCGAATCAAAGCGGGTGGATTCGAGAAAACTCACTACCTTCGCCCTTGTATTAGTAACATTCTACAAAAGAAAGTCTATGGAATTGTTAGTTGAGATTATCGGATGGATTGGCTCCATTTTGCTAATTGGAGCTTTCTTGATGAATAGCATGAATAAGATAGATACACAATCTACTTCCTACCAATTAATGAACCTGATTGGAGGAGTGATGCTGATTCTGAACTCCTTCTATTACGGTGCCTTACCTTCCAGCTTTTTAAACCTTATTTGGTCGGCCATCGCTATCTTCTATCTGGTATTAATCCTAAAGCGGAATCGAGAAACCATCTCTGAAAAAATGGTATCCGCCCATTCTAGCAAGCATTAAATGGGGCGAGTATAGCTAGAAAATCGTTACAACTTCACCGATAGAGGAATCAGAATAGGCTATATCTAGTCAAGTTTCCGTATATTCATTGCTACATTTGTACAAAACGAGCATGGACTATTTGCCATCATAGAAAACCCATTTAAACAAGACAATGCGAAGGCCTTACTATCCATCTATCCAACGAGGATTATTGCGCTACCTATCCGTCTCCATAGTCCTAATCAGCCTTAGTTTCTATGGTTGTCAGAGTGATTCCACGGAAAAGGCTTTGCCTAAAGTAGTAGATTTTAATTTTCATATTCGCCCCATTCTTTCCAATAATTGTTTCACTTGTCATGGCCCCGATCCTAGTAGTCGGGAGGCAGACTTGCGATTGGACACCTACGAGGGGGCTACCGCAATGCTGGCCAGTGGTCATGCGGCCATTGTGCCCTTCAAGCCGAAAAAAAGTGAACTCTTTCGCCGAATCCATAGTCAAGAGGAAGACTACGTGATGCCTCCTGCTGAAACCAAAAAAACGCTGACCTCCCACGAAATAGCCTTGCTCAAAAAATGGATTAAGCAAGGGGCAAAATGGGCGCCTTATTGGGCTTATGAAAAACCTAATACCCCCGAATTCCCGAAGACACTACAAGCTACAGGCCCCACCGAAAAAATCAATTATCTGCTGGCTGAAAAAATTAAAATGGAGGGGCTTACTACTGCAACAACAGCAGAAAAGACCACGCTGGTTCGCCGGCTATCTTACCTACTGACGGGTTTGCCGCCCGATCCGGCGGTTGTACAATCTTTTATGAATGACGAATCACCGGAGGCCTACGAAAAACTGGTGGATCAATACCTGGCTTCTTCTCACTTTGGCGAACGCTGGGCACGGCATTGGATGGACCTTGTGCGCTATGCAGAAACTAGGGGGCATGAATTTGACTATCCTGTCATTGGTGCTTGGCACTATCGGGATTACTTGATTCGGGCATTCAACGAAGACCTCCCTTATGATGACTTTATCACGGAGCAATTGGCCGGTGATTTACTGCCCCAGCCGAGATATAATAGCCAAGGCACCAGGAACGAATCGGCGATGGCTACTTGTTTTTACACCCTGAGTGAAGGTTCCCACAGTCCAGTAGATGTGCGGCAAGATGAAGCTGATCGAATAGATAATATCATAGACGTGACGAGTAAGGCGTTCCTAGGGATGACTGTTGCTTGTGCTCGCTGCCACGATCACAAATTTGATCCGATTCCTACGACCGATTATTACTCTCTATATGGCATTTTTGAAAGTACTCGCTTTGCTATTGTACCCGCTCGTACGCCGATTAGTGCTTTAGCACAATTGGATAGTATACAGACATTAAAAACCCAACTTAAAAAGCTCATTGCCCAAAAGGCACAAATCAATCCAGCCTTAAATGTAGCCAATAAGACCGCCGCTCCAACACCAGATAATACGGCCAATGAGTATCAGGTAATTGGCGATTTCCGAACGGGTCAGCTAGATGACTGGCAGGCCAAAGGCGTAGCTTTTGCACAAGCAAATGCATTAGGAGAACCCATTTTTTCAAGTACAAAACAACAGCTACAAGGCTTTGAAACGGGAAAAGTATCCAGCAAGTTATTGGGAAAAGGGCTACAAGGCGCACTGCGCTCCCCAACTTTTACCATAGAAAAAGATAGGCTATTGGTCCGAGCTGCTGGACAAGCCTCAGAAATACGAATTATCATCGAAAATCTGCAGCTGATTCAGTATCCTATTCATGGTGGCTTGAGAAAACTCCTAGAACAGGACGAACCCGGAGATCACTCCTTCGATGTAAGTATGTGGAAAGGCCGAAAAGCCTATATAGAATTGGTGAATGGTCATTATCGCAAGAACAAGCGTAATCATCACTACGATATCCCCAAGGATGCCTGGATAGAAGCCAGTTATGCAGTGGCCTATGATAGCATAGTACCGGCACTCCCTCCGCTTCAATTATCTCCCAGCTCTCCGCAGCAAGCCCTACAACGCTGGCTGGATAACCGCAGCAGTCCAGCTGACGTAAGCCAATTGAATGCCCTGTCCCAAAATGGAAAACTGCCCAGGCAGCATCCCATCTACTCGGATTGGGCGGAGGCGAAGGCCAGAGCACAACGTAATTTACGGGATTCAACCTACCTCTCAGGTGTGGCAGACGGCAATCCGATTCAAAGTCCCGTTTTCATTCGAGGAGATTACCGCTCTTTAACAGACTATCAAGTCCCCCATCGGTTTTTGAGTGCGTTGCAGGATAGTACACAAGTGTTTGACA